>Ga0194135_10002501_pt1 | contig 11177 bp, 4 predicted proteins | sample LitLau_LLRF_2013_FD_134024 | JGI IMG/M metagenome (GOLD analysis project Ga0194135, IMG submission 134024) | Freshwater sediment microbial communities in response to fracking from North America - Little Laurel Run_MetaG_LLRF_2013 (version 2) | ecosystem: Environmental > Aquatic > Freshwater >... | reverse complement strand
TGTTTTCATTCTCTCCACTGGTAATGAATTTGACGACTTATTTATTTGCTGTTTGTAGTATTTGGAGTTATAAAACTGAAATCAAGCCTCGGAAAGATTAGGTGTGATGGAAAGCATTATTATAGCAAAATAATTATGTGCCTTTGTGCATGGGTGATATTTTTATGCTCAGCTAATATTCAGGATTTACCGTTAACCTCTTCGTTTTTTATTGTACTTCGTGTGTTCATAGTTCATACTATAGCGAGTAGACGTCAGTTATTTAGCTAATTTTGATGGTATCGGCACAGACAGCCAGAATATAGTGTGGTATATCGCATATTTATCAGCACATAATGAGTTGCAGTTTGCACTAAGAATGCTTACAGATTGTTTATTATTAAATACTCGGTTCGTGATTTGTAAAAATTAATATTTGCCCAAGGCTAATCATAGAGCTTAATGCTTAATCTAGGTTTTTAATCGTCCCCCGCTTGGCGAACAAAAGTAATATATTGTTTCTGTGGCTGGCTTGCCGGCTTGTGGATAAACTGAAAAATATGTTGTCAAACGAAGCTTTCTGTCGTCTGTGGTAGGAGAAAGTAATAAAAGGGGTGAACTTTTCCAGTCAAGCATGTGAAGGTCGTATAATCTGTCATGATCGTCTGGTTTATGTGAATTGCCGAGATTAGTGAAATTGCAATGAAGTTTGCATGACTTATTATTATTTATTATTATTTATTATACACTTATATTTTCTCATTTGTTTTCCAGGTTTGGAGAGCTAATATCACTCAAGAGCAAGAAAGATGGCTGGAGAAACAGATCTAAATGTTGATAACTTAATATCACGTTTACTGGAAGGTCAGTGTATTTCCTGTACTTTATAAGAGAGCATTCAATTCAACAATACAAATGTAGTTTGTAATACGATGATATACGGACCCGTTCCATTTTCTGCAGTATATGATCCAATGGATCACCTTTATATTCTTTTCAATTTGTTAATATTTTAACATTGTTAATTTAACACAAGCAGCAAGCAATGGTGATAACGGTTAACGATAAACTTTTGATTGTGTGACTCCATATGTTTATTTATTGACTCTGACGCAACTTTGATGAGAAGAACAATCTACAGGTGTGATTCAAAAAAGTTGAGTGTTAATAGATTAAAGACCTCCCGAGACAATTCTCCAACACATTACAAAATAAGTTACCTAAATGTGAGGCTCAAAATGTGTATAGAGTTAAAACGCGTAGGCAAATCATTAGGTTATTGATGAAAACATTTGAAGGTGATAGTAGCAATTTTATTTGTTAGATCGTAAATAAGATGGATTTCCTGGACATACTACAATCATAATATGGATGGATTTCACATATAAAAAGTTGCTCTAATTTATCGCAAATTCCGCATTGATTAGATAGTTTGAGCGTTTGATACGCTGCACCAATTCTAAATTGCAAATCATTGCAATAATTCATCAATTGCTAGTCTGATTACTGATTAATGTGAAGCATATAGTATGAAGAGTTTGTTTGACTAATCAACGTGAATTATCACCCAAACTGGTATCTGAAATCTGAAGGGCAAATTTAGTCTGTTTCATGATAAAAATATGTAAATTGAATTGCATCCATACACTTACACAGTAGTAGAACCAGGGTCAATGTTGACTGGCCAGTGATGGACTGGGAGTAGGAAAATAGGGATAAACTTAATTGTATAAAGGAACTCGACAAACTGCAGAAGTGAATGGCTTACAGCAGAATGAAAAACAATGGCAATGGAATATGTTGAAGAACATTCTGAAGAATTATAATTAAATGTTATTTGCTAACTAAGCAATAAACATCAAATGACAGTTGAAGTGCACAGTCAACAGTGTCGTCAAAATTAAATTTCTTTGGCATTCTATTGATGAATAGACGATTACGTGGTTTCGAGAAGCGAATTAGTTTTGTTAATAAATCGAAAATTAATGGGAAATTATTTCTATCAAATCAGCTTTGTGAGTAAGCTTGTAGCATATTAATAAATAAGAACCAAGTATAAACATAATTCGAAACTAATTTATTTAGCATGTTATCTTCAAGCAAACATTTGTATTTTTGCTCTCATTCAAATCCTCTCTTAGTTTCAGCCTCAAGTTCAAACTTATTGTTAATTCAATAACTGTACCAGCAAATGAAAGGTTGTTCATTCAAATGTGTGCGCAGTCCACAGAAGTAATTAACAATTCCTACTTTTAAATCACACAGAATTCAATTCAAAACGACAGAGCTCATTTTCCGTTTCCGTTTCTGTTCTCGTCCCCAGCATGTCTGCTGATTATTTCTCTTTAGCACTTACATTATTAGCAACAAGTGTGATCGAGACAATGTTGAATTTGTAATTAGCATATAGTATGTTATTCAGGGGAGTATTAGTATCATTCACTAATATTCAGTAAAAACGAACATGAAAAGCTGTTTATACACAATTTATTTTTAGTGAAGAGTAGAATCAATTATTTGAATTATATATCTATCTATTTTAAATTCGATTGTACTTTCTAGCATCAATTGTTGTGCGGTCCGTTTGCTTCATTCAGTAACTATTCGATTTTTGTGTATTTGCAGTTCGTGGAACTCGACCAGGCAAGACTGTTCAAATGACAGAAGCTGAAGTCCGTGGCTTGTGTATTAAGTCAAGAGAGATATTTCTGCAGCAGCCAATCTTATTAGAGTTGGAAGCGCCGTTAAAAATTTGTGGTAATTTTATTTAGGATACTTTAAAATCACAAAACGTGTGACAGCCTGATGGCTTAATTTTTTTGAAATTGATTAGGTGACATACATGGCCAGTACAACGATCTTTTAAGACTATTCGAGTACGGAGGATTTCCTCCTGAAGCTAATTACTTGTTTCTCGGGGACTACGTGGACCGAGGAAAACAAAGTCTTGAGACAATCTGTTTGCTGCTGGCGTATAAGATTAAATATCCAGAAAATTTCTTTCTTCTGAGAGGCAACCACGAGTGTGCGTCCATCAACAGAATTTATGGATTTTACGATGAGTGTAAGTAAACCTGCTTTGTGTCTTTGTAAGGCATTACCGTCATCCTAGAACGTGTGATATGATCCTAATAAAACTTTGTTTTTAATTTTTACAGGCAAACGACGGTTTAATATTAAATTATGGAAGACATTCACCGACTGTTTCAATTGTCTTCCCATTGCAGCCATAATAGACGAAAAAATATTTTGTTGTCACGGTGGACTTAGTCCTGATCTCCAAAATATGGAGCAGATTCGCCGTATCATGCGGCCCACTGATGTCCCTGATACTGGATTACTGTAAGTATTGGTCTCATGCATTCATCATTGTTTTTTAGATCAGTAGAAGTATTATATATAAGACAATTACAATTGTGACATGCTTTCTTCGCTTGCCAGTTTTTTTACCATATCAGAAGAAAGTAGTAATAAAATGATACCAGACATTAGATATCTCGGCAGTCGTTATTGTACACAGTTTAGTGATCTTGACATTACTTTTTTTATCTTTCCAGATGTGATCTACTTTGGTCAGACCCGGACAAAGATGTTACTGGATGGGGTGAAAATGACCGTGGAGTCTCTTTCACATTCGGAGCAGACGTTGTTACTAAATTCCTGAACCGTCATGATCTTGACCTCATTTGCAGAGCTCATCAGGTTAGCAGTTTAAGCCCGAGCTGTCAGTGTGTAGAAATACTATAAGTACTACTCAGTCTTTTCTGCTAATACCTATGGATCTGAAAATAATAAGCTTTAGTTCTAACTAGATTCGTCGTGATAATTTAAGCAGCAAAGGACTCAATTTATCGATAGATTTTCATCCTTATTCTATTTTCCTCATTCACTTCAATGATATCTGCAGTTTGATTTGAGCTGGGTGTAAATTGCAGGGTAAAGATAGCTTTACTAATACGCACTAATCAAATCGATGGTAGTGAATTGTTATCCGTTCGAGTTACCATAATAGTGCTAATAGTCCTAATGAGAGAGTAGTAATCAGGTTAATATTCGGCTGCAGGAGACAAATAATGTTGATGGCTAAAGCTTCTGAATTTATTTTCTCGCAAGATTTAGCTGCGATATTGGAAACTAATGCGTGTTTGAAGTTAATGTATTCTAAGTTGTATTCTGAATACTTGGTTTTTAGGTCGTTGAAGACGGGTACGAGTTTTTTGCCAAACGCCAGTTGGTCACATTATTTTCAGCTCCAAATTACTGTGGAGAATTCGATAATGCTGGTGGGATGATGTCAGTGGATGAGACTTTGATGTGCTCATTCCAGGTAAACTTAAATATTCTTGATTAGCTATAGTCTTCGTGTATACTAAAGATAAGGGGAAAAAATATCTATTTGCTTTTTTCACTGTTCACTATATCGATTGCTGAACTAAATGTGCCAGGTTTTCAACTAGCTGTTTTCGGCACAATTTTGTTTTGCAAGTTCTTCATGAATAATGCTAAGTTATCTGAAGGATTAGCATCAGCATAATTGATTTATTTGGTTTAATTTACGTATGAACGTGAATAGCCCGTGTTGTTTTGACGTTAGCAAATGCTTTTGTTTAATATCTCTCATACATTTGTAAACATTTTGTTTTTACATTTAGATTTTGAAGCCATCCGAGAAGAAAGCCAAGTACCAATATGCACCAATCGCCAACGCTCCACAGGGTAATCGTCCAGGAACGCCTCAAAGGCCTGGTCAACCTGCTGCAGCAACTAAGAAGAAATGACCGCGCCGAATATTCCTTCTAATAACAGCTCTACTCACTTCTCATAGACGGAGTCAAGAAAGGATCGATAAAAAGAGTGTTAAACGCGAACTAATATCTTCATCATTACCTTTAAATCAACCCCAAGAGCATTCTAAGTCTCCAGAACTTCACCTTTCAATTCAATCAGACTTAATAGAAAAGGAAAAATTCTCCACAATTCTTATCAAAAATAAGGAAGAATGAAAACTTCCGAGTAACTAAACTAATTTCCTGGAGGCCCCAAGCAACTATAGCTCAATCCGTCGTGTTGGTATTCGTCACAAAATTCTCGTATTTATTTAAGATAACCTGTACTTAATTACTTTATTAGATTACATTACAAATGTTAATATTACTAATGTATTGTACTGCATTGCGCACGTGTAATATATAAAATCAAAAACTATGTCACTTCCAAATTTTTGTTTCATGCTTATGAGTATGACCGCTTGTTTACACTTTTCTTGTGGATTTTATCACAAAACTTACATTATTATCACGCTCTGGGGCTCTGATTTACGTTTCAAATTTTCATGGGGTAGTTCTTTTTACCCACTTATAATAAAACCCACAAGGAAACTATAAACTGGTAATACTGTATCTTTATCGAGTTCTGTCAACTCATGTGTATCAACCCAGGTATCACACAGTCCCGAGAGATTTCGTGGGATTTTTATATCGTGATGCATATTGATGGTGTTCGCATAAAAGATCCGAAGCAGTTATATGCTGAGTAATTGTATAAAAGGAAACGTCCGTTATAAGCTAATTCTGTATATCGATGAGGCATGCGTCTACTAATATTGAATTTTGCGTCTGAATGTTGAAGTCTTGCGTTATTACAACAGTAGGGGATCGTATAACGCGTGATAGCTTTGAATTTAATTAAGGAATTTGGCTTAATCCACGAAGAAAGACATCAAGCATTGAGTTTTGTTCGCTTCTGCTCCTATTTTCACACATTGTTGCAGCTAGCTTTAATTCAATGTGAAGCCTTTGTTGTGGGTATCCGTAAAATTTTGTATTTCCAATGAAGCATAAATGAAAAGTATGAATGCATTTAAGTTATTTCCTCCGAAAGGATCTGGAATACAATGTAAAAGCGGAACTGTTGATTGAATCATTTAGATTGTTGGTAACGTTTAAGAATTATTTAAGTTTTAGTATTTACAAACCAGTTTACGTTTTTCAGGCAATAATTAAGTGTCACTACATTCTTCGACTCTAATTTTACAATTATAGTTTAGGAAGGTTGTGATGAAAAAAATTGTAAAGTAAATAAATGTGTTCGGTCAAATTGTATTTATATATTTGTTTTCTTCACTCAGTTCCGAAAATCAATATATTAGCTTCCAGAGGTGTGTATTTAACCAAATATGGGGTGATATCAGAAACTTGAATGAAATGATTTCCTTCCTACACATTCTGTGTAAAAACCATCCGTAATTGTTAACACTCGTTTATGGAAATATTAATAGAAGCTTCTAATGAATCACGTGTATGTTACAATTGTTGTTACAAATGTTACAATCATGGTTATTGATTTCAATTTCCACTTTCCGATAGAACTGAAACGGCAAAACCCGTAAATGAAGCAAATTAAAATACATGTAAGCTATACCTTCCTACTAAATGAATTAAATAAATCTACAATTAATACAATCCCACGGACATTCATTTTCTCGTAAGTCAATTTCAGTTCAGTTATTTCAGAATCGCAGAATCTTGAACAATTTTTATCATACATGCACACATGCTTTCTGAAAACTGCATATAGTCTTGCATCTGCATCCATTTCTAATTTAAAGTGGTTAGATTTGTGACTAAACAGCGGATGACAATATTAGTTCTGCTCTTTACTCAATAAATCCTTCAATGAGACTCGCACAGAGCAGGAGCTGTGCAATACTGAGAATGGTCTTATGGATGTGTGCCTGATCTTTCACAGTCGCAGTCTCTCAGATCGAGCCGAGATTTGTGACGACTATTCACATTCACAGCAGCTCAATCAGATCATGTTAATTCCCATGTCTCAGCATCAACTTTTGCTAAATGTCTAGAGTGTATGAAAAAAGCTGCTTCTAATTGTAAAAATACGAATGACTCATTCAACGTATAAATGATCAACAGTATTGCACTCGTGATTCAAGCTGGAAGACAGAAAGTATAATCGTGGATTACGAGCTTCTGTCTTTCGTGCTTATTGTGCATCATTGAATATTTAGATATGTGTAAAGTTTCGACCGATTTTCTAACTGTAATTTGAGATCATGTACTTTATTCTTGAGATAAGAATGTTTTATGATCCAGGCAAGGTTTTCACTGGTTGTTAGATTTGAAGATAATAATGGCTCCGTATAAGTATATCGTTGGCTACTTAAGGAAGGAGCACTATATTTCGTGTCATCTTACGCTATTCATTTTTACATTTGCATCCGTCCTCGAGTAAATCTGGAAGAATAAAACGTTAGTCATATCATTAAGTGATTGGCGTTTGTGGTTTTGGTTTGGCTTTTGGTTTTGGGCTCGTTTTGAAAAATATCGTAAGATATTTTAGAAGATCAGCTAAATCAAGAAATGACTCGTCCAAGAGTCTCGCCACGACGAGAAGAAGCCCATTCCCTAGAAAACATGGGGAATTCAAGAATATCTGACGCTCAAGAAAGATTGAGTAAGATAATATTAAAGTTTTTAAAAAATATTTTTATATTGAACACATTTTGCCTGAATTTTTCGTGATTCATATCATTCATTCATTTGCAGACCAGCTTGGGAATGATGAAGGAGATTTCGATTTCAATGAAGAGTTTCGGAAATTTGCTACCACTTCCCGAGAAGGTGGACGAAGTGTTTGGAAACTTGTGCACAACATCGCCAACAGTGTCGATGAAACTTTCCCAATATATCTTTCGGTTTTATTGCCATTGATTAACAATGATTCTCTGGAATCAGTCTTCTCACTTGAAGTGTTGGGATCAATTGTGCTTCATGTTGTGTGTGTCTGTATTCGATTTGTTGTGGAGTATTCCAATGAGTAAGTGTAGGAGCATCAGAATTCAGAATTACTTCAATCTTTTTGATAAATGTTAAGGTGGAAATATAATCAGATAATTTTTCAATGCAGGTCGACTTTTCGGAGTTTGTCTCGCTGGAAAATATTAATGAAGTTCATTGTCAGCCTCCTGCTGTTAAACAAGCCAATTCGGTACTGGCATCGATTTCAATTCCGTTACAAGAAAGCAATGTTACTGGATGACTTCTTGAACCACCAAAGGGATTTAAGCAAGTAAGGTTTCTTATAGCATTTTGTTCCTATTTTACATTGTCAGAAATAAAAAATAAGCAAGAATTTTAATTTCAGGGAAGACATAAAGGCTGTAATTGAAATGAACAACTTGGAGCTGAAGGATTCAGAGTATGAAATGACGGAGGTTCACGTTCAAGCACTGCCTATGGCTGTATTCCAGCTTTATATTATTTTTTCGAACAATGAAAGCTTTACCGTTTGCTCATGGGCTGATGGTGCGCTGAAATTTCTTTTGTTTTGTAGTTTTTAATATTTAAGACTAAGTTTGCTTGCATTATTTTTTAATTTTGTTATTATTTTCTTTCAGTAACAAGACTTTGGTTCTTTGTTGCTTGTGTTTACTCTGCAGCAAAAGCCACGAAAGAAAATTCTGCCATGTACTCCGCAAGTATGAAATCATTTTTGTTTCTGTACAAATTCGAACACCCGTCTCATCCTGTGAACCTTCAACCAGAATGCTGTTGCACTTCTTTGCTCGTTCTAAGCAGAAACTTTTTGTTCACATGTGAGTTATATCAATAGTTTATTTCAGTAATTATTATTTGTAGCTGGTCAAAATAGTAATACTATTTTTTAAAAATTCAAGTGCACCGGTTCTACTGCATCTCATTCTTCCTGGCAGTAAATCCTTATCTTGCCATAGTTTATGTTGCATCTGTGCTCGTCTCTCAGTGGCTGATGCTCCAATTTCTTCCTGAACAAATGCGACTCCCCTTTGAAAATCCTCCATACGGCATCCATACATTTTCGTCTGAAGCTCTTCAGCAATGGATTAACCTTTTTAGCAATTACCGATCTAAGTTAGATTGGGTTTCCTATCGGGGTTTTAAAATCTGCGGATTTAAATTTCAAATGTTTCTTGGTCTTCTTCACATAATTCCGTTTGTCGCATCAATGGCTGTGACATTCTCAGCAGCTAGCTTTCTTGGAGACAGCTCAGTCCATCAAATGACTGATTCTTTTAACGGTATAAATCGTACAGAACCAGTACAGTCATGTCCAGGTGTGAATAAGAGTTTGGCTTTCTTGCCTGAATGGGCAAATGAAATTACCAAGTACGCATTCAAGGCACACTCTGATGCCAACCATAGGTTTACTTCATTCAAAGAAGTCTTCGGAGCGATTCATTTCTTACCTTTCTCTATGTACTATTACTTCGTTGTTACTTTCACTTACTCTTATTACTTGAACCAATTTCGTCTGATAAACGCTTTGTTCCCCGTACTACAAGGGTACCGAATGTTTCACGGTCTGGTTTTTGCGATTTTGAGCAATCAATCAACTGGTAAAGATTACAAGCGAAGAATGTTGAGACGACTGATGCTACTAACTCAGATTGTGGATGACTCTCAGTTTTACCTTGTGTACCGTCAGTTTATGTCAGAAAAATTGTGCAATCGTCGAGGGGCTTTTAACCAAGTCATGAGTGACATAATGACCGAATGTGTTCGAAAAATCACAAAATCAGTAGACGACATCATGATTGACTTGAGTGCGATAGCTTGTGGTCAGGGCTCTCACAAACATCCTCTTTCTAGCGACTTTGCCTCTATGATTCATCATTTGGAAACAGAAGACGAAAAAAAGATCTTCTTGGTATTTTATGCCTACTTTGACAATCGTATTAGAGATTGGAGCTCTAACCGAGCTAAGGCTACTTTCAACATGATGGGAATTAGCTTGGATGCTTATAAGTACCATTTCGATTGCACTGTTTAACTGACAGTTGACTATATTCGTTTTTGGAATTCAACTTTTTTACTATGAGTTAGTATTATTTTCTAAATATTTGCCTAAAGTTGATTAGCATTTTTGATGGAATCTATAGTCTAGACAAACTCTATCATTAATGTTAAAAATTACAGCTTTGAATTTATCTTGTCCTTTGGTGTGGTGGAATGAACTTCTGGAGCTTATAAGTGACCAAATGATCACACAATTCAATAATATACACCTGTGAGATTGTGATGACAATGATTATGCAATGATTACATATTTTACTCAAATATCTCTCTAGGTATTTATGATCACATGAAAAATGGATCTAAACAAGTTGTTATTTTTTACTTATGTATTGTTGTTTATTTAAAGCCTTAATAAAGCCAAAAATTCATAGATATACATAAAAAATTGTACAAAAAACACCAAATCTCATGAATAGCTTCCGAATGTTGGCATCAATTATCATACACTTTATACATATAGTAGGATTATGAATCACACTGCCAATACCAATCATCATAATTGTGCAGCACATATGAAAGAATCCTTTCCATGTAAAATCAGAACATCAATTAGTAATTACAACGCAACGCCAGGAGTCAAGTTGAAATTCATAGAAAACCAGCTTGTTAGATCAAGCAGAAAGGATTATATATTATCACATTAATTAATTTCTCGGTAGTTCTACTTTTGATTTGCAAACCACAGAAGAGTCTCAGAAGATACCATGAAACCTAACCTGAAGTACTTGTAGTGATATTAGTCGGTGAAGGCTAATTATTCTCATCTCATTTTTTATCACGGTTTTATATTACGACTATTTCTCAGTAGTAGTGGCAGAAGATTAAACTACTACTATACATACAATACTTGTAGATAAATTCATAAACTGGATGGATTGATGCAATACTACCCATCAGACCACACTGCTACCACTACCACCAGTTGCAAATATTTTTTGTGTGGTATGTGGCAATATCTCTCGTTCCTTTCACACGGTGAACAATAAAACTCCTCTTCTACACTACCTTTGTACTTGTACACACAGACAACACACATGTTGTTGACTATTCTAGAACTCCAGCATCATCATCAATCGCTTATCATTGTCCTTCGTACCTGCACTGCACTACAGGTAGGTCCTTTTAAATGTATTTAATTTTAAGTATAAAGTTATTAAATGAAAATCGAAATTAAACGGAGTTAAAAGAGAGAGAGAGAGAGAGAGTGATGTAATTTGTGTGAACAATTTCACAAAATGAGAAAATACAAATATGAACAATTTGTGACATTTTGTTTTTTGTTTTTTAATGGACAAATTTAATTATTTGAAATGCTGTGAGAACTGAGAAGGCAGAAAAGTGTATTTT
>Ga0194135_10002500_pt1 | contig 11178 bp, 2 predicted proteins | sample LitLau_LLRF_2013_FD_134024 | JGI IMG/M metagenome (GOLD analysis project Ga0194135, IMG submission 134024) | Freshwater sediment microbial communities in response to fracking from North America - Little Laurel Run_MetaG_LLRF_2013 (version 2) | ecosystem: Environmental > Aquatic > Freshwater >... | reverse complement strand
GTCTACCAGAACGATAGTAGGCACGATGCTTTAGACGGAGTATAGACCTGTCATAAAAATCGGTCCCAAATGCGCCCTGGGCAGCCATGAGATCCGCCCAATTCACTCCGCTCCAAGCCTCGGACAGAGTATAGTTTATATACCATTGCTTCTTATGGAGATAACCTTTTTGTCATTTCCATGGAAATTTACCACGTACTAATTGAGGACCCCTAATATCTCCAAAAATGGCACATGGTTTCGCTTAACACCGCTGTGACGTTCTTATTTATTCCGTACCTTTTACACGTATTTGTACAATTGGTTTTGCCTATTATTCTCTTAACGACTTTATATTGTTCTGCTATTGCCATTGTTGTTCCATTTCTATTTCAATACCTTTGTTTTTCTTTGCAGTTTCATAAAATTCTACTGCTGACGTGTTTTGATGTGACGATAAAACAAACCGGCTGGCGGAGGGTGAGTTTCTTTTATTTTATACATTCTTTTTAATTTAATTTGTGGGCGGGGCTCTACAAGACCTTAATTTTTAACATTTGTCAGCGGTGGATTATTCCACAGGTAGGACTCAGTAGGGTTACTTACTTAATTCTTTATAAATGTCCTAATCTAAGAAATGACAAAAGGATACTCTCCATATGAATCAATGTTAGATGAACTACTGTGCAACGTTCTTCGTGTGAAAATTCAAATTTATTTCTATGATTTTTTGAATTTTTACCACGAAGAACGTTGCACAGTAGTTCATCTACCATTGATTCTTATGGAGATTACCTTTTTGTCACGCCCATGGACATTTATTTAATTAAGTGAGTGCCGCTAGTCTTTTTATTATTAGTTGGGTAATCAAAATTACAATCGTTTATTGATTATTTTAGTTACAATAAATATTTTTTTTAACTACAGTTTAACAATATACAATTTTACACAGCTTAGATGGCAGATGGATATAATAATTATTGTTTATTCTACTTATCTGCCAGTACCTAATACTTATTTGTGTCCCTTTATTTCCAATTTTTTAATACTTGTATCTAGTTACGTTGTTTTACTAAACGAAAGAAAATGCCATTTTGAAATTTTGACGAGTACCTCAACCTACCCAATGTATTCGAGTTTTGGTTAACCATTATAAAAATTATGCATCTTAAGACGATGTGAAAAGGTGACCGAGTGTTGGGACATGGTGTGAGGAGTTTGGCATTTTGTATATTGTATATGATGGAACACCACCTGGATTACCTATAACAATAATAGGTACCTAATAATTGTGCGAAAATAAAAATTGTTATTATAGTGTTGATGTATGAAATTAAAAATGTTTTTATTTTAAAGATCAGTATCAAAGCAGAAATGATCGAAAAACAATGAAGAAGATGGTAAAATTTTTGAAAATTAATTTGTATAGGTATACCTACTCGTCTAGGTACATTACTTATACTTTCATATACTTATACATACTGGCTTACTACAACTAATTAAAAGTTAATTTAATTATTTTTCTGCTGTCGAATGGTTAATTTCAAAATAAATTTCATCTTCAACCGTGGGGTTGTGGATATTTTGTCATAATTATAAATGAGGGGCGCCGGCGATTTCCTTAAGATTGGTGGCTATTGACTGGCCTACTTTAGTCCTATTTACCGAGAGACGTAATGTGTTATATTCCTCCCGTATCGTCATGAGAATGCCGAATTGTGAATTAGTTCCTATATTTGATTCGAATTTGCGTGGTGGGATGAGCCGGTTGTTTCGTAATAAATGTGGCCTTGTCCTTGATGGGCTGAGCTGTGACGCGGGCTACCGCGACCTACTACTAGGTACCTATCCTAACTATATGTATTTATCCGTACCTAACCATATAATATTCCTTCCACATATCATGATAATAAGTTCAATTTTTTCCCTACTGGACATATCCAAGAAACCCATAATTGTTTAATATTTCCCGGCCAAAATTAGTCGTTTGTCGGCTCTCCTAGTAAACAGTTATGATATTTTAAATTTCGCGTACTAATACTGAAGTAATTATTATAATACTACTGCTACTATTTGACTGGATCACTATGCAGTGAAGGGTTAAGATACGTACGTATTTGTCATATGCAGGCCGCACCCGGTCAATATTATTGTCAATACAACGGATATTGACAATATTATTGAACGTGTGCGGTCTGCTAATCTATAGGCAAAGTTGTGACTAAGATTTTGTGCGTTGAGAATTTAAATAGCACGCTCGTCGAATGGGTCGAAATGCCTAGTGCAGGGGGTTCTCAAACTTTTTCGCTCCGGGACCCCTTGAAATGTACGAAAATTTGTTGCGGATAATGTCACTTTGTGAGGGTTTCAATTTATTACATAATCCCGAGTAAGTTTTTTAAGAGCGAATTTTCTCCCTCTATCCTCGTACATTGGAGGTTTTATAGCAAGGCTAGTGTTTAGCGGAAGTTTCGGCGTCCACCACCTAGAAAGTTTCAGATAAATCGAGGGAAGGAACGATTAAATAATCTCTCTGTATCATAGGCATTATTTTGTCGGGTTCTAGACAAAACAGGGAGGCTACAGTTTCCTTATCCCGAATCGCCTATTTAATGTATTAAGGGGGTTGCAGGAGTGATTGTGACAGCTAACAGCAGGTAACGATTCGTCTCCATTCCTTTATTATTTCATACTTATCCTATCTTTTGTCCCTTCCCCATTATAATGCTGATATATAAATTGCTTTCAGGCATAATATTCCATCTCTCAGATTTTTATTTTCCCTCGTACCGATATCGAGAAAGTAGCAGCTAATAAATAAAATATCAAATTTCAAATTGGGCTATTCACACTGGACAATTTCGTTATACGTGGACGCAACATTAAGTCTGTTGTTGTTTTCTTTGATGACGTCACACAAATCATTTCATATGATATTTATTATTATGCGGTTATTCTATCATATTCAAAAATCACTCGTACTAACACCCTGCACCATCTACGTTCGAGCACGGGTTAGAAAAAAGCATGAGTGGTTTTCAAATATGATATAGAATAACCGCATAATAATTAATAATATAATAACGCAGAAAATAACAAAGAACTTATAAATACACATTTAAAATGTATTACTATTTGTTTTTATAACGTATAATTCAAAAACATGCAAATTCAAATATGACATTTTTTGACCGGAAAGTTCGCTAAGATTTTTAAGAAAGTCATTTCAGGGGCTCTCTGCTACCTAAAAAAGTTTTAGAACAGACAAGTGTTTCGGTATAAAGTACGTCGGTTCTTGGTAAAAAGTTATTTATTCATTTTACTGTAAATGCATATTGCAAAAAGTTGATAGGGATAGTCCTTTTTGCAGCTGGCGCAATATTGCCTATGGTGTTTTATGTAGAGTAGATAACGGTTAACGCTATTTTAGATTATTGAGACTTCTTTCTTGTTGACTTCGTGGTACCTTGAAGAACTAGAAGATCTTGTAGACGACGACATCTCACTAGGACCCCCGTCACAACCGAAACCATTTAAAGTTTTTCATCCCAAAATGTGGTCCTAGTGCGATGCCATCGTCTACAAGATCTTCTAGCCCTAGCCCATTTGGAAACATACGGGTTTACAAATACAAGTCGAATCGACCCATTATGCTTGAAAGTGTCGAAACGAAAGGCATCATATACTGCCCTGTTGAACTATAAAGTCAGTCTAGTTGAGATAGCATTAAAACGATGTATCACTAACTCGATTTCATTGCATAACAACAGCGAAACAGTTCCCTATATTCATCAACTATCAGTAGCCAATGGAATCGTACTTGATCTTCTCGGCGGAATGTCGTAACTCATAAAAATAACAATACTCATGCCAACCATTATCATAAACCTAATAAATGTCGTCATATGTGTACTTCCGATTGTAGTTTTTACTCATATAAACGTAGTATGTGTATCGGGTGAGCCTTTTTATGTCTTTATTTTGTCAAAATATCTGTACCAGGGCGGGACCTACGAAGGCGAATTAAGTTGTGATTTTGCCAAAATAATGTATTTTTAATCGTATGAGTCTAATGAAATTACCCTTTTTTATGGACTGTTTATTTTCAAGTAGATTATGGGGGTGTGCTATGCTTTTTGATGCATTTTCTAAGTTTGTACAGTGTTGGCTTACCAAGAAAATATTCCAACAGGAAAAAAATTAAATCAAGTGTTGGAATACTTTCCCGGTTAGAATATTTTTTTGGTACGTTAAACATGAAGCCACATCGAAAAGCACAAAAAATTAAATCAAGTGTTGGAATGCTTTTCCGGTTAAGATATTTTTATGGTACGTTAAACATGAAGCCACTTCGAAAAGCACAAAAAATTAAATCAAGTGTTGAAATACTTTCCCGGTTAGAATATTTTTTTGGTACGTTAAACATGAAGCCACTTCGAAAAGCACATAAAATTATAGAACATCGTGTGGACCCCTATCATCTACTTGAAAATACATAAACCATTGTTATCTATTATAAACATTTCCGACAATTTTACTTCCAACGTTTAATTTTTTGCATTAGGTAGGTACAGGTACACAATGCTAAAACTGCTTTTGGTCCTATAAGAAACAGACGTTTTCGTTAAATTGTGTATTATTTTCATCAGGCTTATTAAAGGTTTCTATGTTTATATAGCTTTTGTGATATACATGTAATAATATTATCATGAGAGAATGCATGAAACCTGAGCCCCAAACAGAGAGTTCCCTTAGTGTAACATAGCTCTAACCGGTAGACCTTGATGTTTTCCGTGCTTTACGGTCAAGGGCTTTCAAATAATCCATTGTAAGTTATGATTCCATCATACATCAATTTTATTAAGGTTATTACTGTTTAATTATTGTTTATAATAATTGTTGAAATCTTTTGAACCTTAAAATATTTTCGATCATTATAACTTGATATGCAATTCATCGACATACAATGGCCCATATAGTTTATAGTTTCCATAAGTATAATAATAAAAAATTAAATTCACAAACATGCCTATTTAGTCACTGTTTAAATTATCTATACGACTTGTCGCGTCACAATAATATATGGCAACTTATAATTTGGAGAACGGTTATTACTTTCAGATCTTAATTTTTGATGCAGAAATTTCGATATATAAATCCTAGTGTAAAAAAACAGTTCAAATTAAAGAATCTCTCACAATTTTGAAAAACGTTGCCCTAGGTCTCAATACAAAATTTTGATGCATGTGTAGGTACAACCTTCGTTACACACATACATACTCACACACAGATTTTTTGAAAATAATGAGCAACTTTTTTTGGGCTCTAGGCTGATGGGGTTATTGTTATGAAACACTATCGATAGTTTGCAGGATGATAATAATTTCACAATGAGTGAAAGTAAAAATAATTTATGGTCGCCCTTCTTGAAAACCAGTAGAGGAATAGGTTGACAAACCGTTTTTTTCAGCTTTAGGCGTAATGTGTACAGTAATACTGCTGTTGACTTTGGCTGGGGGCATGGCCATTATTTCCCCTTTGTACCTACTATATCCCCTCACTTTGTTTGTCCTATCGTTCTGCTGAACGGATTATAACTCGTAATACGACCATTGACATTTCTACTGACACGACAATGGCTCCATTCTGACACGTTTTTATAATTTCGGGGTCACCAAGCAATCGCTACCTTGAGCTATGCGTACGATAAAGATACTAGTGAGCGTAAGCAATAATTTGTACAGTTCAGTGCTCGATTGCTTACGTGTGTCTTATTCTTTACGATACATGGTTTAATAAAAGAATGGTTTCATCGTGGATAATGTAAGTTCGTAATAGGGTAGAATTATGATTAAATAAATTGTTGAAAAAATCATAAACACGAAAAAAACTTACTGTGGTCAAAAAAGCTTTCAAAGAGATTTTTTTCTCCATTTTTTTAGCAATCTCAAAAGGTAAAAAATGTATATGCAAATGGAGACTTGGGAATTAGCGCAGCGGCCAAGTTAATTGGAACATTTTGTTTTAAAAATGACGTTTTGCCATGGAACATATTAAATGTTTAAAGTTTGTTCAAAAAAAGGATATTATTCTGATTTTTGCGCCTACTTTTCATTTATGCCGTGCCATGCCATTGGTTTGAAAAGGTTCTTAACCCTAACCTTAACTATTACCAATTTTAATAATTTCAAAAGTTTTGTAGAATAAAATAGTTCACAAAATTTGGAAGTAAACCACTTCAAGGGAAATTTATTTCAAAAGTCAGTTAGACCATTAAATTACTTTCCATCTCTTCGTCTCATGTCTTGATTCATGATTAATGTGTGATACCTACGTCTACGTTTGAAGTTGTATAATAATTGGGGAAAAGTGAAAAAGACATCCTTTTCTTCTTCGCTAATAATTACGAAATGTCTTGTTATTACAGAAAATCATTACGCAATAATTTTCGTTCCTATAGAGTATCCAAGTTCAAAGAGCGAAAAATAAATAACGATGATTTGGAGCTGGTTGCGAACCATGTAAAAAATAATAAGTAATTAGGCACTTGTTATAGGAGGGGCCCACTCCACGTTAATGCTCATTCCTCTCCTCGTTAGTTGTTTGCGCTCCCGATAAATATGTTCAATCGGCCGATAATTCTCTATTTATTTGCCTTTTTCCATTCTTTCACTTTCACATTACAAAATAAAATTAGCCTCATCTTTTCCTCTAAAGAGATGTCGCCAATAGACGATTTCAGGGAATCGAGTTCACTTTTTCTGCGGACCGACTCAACCGCACCAAAGGCACGCTGAATCAATCGCTACTCTTTTTAAGTCCATAAACTCAACTCCCTGAAGATCCTGAAAAGAATACGTCTTATGTAAAAACTACAACCGTAGTCTGACAGGGATTTTGTTCTCTTCGGACACATCTCAATATGGTACTGCGAGCTGTTCTTTCCACATAGGGAACATTTTTTTCACTCTTCGTTTGCTTCATGGCTGATCTTGGTTGTGCAAATCAAATGATGAAAACTATGCACTGCCATTCTTGTGAATACATTGGTCTGATTTGATTGCGTCCATGTACGCCAATACCTAACATTGCGTCAGTTCCAAAGAAACCCAACCTTTCTAATTATTGTCTCTTATAAGCAGAGTCAAATCAAAAAATGAATGCCACGATTTAAAATACTCAACCAACCAGTATTAAACTCGGATATGGATCTAAAAAAACAATTTTAGACCCTAAAAAGTGAATTAGAATAGCTACGTAAGAATTTCAGATTTGTTTGAAAGAAACTGGACTGATGAAACTTTTACTGGGTTTGGTTAATATTGCATTAGTTTGTGAAGTAGTGTACAAATACCGAGGACTATAATGGTCAGAAAGAAATATACAATCTTTCCCCAAGGCTTTTAGGTAGAGTTTGGAATATTTGAATAATCAAATGTTTGCAGAAGGACTCGCCAAAGAATATGGTAGAATCATAAAAAAGTTGTGCTTGTGCTTATATACAATATGTGTATTTGAAAGATGAGAAATTTTTTTAAATTCATTTTTGTATACAAACAATAAATACCACGGTGCTTGTTTGTAGACAAAAACTGGGATGCAAAATCAATCAATTTTCTTTATTTATTTTAAAACACTTTTTTCGGTGGTTACCTTATTTTCATCATCTCCTGTTTCGAACAAAACAAACCCATAAAAAGTACAAGTTTTTTAATGATTCTACTCTATTTTAAATAGTTGCGTCATATAAGTGGCGCATGGCGCATTGGTAAAGTGTAAAGCCTACCTATATTATTGAAAAAAATGAAATTATATCGAACTAAAGAAATTGACTCTTCCACATATGAGTTATTGAAATAATCAGATTCATAAAAACTAGGTTATGATAGTGGAGACCGTTTTTCTGTGCAATGTCTCAATTCGCCGTTATTTATGTTTGAAGTTGCAGAAAGTTGATAATGGCGTGTGCCGTCAAAATATAAGTGTTTCTTAAACTTCCAACATTATTCACAGCGAATTAAGACATCGCGCAGGAAAACGATTTGCATACCATAACCTAGTTTTTATGCTGAATCTGTAAATAAACTCATACCTGTGGAAGAGCATAATATTTATTTGAGGAATATTTCTGAATGACCATAAATGCCCATGAGGACAGTGTGAAATCGAGACACCTATATGCAAATTATGCAATATCTGTAATCCCCAAGTGCAAATAAGCCATTGCAATAGTTAAACAAACTTTTGATTCAATGACTATGAATTGACGGGGAATATCTATGAAAATTGAGGTGGGCATTGGGTAATCTGATTTCCCTCCTAGGGTATCGTCGTACTGTGTCCGTACATAAAATATCGCAGGAACTGGAAGAACTTGCAGACGACAACATCGCAATAAGACCTCACTTTGGGGTGAAATCCTGTTTTTAGCGGTTTATGGCTTTTAGCCAGTCACAGATTTTTACCTCGAATGAACTCTTCTGCTGGTATGAATTTTTTACACAATCAGATCCAGCATAAAAAACTAGGTTATGATAGTGGAAACCATTTTCGGCGCGATGCCCCAATTTGCCGTAAATGATGTTTAAAGTGACAGAAACACGCATGATGTGACGTCACACTTTGTGCCTCTAATGGCCTTTTTATATTATAATTATTATTATTATTATTATTTAATGAAGTACATACAGAATAAAAATACAAAGTTGGTAAGATTGATATAGGTTTGGTAGTTTCATTGGATTTCGAGCAATGAGCCAAGCTGCTGCGGAACGAACTACCTACTAGCGCACGTGGCGAGGTTAATTATACTATTTATGTGCTACCTATGGTGCGCTGGGGTTTTATGACGTCTTGCACCCTTTAAAATCGCCTTAAGATACTTGACGTCATAAAATGCAATGTTTTTCAAAACAAACTATGTAATCGAATCAAAGTCCTGTACAGTAAAACCGGTTTAACTGTAGGTACTAACATACGTTTTACGCTAAATCTAATGATACATATTGGTATAGTTAACTCAAACCAGTGATATGCCCATTGCCAAAAAATTGGATTTTTATATTTTATTAAAAAAAAACAGGTTGATGGTATGAGAACTATAATCAAATAATTGAGTTTGTAGTTTTGTGTGTATATGTGATGTGATGTGACGCCAGCATCCTTGTTGTTATCATTTCCCATTGAAATTGATGATATCGAAGTGTGATAAAAGCGCTGTGTAGCCTTCGTTACTTAATTCTGTTTTCATGCATTTAAAAACTACAATAATGTTTTGTATTTTTAATCATAACCAAAGGCAATTGAGCTCCTGGCCTTTGTTATGAGTCTTTAAATTAATAAAGAAGTACCAAATGCCGAAGATGTAAACGGTCCGGTCCTCGATCCGGACCATCCATCACTTCCAAACCCTCCCTAGTTTGTTCAAAAGGTAGAGCGAGGTTCAATTAAAAAGTGCGAAGGGATTTCTGGAGACAATATGCGGTCATTATTGAATGTCCCGTGTGCACGTTCACAATCTATCTTGCGTGTATGCTTTTAAATACCGATCATTGTCATTTTTAAACTCAATTTTCTTTCCATATCCCCCTCTTGTTTCCTATTTGCACCCTGTCGCTGTTTCGCGTGTGGCACATGAGTTCTTTATTTATTGAATCCATAGGTTACCTATTCATAAGCTTAAGAATGTCCGAAGTTCGAAAGAAAATTGCATCCTGATTGGCTGAGCGCTGTCACGCGAGTCACGCGACCTGGTTGCTATCTATAGTAACTATAGTTACTTCGGGCATTCCTAGACTTCCTTACATTCTTAAACTTAGAGTGAATCCCATTATTATCTCTTCGTTTTAGGTTGGACCAGAGGCTGGTCACACGAAGAACGTTGCACAGTAGTTCATATGCCATTGATCCTTATGGAGATTACCTTTTTCGTCATTTCTATGGACATTTACCACAAATTAATGAAGGACTGCTAATATTTCTTAAGGCCCTATAACTTCGCCATAATGAAGACAAATTTATTTATTTATTTATTGAACAGTTTGTTGTTTCGGGAACACATTTATTAAATACTACTACAAACTATAGTCCTTGAAAGGGCTAGTCTGTTATACTACTTGTTTTCTCGCGATGCGAATACGATTTGAAAGATATAGGGACGAGTGGGACTGACAGGCTTGAAGGCCGGATTGAGGGGTTGATCATGCGCAGTTACTACAGGGAAGTGATCGTAGGGCTTCAGCAGGTGCTGAGAGGATTGACAAGTATTATCAAATTGTGGGTGAGAGGTTGCTTGGCGCTAGCCAGTCAGCAGTTGGGGCTCTCGTCAGCCCAAGACAGTCGCCGAAGAACCTTATCGGGGTGATATGCGAAGTGTGTGTGCTAAAAGTGTCAACAGGTTGTCTTTTGAACCGTATGGGTCTTTCTAAAGGTTAAAGGGTTTATTTCATAGAAGATCTTGTTTGTTGCCTGTTGGTTATTTGGGATGCATGCAGGAGCTGTGTTCGTAATGAGAATCCATTATGGGAGGTTGCGAAGAGTTCGGCTTGCGAGCGTCTTTTCAGTTCTCGTGGCACCTTCGGCCCCTGCAAGCATAGTGCTGCTCATCCTTCCCTGAAAATGATCACTGGTTCACCATGGATGATTTTTGTGATTCACTTAGTCAGCAAGGCATTGACACCAGCCACAGCAATATGTTGAGTGACCTCATGGTTATGACTGGGTGAGTTTCTTTTCCTTCGTGTTTCACTTGGTTTATCGAAATAAGAACTGTATAGGTATATAGGTTTGTTTTATACATACCTATATATTGAGAAAATGCATTTCCAGAATTTCGCCTTAAAACGGCAATATTGTCACTCATTTTTATGATATCTCAAAATTACATTTGGACAAAGTACGAGTATGATGATGATTTCCCAGCTCCGGCTTGTCCATCAGAAATTGTGTGAAACCACTATGTGGAAAAATCTTTGGTTTGTAAACATTAAATCCTTTTGGCCGTTGTACATGCACACAGACATTTAGTGAGAATCAATCCTTTTGGGCCTTGACGTCGACGACCTCAAGAATCAGATGAAAATTTGTGAGTTGCTTCGACTGATTACGTAAAATTCGAGTTCCTCAGGGCCTAAACGACGATCTCCACACAACGCCTAAGCGCCCCTTAAGCATATAGGTGGTGAACATCAGAAAATACCC
>Ga0194135_10002499_pt1 | contig 11181 bp, 14 predicted proteins | sample LitLau_LLRF_2013_FD_134024 | JGI IMG/M metagenome (GOLD analysis project Ga0194135, IMG submission 134024) | Freshwater sediment microbial communities in response to fracking from North America - Little Laurel Run_MetaG_LLRF_2013 (version 2) | ecosystem: Environmental > Aquatic > Freshwater >... | reverse complement strand
TCCAATTAAAGGTGTGGAACCGTTTAAGAAGCAATTGATGTCGGTGACCATTCTCCAGCGATTGATTGCCAGCAGTGCTCATTTCATCAAACTGCCAAAGAGTCGAAGTAACCAAGAGAAGCCCCCAGATTTATTTCTCTACGAATCCGTAAGTCTATATTTTTCATCAGCTAGTATTATCGTGTGACTTAACTTAAATGCTTAACATGTGTGCTCTCTACAGGGAAAGCCAGCTGAATATTTCATTCTGATTTTGGAGGGCCGTGTTGAGGTTACCGTGGGAAAGGAAAAGTTGTCGTATGAAAGTGGAGCCTTCACAACTTTTGGAAAAGATTTTCTAATGCAAGAAGCTGAAAGTAATAAGACTCTAGCTGTAAAATTTTTAAAAAAAATTTCTGTTGACTACTATCGTAAATGTGATTTAATTATTTTCAGAAACTAAAACCGTGTCTTCAGTGAGTATAGAGAAGCCTGAGCTAAAACCCAAACGCAGAACATTCGTTCCAGACTACACGGTGAAAGTCACTTCTGACCTCCTCTATCTCCTGATGAAATTTAGTGCATACCACGCGGCTATTCTTGCAACTGAAATCGAACGAGCTAACGCAGATCCAGTAAAAGTTAACAACAAAGACTGGCAGGATGAAATCGAAAAGGTGCCTTTTTGTTTGATTGGTCGTATGAGAGCATATTAGTGAGCAGTGCTTCCGATATGGTATCGTAATTTTGTCTGATTTACAGATGTTGGGAAGTGGAGATGAGGATGTCATAGGAAATGGCGAAGTTTCGGCTCATCCGCATAATTCAAGTTAATTATGAATATTTGAAATATTTTCTGACTATAACACAATTTCTTACTACATAGATGACATAAAGTGAGTAAATGAACGAGTGTAACTTAAAAACTATTTATTAATAACGAGTCAACGTACGATTCAGTAAAATACTCGATCACATACAAGCACATTTGAAATTCAGGTCCAAGTAAGAATGCGAAGTGGTAGTCAATTCATTAAAATCAGGTAATCCATATGCAGGTCTCTTGTTACAGATAAGATCTCACAGTCTTATCAATGATGCTGACAGCCTCGTGCAGCTGTGATTCATTGATAACCAATGGAGGTGCCAGTCTGATTATGTCTCCATGAGTGGGCTTAGCAAGCAGACCATTATCCTTCAGTCTCACGCAAACATCCCAGGCATCAATTTCTGTATGAAACACACAACGCTACTTAACGCAATTTAAATAACTAAAGCTTTCAGGTTGACGCTTTTGATGTGCTTACTGGAGTCGATGACGATTGCGTTGAGAAGTCCCTTCCCTCTCACAAGCTTAATTACCTCAGGGGACAACTTTCTCAATTCACTCCTTAGGATTGTTCCCATTTCCTGGGCATTTTTAGCCAGATTTTCTTCTTCCATAACTTCCAACGCTGCCATTGCTACTTTACAAGCCAGTGGATTTCCTCCATAAGTTGAGCCATGTTCGCCAGGTTGAATGCAAAGCATAACTTCATCATTTGCGAACACAGCGGATACCTTAATAGATAGAACATTTCAAATTATGATACTTCAAAAGATGAGATTTGTGTACAAATCATGGACTGTGATCATACAGGTAAGACTCCTCCAGAAAGAGCTTTCCCCAGAATGAGAATATCAGGATGAACATTCTCATGGTCACAAGCTAGTCTCATTCCAGTACGGGCAAGTCCAGTTTGCACTTCATCTGCAATGAAGAGAACATTCTTTTTGGTGCACAGATCTCTCACTCCTTGCAGATAGCCTTCATGAGGGACAACAACTCCAGCTTCTCCTTGAATAGGTTCAACCATGAATGCACATACCGTTGGATCTTGCAAGGCTTGCTATACAGTCATAAAACACAATTCATATTAGTCTTTACTTGCAGTAGCGCACGTGTATGTTGCAATTATACATCATTAAACACTATGTGTGATTCATATAAGCATGAGGGTCCTTACTTCAAGAGCAGAAAGGTCGTTGTAGGGAATAATTTTGAACCCTGGCATATAAGGTCCGAATCCTTCATACGATGAGGGATCAGTCGAAGATGAAATAGCGGACAAAGTCCTTCCCCAAAAGTTTCCTTCGACAAAAACTATCTTCGCTTCATTTTTTGGAATGCCTTTTTTCATGTAGCCCCATTTCCGTGCAAGTTTGCATGCAGTCTCTCCTCCTTCGACTCCTGGACATAAAACAAGACAGATAAAAATATAAGTTGGAATTGTAGAATTTTGGAATGCTTATCAATTCACATTCATACACTGGAAATTTTCCATGATCTCTGCAAAGTTTGTGGTAGGTTGTAGCAGAAGGCAAGGACAAATATGAGCAAAGACCTGTTTCACCACTTCACGGTTAAGCAGTCATATAAAGTCATAAAATTTCAAGGCCGTACTTAGATCATTATTATTATACTAGTACACGGTGTTAAAAGCCAGGTTACTCGATTCATTATGTTCATCCATGCCCAACCTTTCTGCTCAACCAATCCAGGTGTGTTTTCTTGTTATCTTTTTTAACTACGCACTCATCTTGTGTGCAGTTAGATTTATGAGCTTTTTTGCAATGCTCTTGAGAAGAGTAAACTTCAATCAAGTATGCAAGAACGATAGTATATCTTCTACTAGCTACACTTTGTATGCAGAATTTGAGAAAAGCAGAGAGGAAAGGAAAAATGCGCAACTTGGCAAGAAAAAGCTTCTCATCTCTGTACTGACCTGTATTCATGGGAAGAACCTTATCATAGCCAAAGAGTTTAGTAACATACTCTTCATATTCCCCGAGAACATCCGAGTAAAATGCTCTTGATGTTAAAGTTAGAATACTGGACTGTTCTCGCAAGGCAGCCAGGATTTTCGGGTGACAGTGACCTTGATTCACTGCAGAATAGGCACTGAGGAAGTCATAATACTTTCGATTTTCCACGTCCCAAACATACACACCTGGAAAATACAAAAATACGTAGGCTCTTAAGTATAGCTGCTTGTGAAGAGCTATTGATAAGATGTTAGCCTAGATAATAAGTATAACAACAGCTACTAATTTAGTTGATGATTGTATGTAATTATTACCTTCTCCTCGTGAAAGTGCGACAGGTAAAGGATGATAATTATGAGCTCCATACTTATCTTCCCTGTCAAAGATCTGTTGAGATGTAAGACGTGGAGAGGAAGGTTTAGTCTTGGGCTGTATGGAAGATAAACCTGTGGCTTTTCCTCGCTTAATTAAACCCTGCCCTATGTCAGTATTAATCACTTTAGCGAAATTTCGAATCATTTTTATGATGAGTTATAAACCTGTCCAACAAATAATGTGTCCAAGTCTAAACTACGCTAACAATATGTTTCTAGTGTCAAGTGGCTTAAGGCTAAATCGTGTAGGTGCGAAGGGTTAATACTACTTTAGTGGTTCGAAACCGAGTGGTGCATTGTGAAGTGTTGAAGTTGATTCTTATACACATTTCATCATGTAAGCAAAACTTCCATAGTTCCATACAGAAGAAGAGAGACGGGTTCGGGACAGGCCAGAGGGGTACTACACACAACCAACATGATCAACCTTATAGTACTTTTAGTTGAAAGTCACATTCATACAAAACACAATTCTTCTCGTGTGTACTACCACCATCAACTCTCTTCATGACTCTCTTACACAAAACATTCCTTTCAATGTCCATCGTTATCATCACAACCAGCTTAAGTTTATTCAAGAATTGAAAGGCTTTAGCTTTTAACTTTTGTTGGACGAGTCTTTGGAAAAATACGGAGTTATGTTTTCTCCGTCCCATAATTGAATGACTCTCTCTCGTCTTATCTCTGTAGAGAGGAGTCCACAACTCCTCCATGACCGAGCTGAAACTTTACCAAAAGCTGAGAAATCTCCCAAAAAGTGTTTTGTATGTATTTTGATTGCTGATTGATTGCGAGGCCTGCTCAAGATTTTCTTTTTATTGATTTGCTTTCATAATTGATTGCTCATTGATTATTGATCATCAATACTCATATCACTCATCTGGTATATGTCTCGCAGTCTTAAAGATCTTATTTCAGGGACCGTTTCAGTTGGTGATGAATTATATAAGTCTCGATTGTGAGTAAACTATCGAACAAGACTTACGCAATAATCATGTCTGCAATCAGTTTAATTCATAAATTAACTTGCCAATAAACTCGTGTGCTTTCATTTTTGAGTTCATCCAGTTGGTGTCATTGGCAATGACTGCCTTTAGTCTTATATTATCTAATTGTTAATGCGACATGTAGAGGGTTTGTGGTCGTTAAGATAAGCGCGTTAGAAAAGCTCGATTATATAAAGAAACTTTATTATTTCATACTTTTTTGAAGTCTTATGAAATGCTTAATACATTTAACGACGACGCTGAAGCAGGAAAAGTAATTAGGAATTATTATGTTGTTTTTCGTTGAGACAAATGACAAAATGAACTTCTTTGCCAATATGAACTCTTTTTTGGTTAATTACGTAGTCAACATCTTATCGCTAATTATTGGCTCTACTATCGTTCTCCATTCCTTAATGAATGTTTTTCAAAGATTAAAAGTGAACAAGTTTGCATGTTATCTTACTGTCGTTGCCTTTAGAGCGTCTGTGTCTTATGGATTACATTATTACAAAAAGGGTCAAAGGTACAGGTTTATTCAAACATGACTAACACTCTAGGTGGAATGTGTACACGTGCGATTTAAGTCAGCTCAAAACTGAATTTTGAATTGCACTTAATTCATTGTTTCTGCTAAATCATTTCAAAGGTATTGTGCACACTTCATCATTCACGATTAGTCTCACGAACTTATAATTTCTATTTTTTTAAAATCAAATTCAAAATATGCTTTATCTTCACTCTGGTTGTGTTTCTGTTTATTGAAGGAAACAAAAAGCCCTTTGCTCTAATGTAAAACAAGAAATATATTTATAGCATGTTATATAGATAAGAAAAAGTAAGAAGTAACCTTTCAACTTAAATCCTGGGTCGCTTTTTACAACAGGATCTCTTAATCTGCACGTGCAGTGCACAACACTAAATACCCTTTAGCTTGCATATCAGCCTTGTTTTTCACTTACTGACACTTACAATTAGTCAGACCTTTCAGTTGTACTATCCTGCGGTTTACCAACAAGTTATGCAATTCTAGAAAACTCTTAAAACTGTATGGCTATGACAAACTCATAACTTTGATACGTTCGGAAAAGCTTTGTCGCTTTTCTTGTCTCCTCCTCTAAGCGTCATTCTTGATTTGGTTAATTGTCTTGGCCATTATGAGATTGAGACAAATATCCAAAGTCTGAAAGAACGAGCCTAATAATATGCAGTCAAGATCAAAACCGTTTGTTCCATCGTGAGAGACTTCTGTGGGCACGGCTGCGACTCATCTCTGCACCGTCCGTACCATTACCAGCAGATGTCTTTTAGTAGAACTAGTTCTACTAGAGACTTAACTGGAGTAAACAAATAAACCACACGATGACCACAGACCCTCACCTAGCTAACTAACTAAGCCGGTAAGTCCCTTCTTAATAAAACAAAGGTTTCATTTCGTCCTTTTCTTTGGCCTCACTTGTCTTGTTGTTTGCATATAGACATGACGATGAATATTGAAGGGAAGAACAGCTGTGGTCCTGATGAAGGCTTACTGGATTTAGATGACCTTTTAGAAACAGCGAATTTAAGTGAAGGGAAGATATTTGAAGAAGGATTTGGACAGGGACTTGAAGAAGGGTTGAAGCAGGGACGCCTAGAAAGCTGGACAGTTGGATTAACTCAAGGAGTCAATGTCGGACTTGAGTTAGGTGACGCCATGGGATTCAGTGAGGAAGTTGCAAATTCCATCGCATCTGGTACCTTGAAGTTAATGAGTGTCCAGGAAGAATCCCGAATAAAGAAATTATGCGAAGAAATTTCAGATTTAGTCAAGAAATTCCCTACTTGTAATGTAAATGAAGTTGATTTAGTTCGACTCCTTGAAGACATCCGAGCCAAAGATAACTTATTACGAGAAAGTGTGACCAAAAACTTGGCTAAAAAGCTTGATGGTGATACACATGGACTCAAAGGCGATGGGCAGAAATACTCACTGTGATATTTAAATTATTTCAGCATTAAAAGTTTATTATTATTTGTAATCTGCAGTTGTATAGCTAGCGATGTCCATTAGTATGACTTCCATACTTGGAGTTTGCATTTTTGTAGCTCGTGTGTAAGTAAAAGGTGTAGTAATGAGAGGAAACCATTTTCTGGAGAAGTTGAGACTGAAAGAATACTTTACATATAAGTTGCGTTTGACGAGATCTGACTTCCTTTAATAAATCATACACACATTCAAATGTCTGTCAGTTTGAAAAGATAATCTTTCATATATAGCATTCTACTGTTGCTTATACGAATGAGACATCTACTGAAGTTAAATGCATATGAATGTAAATAAAAAAACTCGTATTGCCAAAGTAGGGAAGAAGTCTTCTGGAACACGAACTTCATCACGAGAAAGCTCATGAATCTCTCTCCTCATCCCACCAAACTCAGAAAGGATTTCCTTTGACTCTCATAATAATAACAAGGAAGTGCGACGACCATCAATACTACTAAAAAAATATACTTTCAGCTTATATGTAACAAATCGTGTTTGTCAAAGGCCGGCACTGAAGAAGGAGAATAATAATATCATAACGATGGGGCTCCATGTAATAATAATAAGAAAAGTAGATGAGCCCTTTAAGTGATTCACGGCATCAGAGATGAGAGAGAGAGAGAGAGCTTCTGCTATTCACAGGAAAGGAGTGATGAGACGACCCAGGAAGAAGAAGGGACGTGCGTTGAACATATTTGTAATATGTAAAACAGACATGGAAATATTAACCTGCTCAGTTTCGGTCATGTGTCTTATGTCAAGTTAAATCATTTCAGTGCATCTGCATAAACGAAAATCCTTTTGTACACCCACCATCTACGCATGGAGCCTAAAAACTGGAGATGACTTTTGTACACACACACACACAAACGCAGATTATTGAAGACAGTCAGACTTATTCATCTTAAATGGGAAGATTCACTCAAAAGTATGTACATATGTGTGACTGTGATGTATGTATATTTGTAATTTTGTTATAGATTCGTATATATACTTAAGTAAAATGTGAAGGGTCGGTCCTATCGGGGAATAACTTTTCTCCATGTGTATATAATTTACACGCTACTTCCTAAAATTCCTTTATTATACGCAATAACACGCTTACAGTATGCTGTTGTGCCTCAAGTCTTCATCTTGATTCAATTACTTCGCCAGTCTCATGTAAATAAGACGAAAGACTTATATGGATTGCGTTAGTTCGTTAATACCTTAAACACGACGAACCTCAAAGTTGCATCAAATTTGGTTTAGAATTAAAATTCCAATGTTTTTGTTTGATGCTATTTGTCTTCATCTTATGTCACGTTCAGAACTGTCACATGTACTTTCAAATGAAACCTTTTTAAAAGCAAATTCATCGAGCCATTATTATTACGGGAAGCCACGCTACTACACATACTCACACACATGATATATTCATCTCCATCTAATTGATTGGTTCAGACTGGAGTAATGAGTGAATTTATTGATTGCCTCCTATTAAACCCTTTCTAAAATAAATTATTGTCTGAAAGCCGAGCTTTTAAATTAAATTACCCTATTTCATCCGCTCGTGTGAAAAACGACCTTCATTATTTTTGCCCATTACGTATTTGTGTATGTGTGCGGCAATTACTTTGTGTTTGTTTCCTGTGTATTTGAAATATTTTATTGTTGCCCATGCACTTTTTCGGAACTCACACAAGAGTCATTCACGAATGAGTCACTCAATTCAATTCCTAAACGGGAAATCGGTATAACTTGTGGAGTCTCAACGAGTTGCATTAATGAATGCACTGCATATCATACAAGGTGGGTGTTGTCTCGTATTTCATACGTTATTTCTTCTGCTTGTAAATGCAATGCATAAAATTAGTTAATTTAATTACTACAAGTTACGTGTTAAATGATCGTTGTGTCTGAGTCAAATGTGCTTCAATAAATGGCGTTCTTCTGAAATGGGAGAGGTAATTTGTAGATGATAATAAAAGGTTATATATGCCAGCCACAGAAATAGTAATGCATGTAGACTTCCAACAATTTAAAACATAAACTATATACTATTATTATGCTAGGTTTTTTATGACCTACCGACCTACAATGTTATGACGAACTTAAAGTCATTATTAGTTAGATATTTCGGATTCGGATTCTCCTTCTTTTGAAACAGACAGTGCATATGTTTATTACCACTTATTACGGTGCAGTTAGCAATGGTTTATACATAATATATGTATGCTTAAGATGACACCTGACTGTGAAGTTTGAGATCTGTGTGTATGTTTATATTGACACTTCATTATCACTTATCAGAGATCCAAAAAACTTTTGGCTCTTCTTTACAGTGACAATGAATCCGAAGCCTCTTCGGATTGTCTGTATGCAAATGGTTTATCGAATCAATTGACTGGCTATTTTACACGTATGTTTACATATTCTACTCGGGTGTACATGACGATCATCTACATAGTAAAACAAACACAGTCTATTATTATTATTTACCAATTATATATTTTATAGATATATATATATCCATACGATGACTCTACTGCATCTCAAAATAATCTTTAATGATACATACAGGGGTAAGGTGCAGAGATGCATACATACGAGTCTCCATACAGTCATTTCATAGTTTGCATTACTAACATTAGGACTGGCACAATGCTTCAATTCACTAAGGTATTACATGGATTCCATACTAGGTTAGCTCGTTAAAAGACACCACTTTTACTTTAATATTGCAGCTCGTTGTGGTAGCTTTGTCAGTGTTGAAAAAGAATTCAACGAGGTGGATTGAATTGTGTCGCTGGAAAGAGTGTATATACAATATATGTTGTACTCTCAGAATTCTGTGTCCATTTTTGTGAATGGTTGTACGTGAATTCTGTCTTTGCATTAAACGGTGAATTAGGTTTGGTAGAAACTTACTATTAAACCTTACACAATCAGTCAGATTTCCAGGATTCGTTTAGTGGAAACGTGGACTGAACGCGTGTTTTGACCATTACACTCATATCATTGGAATAATTTGCCTTCTTCGATAACAACCAGTGCTTTTCTTTGATAATGAGGGTCTAATACAACTGTTACCTTTGGTAATTTTAGGGTTCGCAAATTGTACTCGAAAATTGTATTAATTTACCCCTCACAGCTTTACTTGCCTTCACAGTGAACTACGTCAGTCAAAAGTGCTTTTATCATTTTAACTACATATAATTGGAATTTGTTCTCACAGTTCCCCATCATTCCGTATTCTACAAATATCAACAGGGAATTAACTGATTGCCCTTATTTAGCCAACTATCTACAAAATCTACTTTTATTGAGGCTGAAGTTATCGGGTAATGTTTCCTACGCTAGTATATAATAACAGTATCTATTCTACTATTACTGTTGAGCCCAGGTATTGATTTGTAGCGTGTCCTTTCAGCAATACATAGAATTTTTTTTGAAATTCTTTCTCAGTAGAAAATTCGAATACATAAAAGAACCACCACACATCTTTCTGCTTCCCAAACGCAGATAATAAACAGATTTTAATCCCATACACTTAATCCTGAAGAGTCTCATTCAATTTTTGGGGCAACTTCAGACGTCTAAGCGTCCCATTGTCATTACCAGTGCAGTTTCCATATATAATATCATGTTGCTGACATTTCATATTTTACACCTCTGACAGTTTTTGTAACCTTCTAATTTTAAGGTTATTATTGGTTCTGCAAATGAAGTAATTTTATCTTGTATGTACTCTTGTCATTGTCTTCTTATCAGGATAATAATCAGCATGGTTTTTTAACAAGACACTGTTCCAAGTTATTTTCAAAGTAAAGGTCATGATCTGATCTGATGGTATTGCGAAATCGATAGAAGGAGTGAATTGATTTTATTTATTGTCAGTCTATATTAAGCTATATAGTCGCGTGAGTGCTGATTTTCCAACTGCATAGAATTTGTCTTGATCTGAAATCAGAATGTGTGTACACTTGGTTACGCTTAAGTAAAAAGAGTTGGGAAACATACCACGTAGAAAGTAAATCAATTTTTTTACGCAGTAACTTCTATCTTGAAAAAATCGGAAATGTCCAATGATGAAGTTCCAGGAACAAGCAGTAGCTACTACTCAACCAGCAGTAGTTCCAGCAGTGTTGAAAACATAAGTACTGGGGGCTCGAGTACTATTGAAAATGGAGAGTTATCACTCCTCACATTTATCGTGTCACCTAAACGAGCCTACACTTCAGATCAGAGGCTGTCTCCAGAACCAAACCTTCCAAAAACGGCCGGAAACTCGTGTCTTCACGTACCCGGCTGTAGCTGCACTTGTCGAAGATTAAACTCAAGATTGAGCGATCCTGACAGTCCAGATAATCTTACCATCGATCCATTCAGAATTCCACCACATCATCGTATAATTTGCAAGTTACACTGCGCATCTAACAAATTATGTCAAGATTCGATTTTCAGTGATAGTTCGTATTCATCAAGTCCTCTGGATGGACTCGTACTTAAGTCATTAGAAAAAGGAGGTCAGTATCTTTCCCTTCTCATAGTATATGTTGCTTGATTTATAGTGTAATTGGGAAATTGATCCTGATGAAAATCCATTTACCTTCGTTAGCTACATCTATTTCTACCTATGTAATCACAATCACACAATGTCTCATATCACTGATTGGACTGTGGACTGTTCATTATGACTTTGCATAATGGAACAATATTTTATTATTGCCGTGAACAACATTTGAGCTTTAAAATATGTGTAGTCTCAAAGATTGAAAATTAGAAAGAGAAAAGGGAAGAGCTGTTTAAGCAGAAGTGGAAACACTCAGCCGACGACTTCATCAACATTTGCATATCTCATCTAGGCCTGGGCCTTCTTATCAAATTAACAAGTGCTCCTTGTATTTCATTGTCACAAAGTATATACTCACCACAGATGAATGGTAATGGATAATGAAATTCCTTGTTCAAAGGAAATATATTACATAGACGCTCAACCCTCTTCATTTTAATACACAGCCTTTAATCT
>Ga0194135_10002498_pt1 | contig 11181 bp, 7 predicted proteins | sample LitLau_LLRF_2013_FD_134024 | JGI IMG/M metagenome (GOLD analysis project Ga0194135, IMG submission 134024) | Freshwater sediment microbial communities in response to fracking from North America - Little Laurel Run_MetaG_LLRF_2013 (version 2) | ecosystem: Environmental > Aquatic > Freshwater >... | reverse complement strand
GACCCGGCCAACCTTCCCGAATACGCGATCCGCACCACCTTGCGCATGCTGGCGGCGATGGTCGCTGCGCTGATTTTCACCCTGGTCTACGGCACCCTGGCGGCCAAGAGCCGGCGCGCCGGCAAGCTGCTGGTGCCGGTGCTGGACATCCTCCAGTCGGTGCCGGTGCTGGGCTACATCTCGTTCACCGTGACCTTCTTCCTGCTGCTGTTTCCCGGCCGGGTGCTGGGCGCCGAGTGCGCGGCGATCTTTGCCATCTTCACCAGCCAGGCATGGAACATGACCTTCAGCTTCTACCAGTCCCTGCGCACGTTGCCGCGGGACCTGGAGGAGGTGGCGAGCAACCTGCAATTGTCCAGCTGGCAGAAGTTCTGGAAGCTCGATGCGCCGTTCGCCATCCCCGGGCTGGTGTGGAACATGATGATGAGCATGTCCGGCGGCTGGTTCTTCGTGGTGGCTTCGGAGGCGATCACCGTCGGCGACAAGACCATCACCTTGCCCGGCGTCGGGGCCTACCTGGCCACGGCCATCGAACAGCGTGACCTGCACGCCGTGGGCTACGTGATCCTGACCATGATCGTGGTGATCCTGATCTACGACCAGTTCCTGTTCCGTCCGCTGGTGGCCTGGGCCGACAAGTTCCGCATGGAAAACACCGCCTCCCAGGGCGGTGCGCCAGAGTCCTGGGTGCTTAACCTGATCCAGCGTACCCGGGTCGTGCAGCGCCTGTTGCGCCCGCTGACCCGTGGCCTGGCGCGGATCGGCAATCTGCGCCTGGGCGCTGCGCGCACCTCGCACCGGTCGCGGCTGGCCAGCCCGCGGGCGTCGCGGTTGATCGATTGGCTGTGGGGCACCGGGATCGCCTTGCTGACGCTCTATGCGCTGTACCACATCGTGCTCTACGTCGGCACCGAAGTGACCTTAGGCGAGCTGTGGCACGTGCTGGGGTTGGGCTGCATCACCTTGTTGCGGGTGGTGCTGCTGATTTTCCTGGCATCGCTGGTCTGGGTGCCGCTGGGGGTGATGATCGGCCTGCGTCCGCACCTGGCGGAGAAGATCCAGCCGCTGGCGCAGTTCCTGGCGGCGTTCCCGGCCAACCTGCTGTTCCCGGTGTTCGTCATCTTCATCCTGCATTACCAGCTCAACCCGGATATCTGGCTCAGCCCGCTGATCGTGCTGGGCACCCAGTGGTACATCCTGTTCAACGTGATCGCCGGGGCCAGCGCCTTTCCCAATGATTTTCGCGAGGCCGCGACCAACTTCCGCATCCGTGGCTGGCAATGGTGGCGCCAGGTGATGTTGCCGGGGATCTTCCCCTACTACATCACCGGGGCGATCACCGCTTCCGGCGGGGCCTGGAACGCCAGCATCGTTTCCGAATTCGTTTCCTGGGGGCAGGACAAAGTGGTCGCCCACGGCCTGGGCGCCTATATCGCCCAGACCACGGCGGCCGGCGACTTTCCGAAAATCACCCTCGGGGTGGTGGTCATGTCGTTTTTTGTCGTGGCCTTCAATCGTCTGCTGTGGCGGCCGCTGTATGCCATGGCGGAGAACAAGCTGCGACTGGACTGATGGGTAGCGATCCGATGAATGGCCATACCGAAAAAAACACCCCAGCGCGGGAAATCTATTCGCTGAACAACGTCAGCCATGGCTTCGGCAAGGGCAAGGACGAGCTGCATGTGTTGAGTGATGTCGACCTGACGCTGCGGGAAGGGGAGATCGTCGGCATGCTCGGGCGCTCCGGCTCGGGCAAGTCCACGTTGCTGCGGATCATCGCCGGGCTGATCCAGGCGTCGTCCGGCGAGGTGCGCTACAACGGCGAGCTGCTCACCGGGCCTGCGGCGGGCGTGGCCATGGTGTTCCAGACCTTTGCCCTGTTCCCCTGGCTGACGGTGCTGGAAAACGTCGAGGCCGGGCTCCAGGCCTTGCAGGTTGAGCCCAAGGCGGCGCGCAAGCGGGCGTTGGCGGCCATCGACCTGATCGGCCTCGACGGTTTTGAAAACGCCTATCCCCGGGAGCTGTCCGGCGGCATGCGCCAGCGGGTCGGCTTCGCCCGGGCCCTGGTGGTCAACCCGACCCTGTTGCTGATGGACGAGCCGTTCTCGGCCCTGGATGTACTCACCGCGGAAACCCTGCGGACCGATTTGCTGGACTTGTGGAGTGGCGGCCAGTTGCCCATCAAGTCGATCCTGATCGTCACCCACAACATCGAGGAAGCGGTGCTGATGTGCGACCGCATCCTGGTGCTGTCGTCCAATCCCGGGCGGGTGGTGGCGCAGATCACCGTGCCTTTCGCCCAGCCGCGCAATCGCCTGGACCCGGCGTTCCGGCGCATGGTCGATGACATCTACGCGCTGATGACCGACCGCCGCAGCGCCGACCCGGGCAGTGGCAAGGCCGAGCTGCAAGTGGGCAGCCCGCTGCCGGAAGTCTCCACCAACCTGATGGCTGGCTTGATCGGCGCCCTGGCCGCCGAGCCTTACCATGGCCAGGCGGGGCTCTCCAGCGTGGCCGAGCGCCTGCTGCTGGAGGTCGACGACCTGTTCCCGGTCACCGAGATCCTCGAACACCTGGGGTTCGTCGAGCTCAAGGGCGCCGACATCCACCTCACCGACGCCGGCCGCTTGTTCGCCGACTACGGCACCCAGGAGCGCAAGACCCTGTTCGCCGAGCACCTGATCCGCTATGTGCCCCTGGCGGCGCGGATTCGCGGGGTGTTGCAGGAGCGGCGCGGGCACTGGGCGCCGCGGGTGCGTTTCGAACAGGAGCTGGAGGACTCGCTGAATGACTCGGCGGTGGAGGAAACCCTGGAGTCGGTGATCAGTTGGGGGCGCTACGCCGAAATCTTTTCCTACGACGACAACACCGAGACGTTCAGCCTGGAGGATGTCGAAGGCAGCCTGTAACCTCTGCCGCCAGCAGTTTTTTCAGCCAATGGCAGCCGGCCCATGGATAGATTTCAGGAAATGCAGGTATTCGTCTGCGTCGCTCAGGAGCAGGGCTTTGCCGCTGCCGCGCGGCGCCTGAGCCTGTCGGCCGCCAGCGTTACCCGCGCGGTGGCGGCCCTGGAACAGCGCATCGGCACCCAACTGCTGGTGCGCACCACCCGCAGCGTGCACCTGAGCGACGCCGGGCAGCGTTACCTGGAGGACTGCCGGCGCATCCTCGCCGAGGTCCAGGACGCCGAGGCCTCGGCTGCCGGGCTCCACGCCCAGCCCCGAGGGCTGTTGACCCTGACCGCGCCGGTGCTGTTCGGTGAGCTGTTCGTCACGCCGTTGCTGGTGCGCTACCTGGACAGTTATCCACAGGTCAGCGTCAATGCCCTGCTGGTGGACCGGGTGGTGAGCATGGTCGAGGAGGGCGTCGATGTGGCGGTGCGGATTGGCGAATTGCCCGACAGCGGCCAGCACGGCATTCGGGTCGGCGAGGTGCGTCGAGTGGTGTGCGCGGCTCCCGGGTTTCTCGCTGCCCATGGTTGCCCGCAACACCCCGATGACCTGCGCCAGGCCCCGGTCATTGCGCCGTCTTCCACCGGGCAGGCGCGCCACTGGCTATTCAACGACGCTGGCCGTGCCCTGAGCATCCGCCCCGAACCGCGTTTGCTGGTGAGTGCCAATCAGGCCGCGATCAGTGCCGCCTGCCTGGGGCTGGGGTTGACCCGGGTGCTGTCCTATCAGGTGGCCGACCAGGTGGCCGCTGGCCAGTTGCAGATCGTGCTGGCGGATTTCGAGCTGCCGCCGCTGCCGATCCACGTGGTGTACCAGGGCGGGCGCAAGGCGCCGGCGCGGGTGCGCAGCTTTGTCGACTTCGCCGTGCAGGCCCTGCGCGAGCATCCAGCGCTCAATGCGTGATCCGCTTTATTGCGCTGGATGAAATGCCGGATTGCGTTTTCTGGTGATTCTGTTGTTTTGCGGCAGGGATCAAGATGGCTCGGCCAGCGCGGCACTTGCACCGCGTTCCTGCCTGCGGAGTCCAACATGTCCCTGCTTCCGATCAAGTTCTACAACTTTCCCCGGTCCGGCCACGCCCATCGCGTCGAGCTGATGTTGTCGCTGCTGGACCTGCCCACTGAAAACATCTTCGTCGACCTGGCCAAGGGCGCGCACAAGCAGCCCGAGTTCCTGGCCCTCAACCCTTTTGGCCAAGTCCCGGTGATCGATGACCAGGGCACAGTCCTGGCGGACTCCAATGCGATCCTGGTGTACCTGGCGCAACGCTACGGCGGCGGTCGCTGGCTGCCCAGCGACCCGGTCGGTGCGGCGCAGGTGCAGCGCTGGTTGTCGGTGGCGGCCGGGCCGATTGCCTTCGGCCCGGCGGCGGCGCGCCTGATCACGGTGTTTGGCGCCACCTTCAACGCCGAGGAAGTCATCGCCCGTGCCCATGCCCTGCTCAAGGTCATGGACCAGGAGCTGGCGGGGCGGCCGTTCCTGGTGGGCCAGCAGGCGACCATCGCCGACGTCGCGGGCTACAGCTACATTGCCCACGCTCCGGAAGGCAACGTGTCGCTGGCGGACTACCCCAACGTAAGGGCCTGGCTGGCGCGGATCGAAGCCTTGCCGGGCTTCGTGCCCATGCCGTCCACGGCGGCGGGGCTGAAAAGCGCCTAAGGCCTGGTTAGGAAGGAGCCATCATGAGCAGCCGTTCTCCTTGGCACGCCGGCGAACGGCAGCTACAGGCCCTGGCCGGGGTCGCCGAACGCATGCAAGCCTTCGGCGGCCAGGCCATCCGCCAGGCCATGCCCGACCAGCACCGGCAGTTCTACGGCCAGCTGCCGTTCATCCTGCTGGGCGCGGTGGACGCCGCGGGCAACCCTTGGGCGAGCATTCTCGAAGGGCCTCCGGGCTTTGCCGAGGCGCCCCAGGCGACCCTGCTGCGCATCGACAGCCTGCCTGCCGCGGACGATCCGCTGCAGTTGCAGGACGGCGCGGCGCTGGGTCTATTGGGCATCGAACTGCACACCCGGCGGCGCAATCGCCTGAATGGGCGGATCACTAGCCTCGACCGCGACGGTTTCAGCGTGAGCGTCGAGCAGTCCTTCGGCAATTGCCCGCAATACATCCAGCTGCGCGAGCTGCAACAGCAGCCCTTGAGCGACCCGGCCAGCCGGCCGGCCGAGCACCGCGAAAGTCTGGACCCTGCGGCCCAGGCCCTGATCGGCGCCGCCGATACCTTCTTTGTCGCCAGCTACGTCGACCTGCAAGGGCAGCGCTCGGTGGACGTGTCCCACCGTGGCGGCCAGGCCGGGTTCGTCCGGGTCGAGGGCAACTGCCTGACCATTCCGGATTTCGCCGGCAACCTGTATTTCAATACCCTGGGCAACCTGCTGCTCAACCCCCGGGCCGGCTTGCTGTTCATCGATTTTCACAGCGGTGAATTGCTGCAACTGAGCGGTCGTACCGAGATCATTCTCGACGGGCCGCTGGTCAGTGCCTTTCAAGGCGCCGAGCGGCTCTGGCGCTTTACCGTGGAGCATCTGGTACGGCGTCCGGCGGCCCTGTCCCTGCGCTGGCAATTGCAGGCCATTTCCCCCAACAGCCTGCTGACCGGCAACTGGCCACAAGCCGAGGCTCGCCTGCGGGCCGCTGCCCTGGGCCAGCAATGGCGGCCGTTGCGGGTGACGCGGATCGTGGACGAAAGCCTGGGCATCCGTTCCTTCTACCTGGAGCCGGCGGATGCCGCGGCTGCCCCGGTCTTCCTGGCCGGCCAGCATCTGCCGGTGCAGGTCATGCTCGACGGCCAGCCGCTGATTCGCACTTACAGCCTGTCCAGCGCGCCGTCCGATGGTTTCCTGCGCATCAGCGTCAAGCGCGAAGGCCGGGTTTCCAGTTACCTGCACCAGCAACTCAAGGTTGGTGATCTGCTGCAGGCCCGTGCCCCGCAAGGGCGTTTCACGGCCGATCCGCTGTCGCCCCGGCCACTGGTGCTGCTGGCGGCGGGGGTGGGCATCACTCCGTTGCTGTCGATGCTGCGCGAGGTGCTGTACCAGGGGCTGCGCACCCGTCGTACCCGGCCCACCTGGCTGTTTCAGGGCGCGCGCAACCTCGCCGAGCAGCCCTTTGCTGGCGAGCTGCAGACCTTGCGGGAACAGGCCGGGGATTCACTGCGGCTGCTGCGCCTGCTCAGCCAGCCGGAAGCCGAAGCCCGGCCGGGTCAGGACTTCGAGCACTGCGGACGCCTGGATGCGCAGGTGCTGCTGGCGCAGCCGGACCTGGATTGGGATAGCGCGGACTTCGTGCTCTGCGGCCCCGGGGCCTTTACCCAGGGCCTGTACGACAGTCTGCGGGACCTGGACATCGAGGACCGGCAGATCCACGCCGAGGCTTTCGGCCCCTCGACCTTGCGCCGTCGGCCGGATCCCGAGGCGGTGCCGTTCAGCCAACCGCCGGCCGCCACCCAGGCGGTGCGGGTGCGCTTGCAGCAGGCCGGCCGGGAGCTGTCCTGGGAACCCGGCAGTGGCAGCCTGCTGCAGCTGGCGGAAAGCGCCGGCCTGCATCCGCCATTCAGCTGCCGCGGCGGTTCCTGCGGCACCTGCCAGACGCGCTTGATCAGTGGTCAGGTGAATTATCCACAGGTGCCGGCGCAGTTGCCCGAGCCGGGTCAGGTGCTGATTTGCTGCGCTGTGCCCGCAGCTGTGGATAACCTTGCGCCCGCGCTGGTGCTGGACCTTTAAGGCACGAAAAAAAGTCCTTCCCGGCGATTGCCGCCAAGGCGGCCCCTGCGTAGGCTGGCGTGCATTCTACAGCCGTTGCCCAGCCGGCCAGACGCCACTGAGGGCAACCCTGCGGGCCCATCGATCAATGGCCTCGGCCCAGGCAATCGAGGGCTTTCAGCGTTAAAGGGAATCAACGATTCATGCTCCCCCGGGTCTTGCTCCGTCTCTGTGCCTTGCTCCTCTGCGGGCTGTTGCTCAACGCCTGCCGCAATGAAGACGCGCCTGCGCTCGACCAGCAACTCTATATCTGGCAACGCCAGTGGACCCCGGCTCACGCCGATGCCCTGGCGGGCTCGCGGGCGGACTTTTCCACAGTCCGGGTGCTGGCCCTGCAGGCTTTTCCACAGGCTGGCTGGAGCCGCGCGCGCATCGATGCCGAGCTGCTCAAGCAGGATGGCCGCCCGCTGATCGCCGTAGTGCGCCTGGACGGCCAGTTGCCGTCCTTGAACCAGGACGAAATCCTCCAGCAGGTGCAGCAAGTGCTGGCCGACTGGCAGGGGCAGGGCCTGACCCTGGCGGGTATCGAGATTGACCACGACGCCGGCAGCGCCCGCTTGCCAGCCTACGCCGCGCTTTTGCAGCGGCTGCGCGGGGTGCTGCCGCAACACCTGGCCCTGAGCATTACCGCGCTGCCTGCCTGGCTCGACAGCCGCGAGCTGCCCGGGCTGCTGGTCCAGGTCGATAGCAGCGTGCTCCAGGTGCACGCGGTCAGCGATCCCCGGCGCGGGCTTTTCGATCCGCGCCAGGCTGAACAGTGGGCCAGGCGCTGGGCGAAGATCAGCGACAAACCTTTTTACCTGGCGCTGCCGGCCTACGGCGTGGCCTTGCTGCCCAGCGCCACGGGTGTTCCGGTGGTGGAAAGCGAAGCGCCCATTGCCCGCGCTGGCGAGCGCCGTGAACTGATGGCCGACCCCGAGCAACTGCGCCAACTGGCCATGACCCTGCGCCATGACCCGCCAGCCCATCTGGCCGGGCTGATCTGGTTTCGCCTGCCGCTCAAGGGCGATGTCCGCGCCTGGAGCCTGGACACCCTGCGCGCGGTGGCTCGGGGCGATGTCCTGGACAGCCGACTGGGCATCAGCCTGCAGGAGCAGGACGGTCTTTTCGATATCTACCTGAGCAACCCGGGCAACCTCGACCGGCCCCTGCCTGAACAATTGACCCTGGCCGTTGCCCAATGCGCCGGATTCGACGGGCTGGGGGGGTATTCCGCCGAGTGGCGTGACGGCCAGCTGTTATTGACCCGCCAGCAGGCCGGCCGGCTGGCGGCGGGTGGCACCCGGGCCGTGGGCTGGGCCCGCTGTACAAAAATTGACCAAGGAGCTGCACATGTTCGTCCCTAGATCCCGCTACCTGCTGTGCTTGAGCTTGTGCCTGCCCTTGGCCCCGGCCCTGGCGTGCGGGCCGACGTTCCCCATGCGCCTGCTGGGGGATCGCCCGCAGACCCTGGCGCAGTTGCCCGAAGGCAGCTTCCAGTTCGAAATCAGCCGCCTGGGCAAGCCCATCGTCGGGCTCAAGCCAGTCGTCAATAACGCCTTCACCCGCGATTACAACCTGCCTGACAGCTACGAGGTGCAAGAGCGTAACTGGGCCGAACAGCAAGGGCTGGACGACGCCCAGAAAGCCCTGGTCGGGCAGTTGCGCAAACTCAGTGACGGGCGCGTGGCGGAACAACAAGGCGCCAGCCTGCCGCCGGAGATCAACCTCTACACCGCGGGCGCCGTGGCCTTCAGCGCCGGGGATCATGAGCTGGCGGCGGAGTATTTCCGCAAGGTGCTGGCGCTGCCCGCCGAGCAGCGCGCCCTGCGCAGCACCTGGGCCGCCTATTCCCTGGGCCGGGCCCTGCAGGCCATCAGTGAAGAAGCCAACGCGCTGGACGACCAGGGGCGCAGCGACACCCTGCTGGCGGCGCGCCAGGCCTTCGGCCAGACCCGTCAACTGAGCATCGACGGCTTCAGCGACCCCCTGGCACTGGGCGTCGCCAGCCTCGGCGAAGAGGCGCGCATCCTGAAGAACCAGAACCACTGGAGTGAGGCCATCGACCTGTATGCCAGCCAGAACCTGGCGGGTTCGGAGGTCGGCTACAGCTCGCTGAAGCAGGTGGTGGGCGAGTTGGGCGGCCTGTCGGACGCGCAATTGCTGGAGCAGCTCAAGCAGCCTTCGGTGGCGCGCTTGCTCACGGCTTCGTTGATCTCGCACCTGGGCTGGTCCTTCGGCGAGCGTCCCGAGTCCGAGGTGAAACTGATCAAGCTGCTGAGCCAGGGCACCGCCGGCAGCTTCGACAACGCCGACCGGCTGGCGGCGCTGAATTACCAGAACGGCGATTTCGCCACCACCCGGATGCTGCTGGAGCATGCCGGCGACGGCGGCCTGGCCTGGTGGCTGCGGGCCAAGCTGGCCGTGCGCGATGGCGACAAGGCGGCGGCGGCTGCCGCTTACGCCAAGGCCGCCGCGGCCTTTCCCCGGGACGAGAGCTGGGGCTTTCGCGGCGACTACGACGGCAACTACGAAGACCTCAAGCCGGGCTGCCGGGTCGACGGTGAAAGCGCCGTGCTGGCCCTGGATCGGGGTGACTACGTGCAGGCATTCGAGCTGCTCTACCGCAGTGGCGACATCTACTGGCACGACGCGGCGACCGTGGCGGAGCGGGTGCTGACCCTGGATGAGCTCAAGCAGTTCGTCGACACCCAAGTGCCCGCGCCGCCGCCGACGCCCAAGCAACCCGATGCCTACTACGAGAGCCTGCCGATTGCCGCCCAGTTGCGCGAACTGCTGGGCCGGCGGCTGTTGCGCGAGGGCCGCTACGAAGAGGGCTGGGGCTACTTCGACAGCCCCGAGCGCCAGGCCATCGCCAAGGCCTACGGCGAGTACCGACGCCGCGCCGAGTCGGCGTGGCTGCCGACCCGCCGGGCCGAGGCCTATTACCAGGCCGGCAAGCTGGCGCGGACCTCTGGAATGGAGATCCTGGGTTACGAAATGAGCCCGGACTACCACAGCCTGTGGGGCAGCTACAGCCTGGATATCCCGCCGGTGCAGGCCGGGCCCTTGATCAGTGCCGATGAAGTGCAGCGCCAGCAGGCCACTACCGCCGAGCCCGACGTGCGCTACCACTACCGCTACGTGGCCGGGGAACTGGGCAACCGGGCGGCGGATTTCCTGCCACACACCAGCCAGGCCTACGCCGCGGTGCTGTGCAAGGCGGCGCGCTGGACCCGCGGCAGCGATGCCGAGATCGACTACTACCGGCGCTACGTGGAGAACGGCCCCTTTGTGGAATGGGCCGGCAACTTCGGCATGAACTGCCAGGAGCCGGACTTCGGCAGCGCCAACAAGCGTTACCTGACCCAGTGGCTGGACGCATCCCGTTCCGCGGTGGCCGAGCACAGGCTGGTTGCCGGCGCCGGTGCCGGCGTGCTGCTGTTGGGGGCGGCCTACCTGTTCCGACGCCGCCGCGCGGTGTCCTCGCACAAGGCGACATAAAGGCGTGCCCCGGACCCTGTAGCCGCTGCCGCACGAGCTGGGCGGCACTCAGATGCAGCGGTCGCGGCGATCTCTGGGGCGCACATTTTTCTGGGATCGCCAAGCAAGGTCCTGCGGACCTTCGCGCAGCTTCGCCGAGGCTCAGCAGCGGCTACAGAACCGTCAGGCTTGCTGGACAAAGGTCAGGCGCAGGGCGAAGCCGATCAGCAGGCTGCCGAACAGCCATTGCTGTAGCCGTTGCGCCGACCGGCTGCGTTGCATCCAGCGGCCCAGCCCGGCTCCCGCCAGGGCGTAGCAGCAGTCGAACAGCCCGCCCACCGCCACCAGCAGCACCCCCAGGGTGACGAACTGCGGGACCACCGCCCCGGCCTGGGGATCGATGAATTGCGGCAACAGCACCGAGCAGAACAACAGCGCCTTGGGGTTCAGCAGGTTGGTCAGCACACCGCGCTGGATCGCCTGGCGCCAGCGCAGGGGCGTGCCCGCCGCGCCGCCGCCGTCGAGGTTGGGCAGCAGGTTGGCCCGCAGGCACTGGATGCCGATCCACAACAGGTAGGCGGCGCCCGCCAGGCGCACCAGGTCGAAGGTCCAGGGCGCGGCCTTGAACAGCGCCGCCAGGCCCAGGGCGGCCAGGGCCACGTGGCAGCCCCGGGAGATGGCCAGCCCCAGGGCCGTGGCCAGTGCCTGGGCCTTGCCCTGGCGGGCGCCGGTCTGCAGCAGCAGGATCATGTCGGGGCCGGGCAGCAGGTAGACCACCGCCAGAGCCAGGAAATACATCCACAGTTGCGCCACCTTGCACCCCCATTCGTTGTCGAGTCGGTGCGCCCAGTTTAGGGCCACAGGGGCGGGCAGGTGCTTGCGTAATCAGCCAGCAAAGCGGCGAAAATTGGCATAACCTTCCAGCTTTCACTGCGATGACCAGCCAGATATGCCAAAGATGAAACTCGATGCCTACGACCGCAAGATTCTCGCCGCGCTGCAGCGCG
>Ga0194135_10002496_pt1 | contig 11184 bp, 16 predicted proteins | sample LitLau_LLRF_2013_FD_134024 | JGI IMG/M metagenome (GOLD analysis project Ga0194135, IMG submission 134024) | Freshwater sediment microbial communities in response to fracking from North America - Little Laurel Run_MetaG_LLRF_2013 (version 2) | ecosystem: Environmental > Aquatic > Freshwater >... | reverse complement strand
TTATGATGAACTAGTCAGATTGAAAAGTCAACTTCCTCCTAATCTTCATGTTCAGAAAGATCCGGTTCGATTCCATCCAGGTACTTTGATATTTGATTATGATTCCCATGATTAGTTTCCTCTTGGTTTACTAAAGTAGTTTTTATATTCATTTTCATAAATTCATAATTGTTTTTCATTTCCAGAAACGGATACTAAATTCGGCGGTGTTAGTGCCTTCCCTAAAAGTTCAACCATTGTCACGGGATTAAGATCTAAAAAGAAATATAAAGGTTACGAAGCTAAGAAGTCATGGCCATAGCATAAGCACGTAAGTTTTTTATTCTACGAAACATTCAGCTGGTTAATTTATAGTAGTTAAGTTTACTCTATAATACGTGTAATCTTTGTCAAGATTTAAAGAATAAATGTAAAGTGACTGTGACAATCAGTTGCTTGTAAATTAAAAAATAATACTACAGTTTAATGAGTTTAAAATTCAAGTTTCCGTTGAGCTACAAAATCATTTATGTGGTTCACTGATTATGTGCATTGTGAGAATATTGTTTTGTTTTAGCACCAATTTTAACCATTTTTATTGTGATGACTAAATATAGGCGGATGATTTCCATTCACTTTTTATTCGGACCAAAAAACGACTTCATCAAACTTTTTGTATCGCCCTGCAATATTCAGAAAAACCAGAATGGACCAAAAATTCTTCCTAATGGTAATGTCTACTATCTACTAACTTTTTTGTCTGCGCGCATTCATCTTACCGGCAGTCCAAGTAGCATTTTTGCCTTATCTTCTTCTTGAGGACCAGCGCTGTCAGATGATATTATGTTCTTTCTCCATAACTTTTGTTTAATTGCCTGCATACAACCAGAAACTTTGAATCCGGAGACTCGTTTGATCAGTGTCATAATTATTTGATTTTTATATACCTGTGAGAGCAATACGCGCTTGCTATGATTTCGAACAGCAACTAAAAAGTCCAGCCAAGTCCATGTAATGTTATTGTACTCAAGCGTTGGTATAAGAACATGAACATCTTGAACATCTTCGATATTTTTCTCTTTCTCTCCTTTGTAACTCACCCTCACAGGAACCTCAGGTACTTTCACGCAGATAAATAGCATATTTCTCTCCGCTCTCTCTTTCATCTTCTCAACGTCATCCTTTTCAGTCATAGCCACGTAAAACTTGGATTCTTTTCGTTTTACTCTGCTCCGTTTTCCCTTTTCCTTATCTTTTGGCTTATCAGTACTACTTAGGGTAGTCGGCAGTGACGCTGTACTCGTGGCTGAGGTTGATTCTAATGTACTCGAACCACTTCTAGGTTCTGACCCAACTCCAAATCCAACTGAACTCGTTTCAGGATCTGATGTCACGGCAAGTTCCACTTCATCTAGTTTCTCCGGATCTTTTTCGGGGAAACAAAACTTGAAGAGAGTCTTGAAAAATTGGTAAGTCATGCCTGCAATATTTAGCGTTATAGAATAAGAATACATGAACAAGCACAGAGAACTTATAAGTAGTTGTATTTTAACTTCACCGATTGTAATTGGAGCAATGTTAATTTCGAAATGTTCTTTTACTGCTATTCCGCCAACAGGAGGTCTATCTCTACAAAAAACCCTTAACGTCCTCTATAAACACACAAGGTTCACCAGTAAGAGAGACATTTAAATTGAGGAAAGCCATCAGGATAAGGAGAGAAAAGAAAAAGGCAGAACATCGATATCAGAGGGAGTCCAAAAAACAAAAAGTTTTCGATATGCTAAGGAGTTGTTTACAAGGGAAAGAGGAAAAGGGATTCCCGGGATGGCGTTTCGGAACGAGAACTTCTAAAAATCGAGGCAACAAGCGAATGGAACAAGCCGTTGGTTTTCTTCATCCAGGAGACGAAGGAAGAAATAAGAGGAACTTATCTCGACAAGTGTCATAGAAGTTTCGCCCCCGAAGTAATTCAACAAGCAGAGGAATTTAAAAGATAGCAAAAAGCAGCAGAACACAACAGCGAAAACAACGACGAGGAGGTGAATAAGCTCAGGAAGTAGCTTCTTTAAACGAGGTAACATCAAACCATTGATAGGGGGTCGGGATTATTCAAGTATTTAGGTCGATGGTGAGCTAAATACTTCAGTAATCTTGACTCCCTATTCTAGGTTATCTGCTCCCGGTACTTTTAGAAGCTTTTTTTTAGTTCTGTTCGCCTATTCATTCTTGTTCTTGCTGTTGCTTCCTTTGGTGCTTTTTGTGATCTTTTAAATTCCTCTGCTTGTTGAATTACTGCGGGGGCGAAACTTCTATGATACTTTTCGAGCTATCTGTTTCTTATTTCTTAACTCTCCTCCTGCATGAGGAAAAATCAACAGCTAGTGCCCTTCGTATGTTGCCTTGATCTTTAGAATTTCTCGTTCTGAAACGCCATCCCGTGAATCCCTTTTCCTCTTTTCCTTGTCAACATCTCCTTAGCATATCAAAAACCTTTTGTTTTTTTTGGACTCCTTCTGATATCGATGTTCTGTCTTTTTCTTTTCTCTCCTTGTCCGGAAGACTTCTCTCAATTTGTATTCCCATTAAACTAAGTCCATCCACACTAATACCTGTCTATCAACCGGCATGCTTGCGTGAATGTGAGATGGTACTAAAACTTCTTTATACATCTGATTCGGGAGCAGATTGGTAACTGTAATGTATCCTAACTCACACAAATGTTCTGTTGAATCGTCACTCTTAGCTGTTTTCGTATATCTAAGGAAAACAAAAGTTTTGTAATAACAAGTATAATTCATGAAACCTTGAGTGTTCGGAAACTTACAAGAAATTACTCAGAACTAAATCAGCTATTCCAAGTTGACCATCAGTCTGTGTCAGCCTCCATTGGGCATGTTTGAAACATATTTCGTACACTCGAACTAAGTAGACGTCTTTATTATCGCGTTTGCGAGAAAGTCGTTGAGATGCTGCTAGTTTGGTTTCCTACAAAATATAGAAGAAAAGCTTTAAATAACATAAAAGACTGAAATACTGGTGATTGGGTGGGTTAATAATTATATAATGTAATTAGATCATTCTAGTTGTATGCTTCATTGTTGGTAAGATAAGTTAATAGTTAGTTGTTGTGTAGTATGTAAGGCAATAGTGTATAGGTCTGGTACGATGAGAATCTAAAGTTATAATTATCATTGTAAAATTTAATAAAAATATGTTTGTGAAGTTTCTGCCTTATCAATCTAGTACAATAAATAAAACAACTTGAAATATGTAAATATTTAAATATATAGTTAAAAACCTTGTAACACATAATCATCATATGCAGAGCCTCTCCTTTCGCAGCAACTTGCTCTTTGCAGTCATTAACCTAGTATGGAAAGAAAAATTGCTCATTTAAATTTTATTGAAACCTTATAATAAATCACAATTCAAAATCTCTCACTTGTTGTTCTAAGGATTCCCGTTGAGCAATTAATGATTCACTAGTGGGATCCTCTTGAAGTTGTTTCGTGACTAGGTAGCTCTCCTTTTCCAGTCTTCTTTGCTGATTCACCAACGCCCTAAAAAGAATAGTAAATTGAACTTTAAAGTTAGTCCCTTTCATTCCAGTGTATAATTTACTTTATTTAGTTTTTCAAATGTAACCTTAATTGGTTTTGCAACTGTTGAATCGGCCTTCTCTGAGCCTCTGTACTTTGTAACTGTAACTTAAACCTTAGCCTCTGCAACTTTTCAAATCCTTCTTTTCGTTTAGGGTCAACATACAAGACCAGATTATTCACTATATCCATAATCATTGCATACTAAACAAATAACAAAATGTTGATTAGTTGATGCATGCATTATTCGGTGAATACAAATAGTTCGTTCCATATTGACTCCATACTTGCAGAGAATTCGTAAATACATTCAAATCATAATGCATCAAAGTGAAAGCTTCCACAGGTTTGTTGACTTCGTCCCATAGCTCTAAATCCTTCGGAGCAGGTGGAATATCTGGAATGCCAGATGGAATCTTATCCACCCCAGTTTCTCCGAAAGTCGTGTAGTAAAATTCACACTTGCACCTTGAAACAATTCTTTGCAATTGAACAGGAACTTCTGACTCATCTGATGTTGCTCCAACCTATTGTTCCAGTGAAATAATGAAGGTATTACTAATATTACATAAGTTAATTGAATGTCAAGGCTCTTATACTATTAACATTTTTAACACACCGTCTCACTAACAACTCCTCCGACACTCTGTCCACTTCCCACCATATCTGGAATGTTTGAGATTGCCGACGTGTCCCTTTCCTCTATATTTTCTACTGATAACCACTGAATGTTCTCTGTCGTAATATTAATTTTAAATATAAGCATATTTGACATCAACGACACGAGTAAGGAAACGAATGAAAACTCCACAATTTCAAACCACTCTTACCTTCAGCAGCGTCAGTACTTCCAGCAGATACAGTAGCATAGTATTGCATCCCTTCTAAAGCACCTACCCAAGTAGTTTTAGGAACAATTGTACCGTGTTTCCAAACTGGTTTATGTTCTCTTTGCAAAATATGCGCTTTGGCAGCACTGAGAATCACGTATCCAGAAGTCTCACAACCTTTCAGGAGTACTTGGCAGTTTACAAGTTCAACTGGAAATATGACAGTCATAAGTTAGACTTGTTAGACACTTACAGACAGTTAGCTCTAATAACCATAACATACTAAATTGCACTTACTGAGCCATTTATGCAAGATAACATCGTCAAGTGAGCTCTGAGCAACTCCGTGCAAACTTTGCTGCGGAGGTGGAGCAGTGAGATCTTCAGAAAACACAACACCTCTGCTTTCAGCCTCTGATATCAATTTTTGGAGCAGTGACGCCGCTGCATTCGGACCCTGTATGCCTGGTGAATTCACTGACTGAGATCTAGGAGTCTGTAAGAAAATAATGTAAGAAGTGTTAATAGTGTAATACAATAAGGATATAATCATTATAATTAGTAAATACTACTTGTGTTGTAGGTGATGTAACTTCTGCAGGTCTTGCTTTTTTAGCATCCCCATTGGTATTCTTCTTATGAGGGCTTCCTGCTGGAGCATCATGTTTGCTAAAGAAACTCTTCAACGCCTCTGTAGACAAGTTTTTCTTCAACTGCTGTACTTTCACAAAAGAATCCAGCAAAGCAAACGCCACATCTCTATTACTACTTGTCCACGCACCCTTGAGCTCATGGACTACCAGCCGATGCTGAGGAGTGTCCACTCTGTACGAAAAGAAATAATTCTTGTTGCAGCTATCATATTGAAAATGAAGCATGTTAAATGATAATAACGAACTTGTTGCTTTCATTTCCATCCAAAGAATTTCCAAGCAATGCTTCTCTTCCATACGAAAGCTTGTCGATGCTCATGAAAAAGAATTTTTCGATGGGCTTTCTGAAGTTAACCTTTTAAAAGTAGCAAAATAATTGTAAGAGACCTTTCAACACTGTTGAGATAACTCTTTCATTTCAAATACCTCACTCATGACATCTTGTTGTATTGCAGATTGTAACCAAATTTCTGTGTCGTTTAATTCGCTGTTGACATACATCACACTCCATTCAGCCTTTGGCCGATGAATCAGCCCGTCGTTTATTGGCTGCAGCTGAAGAAGGTGCTCTATAGCAGAAATAAATTGAAATGTCCTAAATTGATCAATACATTTTTCTGTGAATACAACGTGAATTTATTTTTCTTCACTTACCAGAACTACTTGACAGTTTTCCACTGTACAGTTCCACTCCACTTTGCATTGAAAATGAAACCCAATAACAAACATGGAACCTATTGAGACTCACAGACAACCGGACTTTCTTGTAGTGTCGACTGATGGGAATTTTCTTTGGTCGAATGTTTTTGAATACTCTTCCTCTTCTTGTTGGTCTCGTAGTTCCAGACAAGATGAATTTCAAGTTTTCAAACCATCTGTAACATTACGTTTGTAAATGTAAGTCTTTTGTCTCAAATACAGCCAGAAATTAATCTCAAAAATTACCGTAGAGTACTGCCAAATAAATCTGCTGTAGGAAAACTCTGGGAACCTGTTTTGCTTGGCCGAGTCTCTAAGCTTAAACTCATGTTCAGGTTTTCAGACCGAAAAGCCCTGTAGGAGTCGTGTTCCTTAAAATGGTAGTCAAAGATTTAGTAGTAATACAGTCCGTTAAAAGGAACTCGAACAACAATAATGACTGTGTGTACCTGATTGCTTGAATACTCTGGCAATTTGTCTGGCGCACAAGGAGTGACTGCATGATGATCATTAGCATCTCCCAAACAAACCCAGTTCAACTTGAATGTCAATCTGACACTAGGTAAGTGCAGCATCCGACAGTCGTCGTACTTTGACGCAGTACGAACGTAAATGTCAAGGTCGCCCTCGAAGATAATTTTACCTGCAAAGAAGTTTAAAATGCCTCGGAAAAGTTCATAATAAATCCACAGTCATAATAAGTCATACCATTTGTCCACGCTACGGCAGCATCAGTCCACGTAACTTCCATTTCCTCTGTAGTGTTATAAGGATTGAGCGAAGCATGAAGTAAATGAGTTAGTGTTTTAACCGCAGTGTACAACCGTCCATGAAAGTTCAATCTAATTTTGTCCCAAAATGGCAGAGGTCTGCTTGGATCTCGAGATGGTGGAAAGATATTCTCCAGTGCTAGATTGCATTGCGCTAGTACTGGTTCCCAACAAGGCCCAAACGCCACACTCCAACATTCGATATCACAATTTAAATCATAATACCACTTAAGTCCATTTAGACTTCTTTCAATGAATTCAGATCCGAAGGGTCCTCCAACTTCAATTTCACACGACCGTTTACCTAACGAAGGAAGGAAACAATAAGTCTTCTTAAGGCCTTGCATTTTATCATTGATAATTGAGAGAAATCTAATTTACTTCTTTTTGTAGCTTGAACTTCAGCAGCTGCAAGTTTTCCCCAGAAATGAATATGCCTTGAATCCATTAGTGGCTGAGGAAAATCGCGTAGCTGAACTCTCCATTTTGCTACATCAAATCTTACAGCACGACACCATAAAGTATTAAACTCTAAGCCTTCAACTGGCCACGGACTATCTCCATCCAGTTCTTGAATGATATTTTGAATGTTTTCTTTTCCAAACATTGATGTGTCTGCCATTGTGACCACCTGAACATCCTCCAATTCCCATAAGAGTAAATGTGTTCGCATTTGGTGATTCTATAAAAGAAAATGTATTGTCTCGTAATCTTTCATTGTGGCCAATACTCACAACAAATAAAATAGCAAAATTAACACACCTCATAAAGCTTTTTAGATCTCTGAATATAAATTGTTGAGTTTTTTTCTTTCAATTGGTTTCTTAGATCATCAATTTTGGAAGACGACATCAATAAATTTGTTTTGTAGAGTTGATTGATTTTATTATCCAAAACTTGGAATCTCTTCAAGCTCTCAAAATACTCATCTTCAAGAAGCTCATAATTATCTCTTAATTTGACTTCAAAGGGATCGTCTCCAACTTCTATCCTCACAACTTGAATCTGATTTTGAACCACGACACACTCTTCTTAGACACAGATTTACAGCATAGATGTACTTACAATTCTATCATTATTACCTTTATCAATATGTCCGCCCAAAGTACACGAGGGCTCGGTATTGGACTAGCATGAAGCTTTTTAATCCACTTGAAACACGTTACAAATTCCTCATTGAATGCAGCAGCGAAGTTGTACCCGTAGGGAAATGTAAAACTCAATTTTGAGATATCAACATACCTAGGAACCATAAGTTTTATCAGTAATCAGAAGCAGTACTACGATTTACGAAGGCTAACAAAACGCGAACAGTATCTTACCATGCGATATTATGTTTTTGCGACAACCCAGCCGACTTACGATAACTTTTGGTAAGCTCATAGTAAGAAGATCCTTTGCACATCAAAAATTCATCCCACTGCATTACATGAACTCCGTCAAAATTTACGCTAAGGCTTTTTACATTCCAATCAAACATGTTTGTTGCTTTCTCGACTTTCCATTGCTCTGTAATAAATTATATTTGCAATTACCATCTCTATCATCTTTATAGCTTTCATTTTAGTATACTAACCAGCAACGAATTCAACTGAGTGGCATTTCGCTAATTTCGCAACGATAGTAAACTTTCGCAAAAAATTGAACGAAATTGCTTTGGTTTTCTGGGATTTAGAGTCTACAGATTTACTTGCTGCATCGTCTAAAATACGAAAGTTTTTCACAGCTAGTAAAACTTAATCAATTGTCTAATTGCTCTGTATTGTAAATAAATACCTGAACTCCCCACGATCGTTTGCTTCAGTATCACAAGTTTTCGGAAAAAATGTGTCATTTGAAGGTGAAGCAGTGGACTCCAATACAAATTGGTATCCTCATGCATTTTAAATTCGAACTTTTGATCGTCTTTAAGCTTTTCATAATTAAAATCGCACTTCGGTATGGTGAACAATGGATTCAGCGTCTAGAAAGAAGGTTCAAATGAGAAATTAAAATGCCAGATTCGCTTAGACAGTAAACAGATTTAACATAAATAATTTATACTTTACTAACACAGTCGCTGAAATTAGAGGATGAGAACACTTCAAATCTTTCTATATTAACGCTCGAAGTTGACTTTTCACTTCGCGTGAATAGAGCTCCAAGATCCGCGTTCAAACATACTGTACAGAAATATACAAAGTAACCCCGTAGTATTTTTTTATAGCAATAGTTAACTTACAATCATTATCAGCCACGTAAATTAGTTTTGAGTCGAAAACTTCCAGGTTAACTCCCTTGATCGCGCTTATTAATGACCTAGGCTTCTTTATATCTCTGTCACTGTAATGATAAAACGATTTTGTTGCGAAACTGAATGATAAACATAAAGAGTACTAGCATGATTTTATGAAACGCGTACTTTGAAACATCACTTTTTGATGCGCTAATCAGGTACACTATTGCATTTTCAATTTGCGGGATCCACTGAAATCGACTTCCAGTCAGCTTAGCTCCAAGATATTCTCTTGCCAAATGAACTCCTAGGAGTTCAAAAGCAATCGGTTGATAAATATCACTTCCTTCACAGCGTAATGCGGTGCTTAGCTTTTGAATGACAACTTCAAAAGAAATCGTATCTTCTTCGAAGAATCTTTCAATATCTTTGCATTCTGCTTTGAGCATAGCACTAGCCAGGGATCCGCACTGCTCACTAACTTGTGCTTCTAAATCTATACTTTCAAATTCAACTTTGAAAGATTTGAAAATATCGAATAGCCCAACAGATTGCTGGGCGCGTTCAGTTTTCTGAAACAAGCATTCCGGAATTAATTTCCCCGCATGCGTTTAGCGAAAAGGAACATAATAGATTATTTACTTACTATTAAAGACTTTGAGGTAAATCTTGTTTTAGAAAACTGAACATTTTTTTCGAAAGACCTGAAGCTCAAATTCGTCACATCTAAATTCACATTTAAGCAGTCCGAGGCAAACTGAACAAATAAACGATTAATCAATTCTTCAAAATCCCTAGAAATTATTTCAAATTAACTGAAACTACACTTACATTGATATAGTTAGAGAATTGATCAATGTAGTATGCTTGGTATTTGTCAGGTTCTATTCTGATGAGTCCTAAATCCAACTGAGATTCAAAGGCTACACTATCTTTGCCTTCCAGCGTAGATATGACACACCTGGAAGTGAATGACAGCCCGGAAACTTTAGATTCAAAGTTAGGATCTGTATTTGTGTCGAAAATACGACATTCTGTTTCAAATATCCTAAATTTCAGCTCCTGAAAAAACAAAATCGGCATTCAAATTCGGAACAAAATATAATACTGTGACATATAGACAGCTGAAAATTTAATTTAATAGTATTCGGTCAAACCTTTGGAACACGTTGTGTAAAAATAATCTCCTCAATATTTTCAACAATATTTGACTTCTCGTCAGATATCGATTGTGTTTTGGAATCATTCCAGCTTTTATGAATAGATTGAACCAAGCAGAAGAATTTTTCTTTCAGCATCAAAGTTATCTTGAGCTTTTCCACGTCTATGCTAAAATACTTAAATCCCGAGACAAATTGTCAGCCAGGTTATAATCAAATAGAGGATAAAATTATCAAAAATTTACCTCGATGAATTCATTCGAATTCCTTGGACTGAAAATCAAATGGAGTCTAAAATCAAAACTGAATTCGAGAAGGGTAAGACCCGATTTCCCATCGAAATAAGAACTCTCTGAAGGATCATTCAGATCTTCGACTGTAGGCAGCCAATTTTCGCTAACTCTGGCCTCTACGGTTCCTAAGTTTAGCACAACGCAAGCACAGACTTGCGCCGCTCCAACGGTAGTACATCCATCCACCGACACATTTCTTGCTTGGATATTTGCATGAATTCCTTTTTTATTATCCACAGCCTCCCAACCTCAAACGTGTAGATCATTTATATGGATCCCTAAAAACTAGATAAGATTTGCAGAATATTAATCATTCGTATTTATCTGGACAATTGCAGAACCAAACTGATGAATCACAGTATTCCTGTCTTAATTTCCTCAATACCTGGACTAGATTTGAGACTATTGCAGGTGCTCTAAGCTTCTGCCTCTCTCCTAGAGTTTTCTTTTTGGTATGAATCGTTGCAATCCCAGGGGTACTTTGAAGCCTAACGACACTCACAGTCGTTATCAAGACTGACAGCAGTTTCGGAGCATCACTATTAACCAAACTACTTGTGAATCCAACTCTGCCTATTATCTGCTCCAAACAAACATAAGAATAATGTTAATCCACTGAATATATTCTTTCCTTCCTCTAACACAAAACGTTCTCTTTCTCGAACTTACAACAGACACATCGTTTTTCTTCAACCGAACATTATGCAACGCTAAATACGGCAGCCCAATTCTTCCGATAGTCACGGAGCACTTGAATTTATATTGAATCAGCCATGCCAAAATTATCGGTAGGAGCCTAAAACACACACAATTTATCAGTATCGATTAACTTTAAATTTCATAATAGAAATTCCGTGAATTATTCATTTTATATTTGTATTACTCACCGGCCAAAGATGACATACAGAACAATCAAATTAAAAATGATAAATCCAGCTCCACTGTAAAGAAAAGTGGAATCCATTTCCCGTTCACTTGCGCGT
>Ga0194135_10002495_pt1 | contig 11184 bp, 4 predicted proteins | sample LitLau_LLRF_2013_FD_134024 | JGI IMG/M metagenome (GOLD analysis project Ga0194135, IMG submission 134024) | Freshwater sediment microbial communities in response to fracking from North America - Little Laurel Run_MetaG_LLRF_2013 (version 2) | ecosystem: Environmental > Aquatic > Freshwater >... | reverse complement strand
GGGTACTTAGGCTAAACTCAACATGCACTCTTGCAATACGCATTTATGGTAACGTGGAGCGCCTTTGTCCTCCCTCATAAGTCTACCGCGACTGGTATGGCAGATCCAACTTATGCCACAGTACATACACATTGTAAACTTTGCGTGTGTGCACGGTTTGTTGGAAGGGAGAAGGAGAGGAATTCCAGTGAATTTTTTGTGAATGAAAGATTCATCGATAGTCCCTGAGCATTCGGAAATTCGGTTGATGGAACTGGGAACTGTGGGAGTTAATTGATTACTTGAGTGCACATATATAGAGAGTTAGATTGATCGGAGATATTCCATGCTCACTTCATGCTTGAAAGGTTAAAAGAAGGAATGCGTGTGGAGCGGAAGTAGAAACATACACGTACATCTGTGGAAATCTTGTAGAACCGACCAACCATACAGCCTTCCAAGTTGCACACACACACACACACACACACATACAGAGAAAGACCTATTGGTTGTTTGGCTTTCCCTTTGCTGCTCGAGTTCTCTTGGGAGATTTATCTACAATTATGTCGTAATTGAAATGGATGTAAATAAGAGTCTGGTTTCTGCACAGAATCTCGATGCTCTACATGACCATTTGGCCACTATTTATCCTGGAATGCGAGCCCCTTCATTTAGGTGCACAGTGCGACCTGAAGACGGAGCCCTCATCCTTCACTACTACTCAGATCGTCCGGGTCTCGAGTACATAGTCATAGGAATTGTTAAGGTAAACGTGACTAAACTACACTACAAATACTGGGTGAATCAATACATGATATGATGTTGCGTAGGCTGTCGCAAGTAAACTTCATGGGACGGAGGTGGAGGTTAGAGTTGTAGCAAGTAAAGTCGAGAGTGGAATGGACCACGTCCAATTTCTTATTCAAGAAGAGCCCTCAGTGCAAAAGATGAAGATGTCTACACAATCCTGCCCGACGTCAGGACTCTTTCCGTTTCTATCAGAAGGTAAGTATAAGCAGGAGGACTTCACAGAGGAGATTATTCAAACGTCTTATGATTTCTTCTCTTTCTCTCAGTTTGCTTGTGTGTGTGTGTGTGTGTGTGCTTTCTTTGACATTGTTTACCTGGGGAAAGACAAATTGCAATTAAATATGAGTTGTGTACAATTGTACACATTGCCTAAGCACAAGGAGAAGATTGCATGGAAGTTAAACAAAGTTATGTGATGGGGGTGGAGCGACGTACTTTTAGTTCCTACTTGATCTTGTGATTTCAACTGGAAAGATTCCACTTTGGCTCCAGGGGAGACGCAGAACTTATCATTTTGGAGATCTTTTCAAGAAGACGAAGTAGAGGAAGAATCTGAGATTCAGGATTAGCCAGGGAGGGTTTCAATATTTCTCGAGCAAATAAATGAGATTCCATTTCCATAAATTGTTTTCATCTTTCCTTTCTTTTCTTGTGAGAGACACCGAAGCTCATTTATTTCATCTCTTCAGTCTTAGTTTCATCGAGAAGTCTTTTCTCTCTCTCTCGCTTGCTGTGTCTTCTTCTTCTTGACCCAGGACACGGATCCTTTTTTCTATTTGCTTTCTGCGTGAGAGTCGCTCCAGGGGGAGATTTGCTGAGGAATGTCCAGGAAACTTCCAAAGGGAAAGGACAAAGGTGGCAGATATGACGTCCTTTATATGTACGACAAAGACAGACGTAGTAAATATCCTTCCAGAAATGGAATGTATGAACATCTCGCAGGCAATGATCTCATTTTTGCATGTCTTTTTGAGACGATAGAGGAATTCATTAAAACTCTATTCGTCGTCTATTCAAAGCACACACACTCACGCTCACTGTGCTCTCCATGTAGAGTCTGAGAACAAATATTCACTATGTATTAAATATGCATGAGATAGCTTAGGTTTTGTTTAATTGTAGAGCCCAAAATAAGTCCGGAGACATTTTCCAAGGCTTTTCCATTTCACCTGCTATTCGACAGGAATCTTATAGTGAGACAAGCAGGGACAGCAATCGCCAGGGTCATGCCGGATGTCATTGAAAACTGCCACTTGACCCACATCGTGGAAATGGTATGAGTTTCCAACTTTTATTGACAATTAAAACCCCATAGCTTCGTGTTTTATGTCTCACTTCACTCTCTCCGAGTCGAATTCCAAACTCCTCCAAATGGTGTTCATTTTTGTTTGGAGAGAATGAAGTGCCGATTTAGCTCCCATCTGAATGTTTACAGAAGAGCAGGCCGTTTCTCACAAGTAGAAGCTTCTCTGGTTTCGAACACTGAACAAAAGTCGCGGTGTCACTTTGTTTCTGTGCTCAATAAACCGTTAAGAACATTCCTGTCCCATACGACCTGTTGTTTCACAGAGAAAGAGAGAGAGAGAGAGAAGTGAAATAAATGTCCTCACTTTATACGTTCCTTTGATGCTAAATAGGTACGACCCCATATGGAGTTCACGTTCGACCACATCCTGTCCCACATCAACACGATTTACGTTCTGCGGACCAAGAATCCCGTGATCGCTCCCGAATTTATGACTCCGGATATTTTGGCAGCAGACCATTCGCGTATGCGGCTGAAGGCAAGTCTGTTCTGATGTGTGTGCTTGTTAAGTGAGGGCAAAAAGCTTTTTATTCCTCTCGAGGCTAATTAGCAAGTAAATATCCCACAGGGTGAGATGCTGTACATTCCGGAAAAGGACTCTATGCTTTTTCTCTGCTATCCTTCTGTCATGAATCTCGACGACTTGACCAAGTGAGTCTCCTCTATAATATATATATATATATGAATCCACAGACTTTCACATCTTCCAACAAAGCATACATATAGCACAACCAGCTGCTTCTCCCGTGAGGTCCCCTTCTCTAGTCATTCGTTTTTGTTCCAGACGTGGACTGTACATTAGTGACATCCCCTTGCACGACGCCACTCGGGATTTAGTACTGCTAAGCGAACAGTTCGAGGCAGAGTACAAACTGACACAGAACTTGGAAATCCTTACGGATAAACTCCAACAGACTCATCGGTCAGTCCTTCCGAATTATTCTACATCTGTTCTCGCCTGTACTTTATGAGATGAAGTCTCCAAATATGAATTTAGATTCATACGAGACAAAGACTAACTATCCTTGTTTCCTGCGTAGACTCTGCTCACGAACTCACGTCTTTCATGTCTTTCCAGGGAACTCGAGGCAGAGAAAGGGAAGACGGACAAACTTTTGTACTCCGTCCTCCCTATAACCGTCGCTAATGAGCTGAGACACAAACGACCTGTGCCAGCAAAAAGGTTTGACTGTGTGACCCTTCTCTTCTCGGGAATCGTGGGATTCACCGACTACTGTGCCAAGAACTCCAACAGTCCCATGAAGATCGTTCAGATGCTGAATGCCATCTACACTACCTTCGATGTCCTAACTGATCCCATCAAGAATCCTAATGTGTACAAAGTAAAACGCTACAAGACTTATAAACTTGTACGTGTATCTTTACATCTGAGAATCGCTACAGTAAATATTGTTAAAAGGTTGAAACTGTCGGCGACAAGTATATGGCAGTAAGTGGACTCCCTGAGCCTTGTTCATCCCACGCAAAGTGTATGGCCCGATTAGCCCTGGACATGATGGATCTCGTGGAAAAAATCACTTTTGAGAATACTGAAGTGGCAAGTTATTTTATTTTATGATTGATTCTCTTGTCTTATGATGATCATAAATGTGTTCTCTGCTGCAGAGGATAACAATTGGAATCCACTCAGGCGAAGTTGTCACTGGAGTCATTGGACAAAGAATGCCTCGCTACTGTCTGTTTGGAAACACAGTAAATCTCACGAGTCGGACGGAAACCACAGGTGCTCCTGGGAAAATCAATGTCTCCGACGATGCCTACAAGTAAGTCATAAAATAGACAGAGAGAGTCAGAAACTGCTTGAAGGATTTCTCGAATGATTGTATTCTGTGTACTCGCGTTTGTATACAAAGCTGGCTGCAGACAGAAGCCAACCAAGACCCGTCGTTTTCCTTCGAATACCGAGGACCAATTCAGATGAAAGGTAAAGCAGAGCCTATGAACGTATATTTCCTGACTCGCAATATTAGCAAGGCTGCTAGTAGTAGTACGGATTCACCTCAACCGGAGGAAAGCACTCTCACGGTAATGAGTTCAGGCGGCGGTGGCGGTGGGAGTGGATCTTCTTCTGGAAAAGTCGATGCGGATAGTTCTGAAGTCGACGTCACTCTCATGTCCTCAGATATCAATAATGAGAATAAAGATCCTTGACAGGAGAAGAAAAAGTCTAAGCGGAAATCTCGTGAATGTGGCTCTTCCACTCTATGTTCCCTTCTCTAGAAATAATCATAACTCATTTGCAGCAGATGAATCGACCATTACTCTATAAGTTATTGTTGTACTATAGATAGTATTGAATCTCTCTTCTTCATAAGAGTAATTACCTAAATATGTATAAACGCACTTACCAAATATAAAACCCGTCATCAGTTATGCATTCCCATGCACTGTGTGTTAATGTACAATGAACGTGTGTTTGTATGTATATCTGACGTGCGAGAAATGTATCGCGACTTGTATAGGTATATCTATATATATATTGTTAGACAAGATTGTGACGATAAAACTCTCCTGTAATATGGTGCTTTCAATGTTCCAATCATCAATGGTGGTTCCACTTACATGTGATTTTATGAATAAACAACCCAAATTTAATGTCTGGCCCTTCTAAAACTTCGTGGATCAATTTTATTCCATGGATCGCGTGAAGAGTGAATGAGAAAGCTGGTAAATTCCGGATTGAAATGAATGTAACTTAAGTAAAACCGCAGACTGGATATTTTGTGACAATCATGAACTTACTCGGGAGTGTCGGGAGAGTATAAATTTACATTGTAATGCGTGTGTGTCATCTCCTTCCGGGATTTGAGTTTAGCTGCATGACATTTTATCAAGAGCTGTCTCGTCCGTGTAATATTTGAAAATATCACAATATTATGTATCTTGTCCATCACGAGTATCACGACAGGTAGTCGTCGTCCAAGGTTGGTATTCAAATCGATATAATGATTTATCAGTATCAGTTCATGCGACACTTTTAAATACTACACATCCTTTTGAGTTAGCACTATTAAAGTCACTTACAATGTATGAGTACAAAATGCCACAAGAACAAAGCTTCGAAATTTGTGTTTGACTAAATGAAGCCACTATAGAACTACTTCTGCTATCAGAAGTACTGCCACAACAATTGCAGTCAATTTGGGGAATGATTATTGAAAAACTTGAGATGTGAGTGCCTGCATGTACACTATCTGTTGTATAGGAGGCAGTTGGAAATATACGAAGAAACCATTCTTTTCGACTCCTTCGAAGATTTTACAAATACACACTAACCAACAACCCTTACCATATACATACACCTTTTGGATTCAAATGTATAACCCTCTTTCGTTGCCTCTCTTCTTATTGTAGTTAAAGTAAAAAACACTTTGCCAAGAGTGAGTCAGTTTGGCAGAAACTTTCGCACAAAGCAGACAGTCAGGCACTTACAGTAAAGTGAATTGCAGTGCTGCACAGGATTGCAGCGTGAAGACGAAAGCGTGTGTTTGTGTGTAGATTGAACAGCATTTGTCTCAATTGAGTCTTGAGATTTTTGTCGACTAGCTTTTTGCTCGTACTAATATTGCAAAGCAGCTTTAGATCATCTTCATATGAACGGTGTACAGAGTGAGTGACGACTACATGTATATCTTCTGGATTTCATACACACACAATTCATCTCTGTGGTTTGAAGAAGTGTGAGATTTGACAAATTCTAATTGCTGTATCTTCTTTTTTCTGGTAGAAAGCGTGGTTAAAAAAGACATTTACACTCCTGCTGTGACTTTCTTTAAAATAAATTCCTCTCGTTTCGGCAAAGTTTTCCTTCTTATCAAATAAATGTGTATGTGTGTGTTTAATTTCTTATAACATATAGGGATTACCGTGTAGGTATCTAACTGCGATTGTACAACTAAACTAATAATAGCTAAGAGCCAAATAGAGAGAGACGATATACTATACGTATATTTGCGCACGTTTAAATCAAGAGACTGAAGCGTATATAAATACATAATCGTGTTAATGATTAAGTCTGTGAAAGGAGCAAAGGTGAATGTGTTAATTGTTGGTATGTGTAAGTGTTGTATATAGTGTGTCTGGCTGACTTGACTGTAAATACATCCGAAGATTCTTTTCGTAGTTTTTGTATTTTTGAGGAAGTTAGGCGAAGCATAAAAAGTAAAAATAAAAGGAAACCGTACACGGTCCGAATGAAAAGAGTTTGTTTTTACGCATAAAAAGAAACTATTCGGAGATAAGCAACATAATACACTAACAGGGTGTTGAACCAGCCTCAAGAAGAAGAATCGACGGAACGTTATATATTCTTCAGAATGTCTTCTTCATCAGCCTCGGAAAGAGCAGTGATTTATGTGGAGTCTAGTAGTAGTAGTGGTGGAGCTGCTTCTGCCAAGGATTCATCTGTTGCCGTTGCGACAACACCAAGTAGTTCCGGAGGGAGTAATTACGTCATAAAGATCCAGATTGGAGAGGAGTCTATGTTTAATCCTGTTCGGATTGACGTGTCGGCTGGTGGGAAGGTTACGGCAACAACTACCGGCTGCGGGGGAAGTCTCGGGAGTGCTTCTTCTTCTTCGCTTCATGGGCCAGACTGCCCCAAAGAGGAAGAACCTCCAGAGTCTCCGATACTGTCGAGCAGTGAGATCGAGAGTAGTTGCTCAGGTCAATCTTCGCCTAGAAGTGACATGACTCCTCCACCTCGAATCAATACTGGTGGAGCTAATCGATTCGGTTCGGAAACGAGTGAGTCAGACACAGAGTCTGATATTTCTGCCGAATTTCGACCTATTTCATGCCAAGCTGCTCAATTTGCTATGCGAGAGATTTGTCAAGTGGATTCTCCTCCTTTGAGGAGTATTATGAAGAAAGGGGGTGGTGGTAGTTCTAATAAACCACCCCCATTGCCTTCTTCTGCCCATCCACTTACGACCCTTTTGGCGGAGGCAAATGCAAACGGAGGATTCATTACTCTTGGGGGTGTGTTAGCGGCTGCAAAGCAGCCTGGAAATGCTATAAATAAGTCCAACTTGAAAATAAGAAACGAAGAAGCTGGAGAAAAGAATAATAACAAGATAATTGGACATATTCTGAGCCTCTCAGAAGCTCTGGCTGAGAAGAAAAGTATTGAGAATAAAGACAGAGGAAAAATCCTCGTAGATCAACGAGAATTCCACATAAACGAAATAAACGGGATTGGAATCAAGACCGTGGTTGAACCTGAGGAATCGCTGAGCAATTTCGCAGGATATAAGGACATATTCGCAAGGACAACGAGAGATGGGACCAAACAGATTTTAAGTGACAGAGGAACCATTCGTGGAGTGAAGAACCGTGTTCGGGATGGAATTGCTACTTTCCTCCAGTCGAAAGACACCAAGGTAAAGATTATTATGAGTAATTTTGAATTATTTTATTGATATGGGAGAATCATGTTTCATAAATAATCTCACCCCCATTCCTCTCCATAGTCAAGGGTGTCTTTATGTGCTTCTGTAAGTCTTAAGTTGTACCGGTTTGCTTATTACTCGTAGCAATGAAAAGACAACAATGTGCATATCCGAGTTGCATTTATGTCTAACAAGATCTCTCACAGTAACCATCTGTCGTGTAGAAATCTTTTTGTCCACAACTGCGAATGCGAATGCATTCAAATGGGAGTCATTTCTTTTCCTCGAAGTATATACGAACGAACTGACTGACTGACAATGAGAACACATCGTATGCAATACACTCATCACAGTCTCAGACACCTGTAAGTAAACGTGATTGAAAAAAAGTAGACTGCATTTAATATTTGAGTAGCGAACTGCATCTCTTCATACTGCAATTTGTAATAATAAAATGCACCTTTCCTCCCACGATTAGTTTCAGTGTCTATGAATATATCATTGTACTGCTGCTACTGCATGGAGATTCGAAAGACATTCATTTTCAGTTGATCAAAGATGAGGAAGATCGCTTTCATACACTTTTTAGTCTTTGTGAACTTTTTAGGGCAAGTCAGGAGGAGGTTTATATTATTGAGAAGACCTAATGAAATCAGCGATTCACTTAAAGAGTGAATGAGAAACAACTCTCAATTAATTGAATCATGTGAAGAAATTTCCATTTTTGAGTCATGACAAATAAGTGTGTGGCTTTCTCTCTGTAGGTCAAATGGAAGTGTGGGCCAGGGTATTGTCAGAAATAACGTAGGGACAAAAACAACCGTCCAAAAAGATAATTGAACTGCCAGCAGTAGCAGATGTTTCAGATCTCTATTTTGTTTCAGTGCGAGTTAAAAGCAAAGCACAAAACAGTGACACAAAAGTAACTTGTCATTAAATTGTTCGTTTTGTTTCAAAAGTGTGAAGGAATGAGTTTTTGAGTAGCTGCCCATTCAACATCATAATAAAAATGTATTATTGTGTAGTTGAAGAAATAGTTGGACGAAGGAGGAAAGAGGAAAAAAGAACTTTTTTTATGCTCAGGATAATCAATCACTCTTGATTGTTTCTATATGAGTCTCCCACTTAAATTAAATTAAAAGCCCGTGAATTATATTGCAATTGGATCGTCATTCGTGCGTGTCATTTTGTTCATAATAAATAATAAGGTACACTTTCATTGATATAATAATAATAATAAAGTTAGTCTTTGCTCATTCTTATGTATAGGCGAGGGTGTGAAGTTTCCTATATATGTAAGAGTCTCACTTGAGTTATTATTATCTCCTTCCGTAAATTGAGTCCTTAAGTCCTCCTCTCCTTACTATAATACTGATTAGTTACTTTGGGCAATTAATGATGATGGTGAAAAGTTATAATATATGAGAGAGGTCCTCATTATAATCCTAGTGTGGTTAGTTAGATGAGTGTGGGAATAAAAATGCTGAGACTTGTGATGATGAGTCGTTGGTGGAAGACAAATGGGACAGGAGGACAAAGAGGATGAATGCATATATATAGAATAGATTCTGGTGGAAGCAACGTGCACAATTTACTTTTTACTAATCTACTTTTTCTCTGTTCGTCGATTCCCAAAAAATCCCAATACAAACTTTTTACGCACTGATTCCCTAACTCTAAACTGCTCCTTTCCTTACACTAATATGAACGTGTCTTTATATATATTTGCAAAACATTGTGATGATGATGATGATGAAGAATAGGAGCAGAATCTTATATTTCGCTTAACACAGATCTTTAAGTAGTGATCGTTGTAGCTTGATGAACTCCTTTTAATTTCATCCCTACGTATAGTTAAATACACAACCATACAAAAAAGTGTAATGTACGCTAAAGAGTAAGAGGAGGGAGCAAATATATTTAAGTATATGTTTAGGGGCAATTGTGCCTTGTACTATATTAGCCTTTGATTAAAGTTGGAGTTTGGAGTGCAACAAAGGTCAATTAGAATTAGAGGCAACAACATTCACTCCTTTGATCTAATTGCAAGTTGAATCATTGAACTAAAGGTGAAATTGATTTTTTAGGTGCTCCTGCTCGTTCACTCTTCGTAATAATTCGTATTAGTAGAGCCTTAAAATGCAATTAACCCAATGAGATCGTGTATGTATTCTTTTGGACTTCTGGGTGGATTTCGCAATAAACGACCCACCTTTATTGTTATTGCTATTACGTATCTTTAAAGAATGAGAAGTGTTAAAGTAGAAAAATATGATAGTTATTGTGTATGTAAGCATAAAGTATATTAGTAATAGTAATAACACTCTGCACAGAGAGAGTCGGATATATAGCATCTCAAATTTGTAAAGATATCTGCTGGTTGTTTAAAGTTTTCTAATTTTGTCAGACTGCTTGCTTATTATTGTATCCATGCATTATGAGTTTACACACGTTATGTATATTCCATCATCGTTTGGTCGTTAGTTGAGAATCCTCTTCTTTAGAAAAGAGAAAGAAGTATTATTATCACAAACACTCTTTTAAAGAAGACGAAGAAATCTACAACATTAAAAGCGTATGTATATGTATATATGGATATATCTGCATACGTACCGGATTTCAATATTCGTGTTTAGCAAATGAGCAAACACAAAGAGACTTTAACAAAGCGGATGTGAAGAAAAAACTTGCATAAATATTTTCATACGAGTTCATGATTCACTTGTGTGGAATGCAATGAATATTAAGAAGGAGTAAAAGAATGCAATCACCACAAGTGAATATTACTCTTTTTGATTTGGTTGAGAATGAGAAAGAGATTGGTTGAGGACATTTTGAAAATGAAGATCGCGATGAGACAGGCTAAACTTTAAACGTTGTAGAGAAGCAGATATGAATGTCACCTTTAGAAATGCGATGATTATGACTGATTAGTGTTTAGTATTATTTTAATTTGTTGAAAGAGAACGAGGCAAAGCTATAGAAGTAGAATTTTGCATTGTAAGTCTTAGTAGCATTTTGTATTTGTGTGTAAAAGGCACTTTCCTATATGCACAGCCTCGTTTAGAGATTCACCATGAGTTATATTATTGCTACTTAAGATGATAACGATGGAATGAATTCTCTAAATAGATTGCATTGTTGAGTGAGTCGGAACAATGGGTTGGGTTATGGCATTGTTGAGTTGAAGATGGTGTTTTTGATACACCACATATATATACATACGATTCCTCGGTCAAGCTGTGTACATATATATTATTTATGTTATTACTATTATATCAACAATATTGCGCTTAATTCCGAGAGCTTCTTCATTCTTTTGCTCGGCTTGTGCCAACTTGTTCTGCTATATACTTTTGCATCATTCTTGACCACCTTCATCACAGCAGATACTAAAACTAATAATCCCTTTGTGAGATGTAATAATAAGACTTGATTTGATTGGATAAACCTTCACCTAAAGACATAGTGAATGTAAACAGTAAATCAGTAAATAATAATGTTGTTTAAGTAGGGTCGTCGTCGAAAATGTTCCTACAAATGATAATTCTCTCTGATGCGACCTTATAAAGAATCAAGAGGAACCTCGTCGGTCATCATGAAGCGTGCAATTACATTTTATGCTAATATATACGCTTGGAATGATGAGAGTAGCCAACCGAGTTCCTCTCACGGAGT
>Ga0194135_10002494_pt1 | contig 11185 bp, 9 predicted proteins | sample LitLau_LLRF_2013_FD_134024 | JGI IMG/M metagenome (GOLD analysis project Ga0194135, IMG submission 134024) | Freshwater sediment microbial communities in response to fracking from North America - Little Laurel Run_MetaG_LLRF_2013 (version 2) | ecosystem: Environmental > Aquatic > Freshwater >... | reverse complement strand
TTCGAATAATAAAACGGAAGGATTTGCGTTGGAAGTTTTGTTGAGGCAGTCTAAGAACAAAAACAAAAACAGAAGAAGAAGAAGAGGGGGGGGGGAGATTTAGGTCATCAAAGTCCAAGGCGAGGAATTTCAATTGCTATTGCATTATATATAATGGATTGTAGTTCCTCGTTGGTGAAGACGGTAAGTTTCAGTTTTAGCTTTTTAAGAGCATTTTTTTTATTATGCTTGGATAATTTGTGTTTGTTGTTTGAAGACTTATTTGGTATGTGTCTGTATATTTTTAGCCTAACCAGTTGAGTTTGGAGGCAAGATATGGAAGCCATGGACCTGTGAATTATCCATTTCTGCAAGGTGGGGATGAGACTGGGAATGAGAATGGGAGTGGGAATAATAAGGTAGAGAAGGTTAAGAAAAAGAAGGTGGTAGTCCTACCGATAGGTCCGTACAAGTACATTGGTGCAGCGCCGATGCCGGAAAAACTGAATAGGAAAAAAATAAAGCTCGCCGGAGGCAACAACATTGTGACAAGAGATGAAGACCCTAGAGTTGACATGGTTCTGTGGGCGTCAGGTGTCCTTCCAAAATCTACTATAAAAACGACGATGCAGTATCCTCCGTATCAGCACGAATCTTGGACGGTTACCCAACGAGAATTGAGAAGAATGTTGAGACAAGATGTGAGGAATCGGGAACCGTATACTAGAATAAATTCGCCTCCGATTAATTTTAATTTGAGACAGAACTTTGCTGACTTCTTAACCAGGCAGAGGAATGTGTTCATGAGGGAAGGAATGACAGAAGAGGATATTGTACGGAAGAATAATGAATCGTATTGTTGTCTTGATGAGAAGACCGGCGTGTTAAAACTGTGTTTCAATGGGGTGAAAAAGTTTGAATTTCAGCCTCCACGGCTTCTCATAACTAAGTTGGATGATGAGACAGTGAAGAAGTTCTTAGAACCTTGTGGAAAGATAAACTACCAGGATGTTTTCCATCAAACAATGAAAGAAAAGCAGTTAGAGAAGATCAAAGAACATGAGGAAAGAGAGAAAAGACGGGAGAAACTGGAAATGGAGCAAAGAAAATCTTCATCTCTCAATGTTCCAAATTACCAACCTGGAGTGAAGGGAACTCCCAAAGTTCCTAGATTGGAACCTCAGTGGTTAAGTAAACAGAATTATGCAAGGACTTCTAAGTCTACTCCGCGAAGTTCAATTGCTGCTGACCCGCCTTATGTTTGGCCGACCCTTCCAGACGAAGATGAGGATGATGGTGACGTTGATGAGGAGGACTATGCCTCAGAACCGGACCTTCCTAAAAAGGTTTGCAAGAAGAAAAAGAAGGTACAAATTAATGGAAAAATAGAATCTTCGACGCATAGTAAACGACCACCACTGTTATTGAAGATCAAGAAGAACCTCAAGAGAAGCTATGAGTCAATGATTTGCAACGCTCCAGTTCAAAAGACCACTTCTCAGCCTAAAATAATTAAAGTACAGAAAGAGCCGCGGATAAAGCCTTCAATTGCGTCAATCTCAGGCCCTGAAGAGCAAAAGAAATTAGAAACTATTAAACAAAAGATAGAAATAAAACAAGAGAAGACCCTGTCCAGATTGACTGCGCCCGTTGTAATAGTGGATCCTAAAATCCAAAAGGAAAAGAGAAAAGCTTTAGAAAAGGCCAAGAAAGAGCAAGAAAGGGAGGCCAAGCTTGCTGAAGCCTTAGCCAAAACAAGAGGCCCAGCATTACCAAGTACCTGTGTTGGAAGTCTTAACCCAGAGCGACCGGTAATTAATGGAGATCCGTATGTAACAGATGCTAAACCTCTCACTAACGGTTGCAATGGGATACGTACCAGTGATCTTTTGAAGAATTACCGTATACCTAAACGAACTGCAACTATATACAGTATGCCCGATCTTTTACTTGACAGTGTTGACAGTGTAGACACATCGGTTAACCAAAGTCCCCCAGGACAAATAAATGGTAGTCTTATGACGAGTTGTTCTGAGGATCGAGTCAATGGCGTTATCACTCCCGTTTCAGTTAATAAGGGAAATAATATATCAGAGCCAAGTAAGTCGAAGGTATTTATTCCAGTAGCCTCAGACGAAGATTTAGATGACGATGACGTGATAGATCTTTTTGCAAACGTGGATGAGGATGACCTTTTACTCGGCTTTTAGTAGTTTTGTGTAACCGGAATTATTGATATGACGTAGCGTATTTATATGGTGTGTTTTAATAGCGTTTGCCAAATATTAGTTCAAGGAGTGCAGGATCTGGTTACTAGTAGCTTCCTCCGTTAGTAACTTTATGAATAATTGTTCGATTATTTTAATCCCTTAAGAGGTTAGGATACTACTGATACTCGCATACGTGCGTTAGAATCATTTTTCGGTTTGTTTGACTTCTATGTAGAATATATTTCTAATTATTCTATGACCGAATGTTATTTGTTGTTTTTTGTGAGTTTAATGTAGTGTAGGATGTAGTAAATCAATCGCTGAAAATTGAATTGATTGTCGAAAATACTTTATTTTATTTCATCCGCATAAGCATTCACATCACACACATTCATCTAAAAGTTATTCGTGTACTATGTCTGTGTTAATTGGCAACGAAGGAAAGACACAATTGGTGATCACGGACGTCTCCCCACCCACCATTTCCTTTTTTCAGTCGCATTTTCTTCCCGTGCCTTACTTCTACTCCTAAATTGTCTGGAAACAGCAGCGTCTGATACTGCTTAACCCCTCTATCAATAGCTTGAGCTGCAGAAGCAGGATCACAGGTTGCTTTTTTGTGGTGAACGCCGCTGTAAACAAAACAAGTGTCAATTAAGCATCTCAGTTAATTAACTAAAACTTGTATAGTATGTATAAGAAAATCACTTACCAATCGCCTATATGAAATATTCGTGGAGCTTTAGCATAGAACACTTCTAAAGGACTTTTTAAACACGAGTCTGAGACATGAAGAAGACTCCAATCCCAATTGTAATCATCATAATTGCAGAAACTGGGAGCACATCTCTTCAACTGACTCCACATTGTTCGATTGAATCCCATCCCCATGTTATGCTTACTAGACACCCAATTTGTAACAACGGCCTGCAAAATTATCAAATCAGCATTTAATGGCTTATTCATAGTAGTCTTTAGGTTTACCAGCCTTTACGAAGCATAAATGCAAGGGAGCGTATGGATAAAGATATCTTCATCGCTACTCCAACAATCTCAGAATTCACGTTAACTTAATCAACTTAAGATATATACTACTACGGCTTTAAAACAGTCGATCCAAATTCTACTCTAGGTTCGAGCAATTTTGTAAGATTTCATTCGTGAAATTTTCGAAGGGATTCAGCCAATAATTTCTACATCATTAAATGCAAATTATAAGTAAATTAATAGATACGATAAAGCAAACACAAATCAAAGCAGTTTGAGGCAAAAAAAATCTAGTTAACATTGTACTGTGGTATGTGACATGAGTGGAGATCTTCAGATACATCGAACTCCTGCATTTTATAGCCAGAAGGTCAGTCAGAGGAAATATATAGTGTTCACTGAGCACTACTCTAAATGTAATGTGACCAATTATTAAGTGAAAACCAAAGGGAAATGGAAGCATCAATATCCTAAGCCTAAGCTTTCTTCTTGAAGTTTCAAGGAAATAGAACCTCATTCATCACTAATGAAATGACTGACACGACCTCCGACATTCGTGTTACTATCCGGTTGGTTTACATCACTACACTTTATAGCATAACAACATTATCTCTTGACCCTCATGTTAAAATCAATATAACATAAATAACCTAATATGTTGTCTCATGTCCATGTGTTTGCAAAAGCTGAGCGGAACAAATAAGCTCAAGCTCAATAGAAATATAGAGTGAATTTTTAATATAGTGATATTTGCTATTGCACGTTCAACACGAAGTGTGCACTAGCAAAATTAATAACTACGACATATGAAAGCCCACTTAAGATTCAATATAATTTTTGTCATGTCTCACTCAAACACACAATAATAAGAAACTGAAGTAAAAGAAGCTCTTTTCAAGCTTCCCATTACAAATAGAAACCTAAAGGTTACAAAGAAAAACAAACAAGCTTATTTGAATGACGTTAATGGACTAAAGTTCCAAACACAAATGGTGAAAAGATACACGTTCAATAGAAGTAACTGCTACCAGTATCATCATTATTGTTGAAATTGAAGTTCTACTAAGCAATAATACATTTTAGTAAAGCTGCACAATGTTAGATCATTAAAGAGAACCTGTGCTGCGTTATTTTTCATCCAGTTGGATACCATTTGTACAGGATACAAGTACGATATCGGCCTCAGGATTAGTGGAAGCTATTTTATAACAAACACACACCACCACACGCTTTCATTAAATTCAATTTTGCATTTTACTACCGTTATAATAATAACCATTTAAGTGCACACAATCCAACTTATTCGTCCATAATACAAACTTTAATCCGTCATATCAAACAAGAACCACAAAGTGCGAGTCAATAACCCAAACATATTTATCTTGCTTGTTCGAACTTTGAGATGCTGGCGTAGAATGCGTATAATCTTAATTCAACTTCCAAGATACCAACTACTAGGAATTTTACACGCACATGAGTGGCAGCGATTGGGCTGCATCAGCTTCTTATACCAAATATCCATCACATGAATGACATAAAAAGCTGGTCAGAGATTAAGGAGTCAATCCAATATTCGATTGGAGCACTCATATAGCCTCATACATATCATTATTAGATCGACTTCTGAAACTCTCCGAACTAATCGTAAGCTTCTCAACAAACTGCCAACTCTGCAAGTATGTCTGTGTATAATAATTATTCCGACTGACTTTCCTTCTAACTTTTCTTCCAAGCTAAACTTCGTACTAACCCAACTTCGTTCTTTCATCACTTTACTTCCCATATCGATTCTTGTCCACAGCAATCAATAACTTCCAAACAGCCTCGAAATTTTTCATCACACGAATCGTGAGAGGCACTACAAATACCCGGATTTCTCACACTTTCTCAATCGTATTCACCAGAAACTATATCACCTTTCAGACTTTCTTGGCTTACTTTCTCTGACAGGTTCGAATTCTAAAGCTCCTGTATCGAACGAGCATTATACTCAATAATACGAAACGAATTTACTGTCAGTATTTATTTGATCACCTGTAATTTCGCTATGATTATTATTGTTAGTGTATTCTATTTTCTCTTGGAATGACGCAGAACTATCTCCAGTTACCTGCCTATAACTGCTAATAATGCACCGACCGGTGGTGGTCGTCTTTTGATATACAAAGGAGCAAAATATTGTCAGTATTATTTATGATGAAAACTTTACTATATAGTTCATCAGATGATAGTAGTAACGTTACTAATCTACATAAATCGCTCAGCTTTCAGCAATAATATTCTCATAGTAGTGCTCATCATTTCATTCATTTCGAATTCATTAAAAACATATCACTTAGCTGGCAGATAAAAATGTCATTGCAATAATAATATTAACATGAAGGTCAAAATGACCAACAAATTTGCAAGTGAATTATGGGGACTCCTGACGTAAACTAAATCTAACTAGATCTGAACTAAAAAAGACTTCTCTATTCACGCAGATACAGAGTTCTGTTCCCAGTTTCCACTTCCTGTTGTCTAAAGGAAAAAATAGAATGAGCTGTTAATCATATTTGTAGACTTGACTTCCAACGAATCAGAGGAATCCCTATTTGTTCGGTAATGTCCTCCACATTTTTCAGGCATGAGTAATCATCACCAAAATCTCTTGGAAGAAAAGTCAAAAGAACTCAAAAGCTGTTAGTTGTTTTGGCACTACTTGATGAAATGAAGAGAGCATACGAAAAAACGATGACTATACTGGTGATGAGAATTTCAGCAACACTGATTTCATTCGTTAATATCTATTTGATCATTTCTTCAACTTGATAATTACGGCACATGGATACGAAGCGATATCGTTGTTAGTCACATACAGTCAAGCCACTTATTATGGACTACAGAGCAGTTGCCGGCTACCACTGATTTTACTGATTCACCTCATTAAACGAAAAAGTTGAATGTAGCCAAAAATTTCTTAAGTGCTGCAGAAAGCACAAAAATTTTGTTAAGCTGACAGAGAAGCCCACATATGAGATCTTGTTCACATAGTCTGTCCAGCTATAATATCTAACCACCAAATTGCATCTAGTTTATTATACCGTACAACTATTTAAGTTTACTACCCCTTGACTAATTTTCTTCGCCACAAAAGAAGAAAATATGTTTAATCTTTTTTCAGCCTGCTACATCGCAAACATCAATCCTGGTATCCACGACGCGCAGCATTAAATAGTAGCGAGACAAACAATTTCTGAGTAAAAAGCGCAAATATCAGTAATAACAAAATAATCTAACCAAAATCATTTTACACTTGAAAAAACTTAATAAGAATTCTATCGATCGAGGCAGAGCTCCAAAAAACAAAAATCTACACAGAAATGAATCTTTCAACCTCTGCAGTTTTATAAAGTTCAATATTTTTTATAGGTCGTATCCATTTGCGAGCATCTCTTATACCAAACATCGAAGGTTTGGAGTAAAAACGGACAGCACAAAAGGAGATCAATCAAAGTAAACATAATGTTGACACTCAACAACAGTGGGAAAAACAGATTGCACCATCATCAAAGTCTACAGGATTCAATCTGCCGTGGGATATTTTTAGATTCTACTCCTGTTTTTATGTTACGCATCATCATCTATTTCAAGAGCAACAACGGCATTTGATTATACTTAAGTCTTCATCCTGACTTAATGTATCAAAATCTTAGTCACTCAAAGACCAGAGAACGGGACTCCCTTATAAAAGAATCATGCGAGTCAAATCGTCGGCACGCGTTACGCCCTCTTTTCCAATAAATTGCTAATCCAAAATCCAACAGTTTTGTTACTTTTGTTCCATAATCATGGAAGTAGTCTTATAAACTTCATGCGTCTGTTTTGAAACCATTTTCAGATGAAAGATAATGCAACCGCAAATTAGTAGAGATAGAATTAGATAACATAAGCGAATGTTTCATTTAAAATGCGACTGTATTTTCAGTCAAATCAGGTTTCATGTCATCCCAAATTCGTGTCAAAAGCCATTCTTCGTATATAAATTCTCTTTTACAGTATATGAACCCTACAAATCTTGTAAAAACCGACAAAAATAAAGTCGCGTACCCTGGAATGAGCTGATCGGATATTCCACGTTTTAAGGTACGTCCCTAATGCAATCAAATTGCATCCGTGACACATATTTCTAACCATAGCAGTCTCCATTAGGTTCAGCACCCATAAAAAGTCTGGAGTCACATAGTGATCCTCTTCCACGAACGCTATCACGCCTGTGTCCAAAACCATAAGATAAATCATTCAAGTTCCCAATCTTAACACGGAGTATTAAACAAAGTAAAATTAACCGATTCATCAATAGTTTCGATCACTTACCTGTATAATTCCGCAAAACATGTATTTTTTCAAATACAAAGTCTGCTTTCCAAAGCCAGTGGTGCTTTGTTTGGGTGTATCTGGCCTCACGGTAATGACCATGGAGGTCCGGATGCTTAGAATTCCGACAGTTAATTGTTTTTGCTCTGTAATTCAAGGAAACATCTATTCATAGTCATGCTTCAATAATTTCAGAATTCAAGTATCTTACTATCAGATCAATTTTTTTGTATTTGATGTTTGAAAATCATGAGAATATAATTTGACTAGATACTTATAAATTTCCTGTTCTTTATTATGGACATAGTGATATGTATATAGTTGTATTGTAAAAAGTGTTTATTTTTACAATACAACTATAGATATAGAAATATATTCCGTCGTGCATACAACACTTCTTTTTACTTCGACTTTTTCTGCTACTATCCAAAATAATAATATCACACCAAAATGTTTGAATTTGAAGTGATGATTTCACTAGAATGAGATTCTTTATTACTACAAACGGTGATCACTTGGGAGTGAGTAGCTACGAAACATAAGGATGGCTCATGGCACAGCCATAGCATCAGTTACTAGCATCATCATGCATTCTTTATTATCATAGCCCCATTATGTATCTTAGTTAGTAAATGGAGAAGATTTCACACGAGTCTGCTGAACCGTGCTTCAAATTACTCTACCGTTCCTTTCTTTGCTTTTTTCCGCTCATACCTCTATAGCTCTACACAGGGATTGCAATAATCCATGGATCCTCTTAATGACCATTCTGCACACACAACTGGACTTTATTCTGAAACTTTTGCCTGTAATAATACAACTTCATGCAACTAGTAAAATACAGTTGTTCGTTGGTTTTAAACCCCGAACATATTCTATTAAACCCAACATGATCCTGCATGAAAATAATACTTTAAAAACTCAAGAGAATAAATAATCGCTGTATTCATTTAAAACCTCTTTTCATGCATCTTATCACATTCGCATTTGCTCACATTTCCTTGCTGTTTTGCTTCTCTTGCTTCTTCTTCAAGTATCAATGAACTTCTGTGTTGTATCTTTCATTAACAAATTTCTAGCTAAATACTTGAACATAAACCAGAGCTATCCTATACATTTATATACATAATATGTTTCCTTGTATTGTATTTATTAATATATGTTGGCATTCCTACCCTGCATTATTCCACGCAATGCTGTGCTAAACAAATTAACAAATGGCCAGCTCAGCTAATAATTATTAAAAGTTTCTAAATTAATGGCAACACTTACTTGGCAGGAGATAAATCACGGGGACAGTCGTCAGGACTTTGTCCGGGGAATCGATTTGGATTGAGCTGAATAGATTTAGGATAAAATATTTGCATGACACGCGTAAAATCAATTGTCTGGATTGCTTCATTCAGTTTGGGGATGAACAAATCGTGGGAAAATATCACCAAACAATTTTCTATTTCAGGAACTCGACTTAAGCTCTCCACTAGCAGACTCAAGTATTCGACTCGATTGTGTACTTGTATCACCAATACGTATGTCCCTTCAGTGATAGGACCAAACTTATCCAGATTGTAAATTTTCTGCAAAATTATAAAACGACAATTATTTAGCAATTCAATCAACTTATCATACAACCAGTTAAAGAGACAAAAAGTCCACAGTCTACATCATCTAACTTGATAAATACTTTACTCAATATATAAATGCAGATTTGACAACTTTTTAAAAAATGACTATTTATGTGGAGTACAGAACAAACATATCATAGTAGATGCGATCTACTGTGTTTGATTTTAGCCGGAGAGGCCTAGAAGACTTCCTGCGGATAGATTGCATCTTATAAACTTTTCATATAAATTCTACATCTTGATCTTAGCTGTCTTTGGGAATCTACATGACTGGTACTGCATGGATGGTTAAGAGTTCTATGCTTGAAAGAGAAAAACCCACTCTTCATTACTACAAACCATCTGTATAATAGTAAAGGCCTCATTTCATGTATGTTGATTATTGGTTTAAACTCCGTAAAATCATCAGATCACGATGCGATTCTAGGTTTTATTTGTATTTCCAGCTTTTAATAATGTATTTATTTATTTAAAGAAACCGCATTTAGTAGAAAAATTCCAATTTAAAGTTATTATCTAAAACAAATGACAGTATCTTCATCACTAGAACATCTCGTCAACACTTAATTAACGAAGCAGAGCAGACTGAGTCAAGCAAGAAGACGTAAATGAGGCCTGTCCGTTCCAAGACAATGTCTAACAAAAATATCCTTCACGTTGTCTCAAAAAGATGCCAAAAATTACAATGCTGCATTCTCTTCCCTGACTTAATCTAAATAGAAACCTCATGCCAAACAATATCTCGCATATATGATAGAAATACGCTATACTCAAATAATATACATAATTACTTGCAGTTGTCCTCATTTCTACCTTCAATTAGAATACCTGCGATCATTCCATAAATGCAGTTCCGTGTGCCAAGGAAATGCCTTATGCCGATCGTGAATACTTACTAACATTGTATTTGTTTCGAATAAGTACAACTCAAAAGAAAAGTGTTTGAAACTACACTTCAATCTTGTACACTTGAGACTTGAAGACAACGCAAAGACAGCAAAAAATGTTACATTTAATGACATTAATTGCGTTTCATATAATATGGTTTTCATTAAGTCTAAAATACTTCCAAATTGAAATTTGAACAGATCAGCGTACCTGTTCCGTGTTATGGACTGTAATCTCCTTGTAGATCTCTTCGATCTCTTTATCAGTCAATACTTCTTGATTAGGAACGTTGATAAACGCTGGGGTTCCGAGCCTTTCTCCACCCGCTCCCCATATTCCCCCGTTTCCCACTCCATTGGAGAATCCTTCGTCCTTTTCATCAGATCTGAAAACATAATTACTTCAATGTTACATTCATATAATATCGTTCCGAATCAACTTGACTGGACTTCATATATAACTACAAGTTAAATCATTTGATTTGTTCCATGCAGGCATGCACCTAAAAGAATAATGCTTACTTTAGGATTCATATTTTACAAGTCTTCAAATAGTTGTGCATGACACGTCTGGTTAGCATCAATTCAACTAACAGGATGATAGCAATGGTCTTTCATTTGTAAAATATCAGTGGTTGAATAAATCCTCTTATCCGCCCCATTTCAATCCGTTTAAAAACTTAAATGCGAAACATGATGCTGAAATGCTGATCCCATGCCTCACTGAACTAAAATAGACGAGCTTGAGTTGAGACATCTCACCACATGTCTACTCCTGCTGTTCTAAAGTATACCTTCTTCATAGAAGAGTCAAAGGATAAACTTCATTCAAATCGCTTGTTCTTGAGTACGTTTTGAGTACGAGAGTACGTTTTCAATTCAAAGACAAACAAACTCAACATGAAATTATTTAAATTGACGCAAAGTGAAATTGAGCATAAGCCTTTCATAAGGTGTGTGCTACGTGACACTATTAACTTTTCATACTTCCAATCAATAAACCCTGAACAAATAATCGCAAAGTTTGTATCTTTTCGAGCTTTTGGAAGCTAAAATGACAAGAAAGCCAACATTCCTTCAGTATATGACACCTTTTCGATCGATATTTATTGCGTTTTTAATCCTTTTAGCAACTCTGGTC
>Ga0194135_10002493_pt1 | contig 11185 bp, 15 predicted proteins | sample LitLau_LLRF_2013_FD_134024 | JGI IMG/M metagenome (GOLD analysis project Ga0194135, IMG submission 134024) | Freshwater sediment microbial communities in response to fracking from North America - Little Laurel Run_MetaG_LLRF_2013 (version 2) | ecosystem: Environmental > Aquatic > Freshwater >... | reverse complement strand
GGTCATAACGTGGTTCATCATGGTCAAACCAATTTAAAAGGATTCGACTTTGTTTGGGAGCCTTTATCCAAGTCTGAGTATGACGCTTTATCCCCAGCAAGAAAATTATTAGAGCAAATCTATCGCAGCGGCTTTGGCCCGGGAATTTATTACTTGCTCGAAATATGGTGGAAGAGAGAGTTTTTCCCTAATGCTAAAAATATGCCAGCAAAGCGCCCTATCTTTTTAAAAGATAACTTACTAGTTAGTGCTTTTGCGTTGATCTGGGTTGGTTTATTGGTTGGCAGCGCTGTTGCTACAAGGCAATCAGTAATCATGGCGATTCTGGCCGGCTTCGTTATTCCGTTTGCATTTTGGAACGTGATGATTGGGTTTGTTGTGTATGTGCACCATACACATAACAAGGTGGCTTGGTATGATAAAAAATCAGAATGGTTAAGGGCTCAGCCATTTGTTTCGACGACAGTACACTTAACATTCCCATTGGGCTGGGGTCGGTTGATGCATCAAATCATGGAGCACACCGCCCATCATGTGGATGCGAGTATTCCGTTGTATACATTGAAGTCTGCACAAAATAGGCTCGAAGAAATATTGCCAGGCAGGATCATCTCTCAGCAGTTTTCATTCAAATGGTATTTTGATACCGCTAGAGACTGTAAGCTCTACGATTTTGATAAGAAGGCGTGGTTAGATTTTGATGGCAAACAGACTGCGTTGTCTGCGGTTGTGCAGCTCAAGGATTTGCCGGTGGCAAAGCCAGCCTCCAACCCTCTTATGGCTGCTTGATATATTAATGTAGGATTTAACTCTCCATCTAATGCTGGGGGGGGTGAAGTAAGGTTTTATTTGGGTGAGGTGTGGTTTAGCTAGATTGTTAGCAAATATCGGCTGTGGGTCGTCAAATAACTGCGGGGCTTAATTGGTGCGAAAGTCTGCTCCATGTCTCTTAGTGATCCAATGTGGCAATTTAAGCAAATGGGTTGAATCCGGCAATTGAGGGTTTTATTCAAGTATCAATCTTGGATAGAATGATTCTTATTGCCCATGGAGGTCCTTATGTCAGAGTTTCCCAAAGATATCTATACAGAGCCGCACCCAATTCACCACGACACCTTGCAGAATTTGGGGCCACTGACAAAAATGGCGGGAGTTTGGGAGGGGGCAAGGGGTTTGGATATAAAGCCAAAGGCCGAAGGTCCTAAAAAGCAGGTCTATGTTGAGAGGATTGAACTTCACCCAATAGATCCACAAACAAATGGCCCACAATTGCTTTACGGGTTGCGCTACCACGCACATGTCACTAAGCCTGATCAGGTCAAAACCTATCATGATCAAGTGGGTTATTGGTTATGGGAGCCGGCCACTGAAACCATTATTCACACACTTACAATTCCACGTGGGCAAACGGCGATGGCGTCTGGAAGTGCTGCTGCTCATGCTACAGAGTTTGAATTAGTTGCTACTCAAGGATCTGATACTTATGGCATTTGTTCGGCACCATTCTTGGATCACGCCTTTAAGACGGTAGAGTTTCGGATGCAGGTAAAAATTAATGATGATGGCACTTGGAGCTACGATCAAGACACTGTGCTCAAGATTGTCGGGCAGGAGGAGTTATTTCATCACAGGGATAAAAATATACTGCATAAAGTTGGTGAGCCCATACCAAATCCTTTGGTTAGATAGCGAAAGAAACGGTATCGTCACTATTGCCTAAATTGGGTTCAAGCCCCAGCGGCCTGGCCAAGGTCAGCTGTGGGTCGTTAGCAGTCCATCGCTAAATTCATCCAGCGATGTCGGTTAACCCGAAAAACTAGAGGTCGCGCAAACTCTAATTCGAAGTTAAGCTACAAGTGTCGCGAAACGCGACACTTGAATGCAAAATCTTAATCAGCTTTTCTTTAAATCTAGTGCATCCCAATCTGCTGATGCAATCTCCATTCATAGTGGTCTAGTAAGCCTTTTTAAGAGGTCTGGCAGCAACCAATGGCAATGTCGTTTTAAGCTACCTAATGGCCAATGGCATTCCATTAGCACTGGGCGGGCTGATATAGAGGAGGCTAAGGAATCATCAATAGCGTTGTATGAGCGAACGATGGCTAAGATTAGCCAGGAATTAAGCCTCAAATCTAAGTCGTTTAAGCAGTTAGCCACTGAGGATTTATTGTCAATGGATATTGCCTTAAAAGAAGGCAGTGGAAAGGCAATATTTAAAGACTACAAGTTTGTGCTTAACAAGTACCTTATTCCATTTTTTGGTAACTACAAGCTCAATCAAATCACTCCAGAGTTGGTTCGGGATTTTGAATCTTGGCGTCTATCGCAGATGGGCAGAGATCCGCAAGCAAGCACGAAGCGAACCCATGCCACCACCTATAACCGCATTATTGCCTTGGCTAGAGAACAAAACCTCATAGCCGATACTTACAGGGTTCCATTATTAGATCCTCATGGCTCTCCAGGACAAACCAGGCCTGCCTTTAGCAAAGAGGAGATTGGTCAACTCTTAGCCTATATGCCCAGCTGGGAATTGGTGGGTAGGTCATCTAGAACCAGAGAGATGAGGCAGCTATGCCGCTGTTATGTGGAATTCTTACTCTATACGGGAGCTAGGCCTGGAACCGAGTTAAACCCCATGCGTTGGAAACACTTGCAGTGGCATTGGATCGGTGATCAGCGTTATTTAAAGATCTGGCTCTCTGGAAAAACGGGGCCAAGATATCTCATTGCCAAACATCTAGTCATTGAATCTTTGGAAAGATTGATTGCTTGGCATCAGCTTCCCTTTAAGAATCTGGAAGAGGTGATTGCCGCTAAATTAGACCGACTGATCTTTACGTTTCCAAGAGGTATACAGCCTTACAACTTTAACCCCCAGTTTGAAAATCTTTTAAAAGAATGTGGATTACTCAAAGACGTAGCAGGGCGTAATCGTAGTCTTTACAGCCTGCGCCATACCTATGCCACATTTGCACTAGCTGAAGGCGTTGACATACACACCCTCGCTAGACAAATGGGTACTTCGACTTTGATGATTGAAAAGCATTACTCAAAACTTACTCCGATGATGGCGGCCGCCAAGTTAGCTTAAGTTTTATGCTGCCATAAGCGGATTATTGGGCGCTGGCGTAGGTAATACCTCAACAGTCCCACCCGGATTATTGGGTGGATTGCGTACTGATCGTACAAAGTCCTCCAAACGCTCCAATAACTTGCGATTGCTTGAACTGACTTGCAATTGCGTTGATAGAACTTTAAGCAATTGATCATCGGGCAGGGCAATGCCTTCTTGTTGCAAAATCCATTGCGCCCGCGGCAACCAATCTTTCGCTGTAACTGGAGGCACCACCATGCAGCAACTGCGATCACGTAAAGCAATATCCACTTGATCAATATAGTTCGTTGTAAAAATGAACTGAGTGTGACCAATCATGTCGTCAACGATATCCCTAAAGGCAATAGCCGCTTTTAGAGTGAAATTGATCTCGTTAGACAGTACATAAGTGCGCTTTTGATCATTGGTAGTAAACAGCTTGTAAAACATGGGTGGACCACCAAATACTTCAGTCACATCCGTAATCGAGCTAAATTCAACCGCTTTTAAGCGAGTAATTTCTGCCGGTCTTCCTTCAATAGCATCGGGCAATAAATTGGCGATGGTGGTTTTTCCAGTTCCAACACCACCATGCAAGATGAGGGGTTTTAAATCCCGGCCATTGATGTAATCAGCCAATTTGGCTTTCAGGGTATTGTTGCCTATCACCACCTCATCGAGAGTTTTGGGTGCGTACTTGTATGCGAAGCTCATAGTATTTCCTTTGTATTAAGTTAATAGCAGGGGAGGGTGATCAGTCCCATACCCCTGTTAATCGATCAATTGCTTAAGCCATTTCTTTAAAGAAGGCTTGATTGGCCGCTTCAGTAATCGCCGCTTGCGCAGCTAACTCTGCTTGGGCTTTGACATGCTCTTCTACTTTATTGAGCAGTTCTTGTGCGATCTTGCGAATCGCCTGCTCAATCATGGCAGTCGTTGAGCCTGGCACAACGCTGAGTACCTGCGTTTGTCCGCTAGCTAACATCTTGCCGATCAATAGCGTGTATTCGGCAGAATCAGCGGGGTGAGCTAAAGCAGTCTTAGGCACCAAAGCTAGAGGGTGTTGCAACTGATTAACCAGCAATTGCTTAACCTCCGCTACTTTGGTGTCTAACTGACCACGTTTTTTGATGGTCTCATCAGTAATACCCTTCGTGCTGGCAACTTCTTCAATACCACCGACCTTAGTTACCCATTCAGCGAAGTCTTTGACAGCGACCAATTCCTTGGCCGCAACCCGCAATGCACGGGAATACGCAGAAGCACGGCGGCGCTCAGCGTTAAACACGTACTTGACGATTAAGGTCAGCACGGGTGTGCTGGCTTGCGCTTTGATGCCACGACTATCCAAGTTTGTCTTAATGCTCTCTAAAACAGCCTTTTCGGCGGAGCTACCTTTGATCTCGTAATACATGCCAAGGCAATCTGAGAGTAAGGCATAAAGTGCTTTGTTGGATTTGTCGTATAAGTCACGTTGCCAGACTTGACGACGGTTTGCTAAAGCATCCAGTTTTACTAAAGTGGCGTTAGCGATTTCTTGCTTTTGATTTGCTGTGATTCTCATTTACTTCTCCTTGATAAATTTACCAACACAGCGGGTTGTGGCGATATTGCCGATTGATACATGCCGTGTTGATGGAGAGAAATGTAATTGGAAAAACGCCGTTTTTTCGACTGAAAAAATAAACGAAAAGACTTGACTGATAATTCCAGCTATATAGACAAAGGGTTTATGCACATTTCGTGCTTTACTGAAATTTCATAATAGGTTGTCAAAAAAATGTAGAATATTTGTGCATGAAGAAAAATCAAATTAAAAAATTTGAAGTCAGAAGGATTCAAGGCGCTAAGTTGCTTCGCAAAGGCTATTCCTATTCTGAAATAGCAAAGCAATTAGACGTGAGTCGACAAAGCGTTAGAAATTGGGCCCAGAAAATTGAACTTAAATGGCGTGTTGATAGATTTACCCATAGGCACCACTTTGGCGCTATGCGTGAAGAGTACTTGTCAAGGAAGAGTCGATTTGAGGTTAGGTATAAAGACTTAAGACCTCAAAAATTGGGTAGACCTTCCTATCTCTCCGCCACGGAGATGGGAAGGGTAAAAACCAAACTCAGAAGAGGTGCCAAGACCTATGGCTTTGAGACCGCCATCTGGACCTTAGATCGCATCTCTTCAATGATTAATCAAGAGTTTGGATGTGGTGATAAGTTTCTCAGCAAGCCTCAAACCATGCGAATCATTAAAGATCTTGGCTTTACCTGCAAAAAACCAGCCAAAAGCGATGTAGATAATTATTCCCGCTGGGAAAAGTATCGATGGTTTGAGTATCGCTAACCAATTGCGCTATATCAGCTCGACAGCCCGTCTCTTTTGCTCATCATTGACATCGATGTATCGCTGCGTTACGGCAATGGACCGATGGCCGGCAAGAGAGGCTAAGATTCGCACGCCGATGCCTTTATTAGCCAGGGTGGTAATAAAAAACTTTCTACCCGAATGGCTGCTGCCGCCGCTAATACCGACATTCTTATAGAGCTGATAAAACCAAACGCATAAACCGTTGGGGCTAAAGCGTAAGCGGTGATCCGTATGAAAGAAGGGGATATCAGCGTCTTTAATGTGCCTAGTCGTTAAGTAATTGGCTAATTCAGCTTGCAGGCGCTGTGATACGAAGACCGTTCTTGGGTATTTGCCCTTGGTTTGCGCGGCCGATAAGCGAATTTCATTCTTAATGGATCCATCGGGGTTGACTACATCACCCATGGTGAGAGAGGCTATTTCAGCGACACGAAGGCCCCCGAGAAAGCTAGTAAGGATGATTGCCCTGTCACGCAGAGCGTATTTTTTGGTGCTGACGTAATTAAGAACTTGATCAAGTTCAACTTGAGATAAGGTTTTTGCTTGTGCCATTTGGTTTTCCTGTCATAAATAAAAAGTGCGTTTTAAGTATGTTTTCTTATTGGCAAAAGGTCGACCTCAGTTTGTTTGCTAAGTGTTTACTAGGTGTCACGTAACAGGACAACAAGACCTTCCAAGAATCAATGACTTACAAATCGGGTTAAGAAAAGTGTAATTTTCTTAACCTCATTCTTTCTATAAGTATTTAGCAATAATCGCTAAGATCTGTCGTCTTTAGACGACGACCTTAGCTAACACTTCAAATTACTGGATTGCGTGCTTTTTCAGGTTCTCAAGTGCCTGCTTATGCCCGCCCACAAATATGCCGTTTGTAGACGGTTTTTGAGGTGAATTTAACTCCGACTGTGTGGTAGCAATCAGTGCTGGAGTGGGTTTCCCGGGAATTCTGGCAATGCAACTACGAATAGGTAGCTCCCAGTATTCATTGATTCCACCCTCAGAATCATCGATTTGGATAGTGATTCTGCTGTAGTTCATGTCCAAAGCAGCATAGCCTTCCACTGCGCTCTTTATGCCATCTTTGTATCGATAGATCCAACTCATCAAGATGCCGTCTTCATTTGCTGGAATGTTCTTGAGACGATTGACCATTTCTACATGTATTGGGCTTTTTGGAAAATGAAACCAAGCCTCGACTTCCTCAAAATCTACTAAATACTTGGCATAAGGACTTGGAATCTCTAATGTGCCGTTATAGATGGCTTTGCGAAATTGACCTTTGCCGAAGGTGGTTCCATATAGTTTGTTTTCCCATAAGCGGGCTGTGATTTCTTTCATTTTTAATCTCCTTGAATGTTGAAAGGAGTCGCGGTGTTGCTTGAGATGCTCTGTTGCTAAGAGAGGCGAGGACAAAAGAAAGTTGCTGTTGCTTGAGTTGCTGTTCAGAGCTACTCATTTGTCCCCAATGCAGCAACTAAAGCAACTCTTATTTGCAACTGCAACTTATTTCTTCTTCGCATCTCATTAGCAACTCAATGCAACTCATTACGCGACTCGTAAATATTTAGTCCTGATAAAGAAAAACCATATTTTTTCTATCCAAAATTAGCCGATTTGATAATGATCTAAAAAGAGGTCGACCAAGAGGGGTGATCGAAAACAAACTTATTGAGCCCATTAACCAAACAGGAGAAATCAATGAGCCAATTAAGTCATCTCAAGCTAGTCGCAGTCAAAAAGCCTCGGAATATGCCAGCGATCGTTATTCGCAGGAACAAGCTCTCATCAAAATTGTGGGAGCAGATCCAATTGGCCAAGAGTCAGTTAGATGGCAAGCCTTTTGTAGTGATGAAATACAAAACCGTGAAAGATCGTGAAACCGGATTACGCAAGCAAGTAGAGGTGCCTAAGCGGATTAAGCCTTGGTGGTTTCAGAGTGATGAAGGTAAGGTTTGTGTGTCTATTAAGTATGGAAGCTGGACGCTGGAGCTGGCTAAAGGTAAGCCCAGCGTGGAAGTGGCCAGCGGAGAAGAGCTGATCAAAGCCTTGGAATTAATAAAGGCTGCAGTAGAAGTGGGGGAGCTAGATGAGCAGATTGAGACAGCTAGCGCTGGATTGAGTAGTGGGTTTAGACGGTAGTAATTTTTATTTGATATGCGATCTCAAAAAGACAATCATTTCGTGTGAGCTATTGTGAAATTTCCTGAGTGACGTCCAAGAGCGAAATAAATCTGCTCAAAGTCATAGTCAGATAAATTTGCCTTAATAAAAGGCCTTGGATCTAACGCTTCAATCGGCGTTATTTCGTAAAGTTTGCCATTTCTATCGGCAATTACTGAGTGTGCCAAGAATAAGCACTGGGCTGCAGCAGGAGAGTCAACAACAAGCCATCCATAGATGGGGGAATATTGATTATTTTCCTCAACGTATCAATTTACATTGTCATGGCACATTTTTGGATTTGTAGGTTGGCCATTAATGCTTACTTCTAAGACCTCAAGATATTCTGCTTGATCTAGATGATCGTATAGATATTTTGCATAAGCAAATGATTCTGCTGAAGTCATTGGGTCGGAGAATTGAAACATTCAGCCATATTAACCAAATATCTTTTTATGCTAATAAATACTTATATGAAAAGATATAAGGCAACCGTCAATGCAGCAGGTATGTGGGTAGAAACCATTCTTTATGCTCAAAACCCCGCACAGGCTTATAAGCTATTTCAAGCGATCTTTGGCGCCAAAAATGTGCCTCATCAACCACTGCAGATAGGTTAATTATGAGATTCGATGAAATTGCCCCACAAAAGCCGCTAAGCTCAGAGCAAGCTAGGCTTAAATCAATGAAAGATCGTGTAAAGCGAGATCAGCAGGCTGTAAAGGCTGAGCGGGCTAGACAGAAGATTAAGGCTGGACAAGCTGAATTAGGGCAGGCCAATTTAATTGCGTAAGGATTTATTGTTTCCAGCTAGTGTTTGAATAGCATAGATTTCTCCCTTTTCAAAACCATCTTTGTAATAAACATCAAGCGGATCATCGCCCGGTTTAACTTTTAAGACAGGTATTGGAGGTACGCCAGTATAAGTGCCTTTTACGTCTATGCATCCATCAATAAATCCTTGCTTCCAAGCATCATTAATATTTGTAAAGCTACGCATATAAACCTCCTTATGATTGTTAGAATGATCTCAGTATTATTCGTGCTAAGCAACAATTTTGTGATGCCTATTTGAAAGCGGGTGTGAAATGGCTAAATCGCCTAGAAATTCAGGAAAACCGTGGACTACTGATGATTTGAAGGAGCTAAAAGCATTGGCAAAAGGTAATACACCAACGCGGCTGATTGGCTTAAAAATGGGTAGATCTGCGGATGCGGTCCAATCTCGTGCAACTAAAGAGGGCCTCTCTCTTAAGCCCACCAATCAATCTCCGTATGGTACTAAGAAAAAATAGTATTTAATGGTTTCAAAGAAAACCGTATTCATTCTTGGTGCAGGCGCACATATTCCATATGGATTCCCAAGTGGTAAAGAGCTTATGAGGAATGTAGTTGATCAGCTCATGCTGGGAATTCGGGATGCGGATTTAAGTCTCAGGACGCTACCGCAAAGAGGTGATGTAAATATCAATATAGTTCAGCAGAAAAATATTGAAAAATTTATAGAGTCACTTAATCAAGCCGGGCAGGCCTCAATAGACGCTTTTATAAATGCCAACCAGCACATGACAGGTTTTGATGTTATTGGCAAGGCTGGAATAGCTCAGGCCATATTGGATTCTGAGGCTAAGTTTTTAATTACTAGAGGCGCCAATAAAGATAATCAGTTCGATTGGTTTGAATATCTTTTCGCCAAAATGTCTGATGGCGTAAGTAAGGCAAATCATTTTCTGCGTGATAACAATGTAAGTTTTATAACGTTCAATTACGACCGCTTGTTGGAGCATAAGTTTTTTAATGCCTTGAAACACTCATTTAATCCCGACAATGATCAGACTGTGCTGGATATGGTGAAAGCAATACCAATCCACCATGTTTATGGCAGTCTAGGTGAGTATGGCCCCAACAATTTTGGGCAAATTAATTATTGGGATAGGGCATTTAAATCAATCCAAACAATTCATGAGGTTGTCGCGGAGCATTCTGAGGCTGTTCGGTCCGCAAAGCAGGAGTTGGAGCAAGCCGATAAGATCTGTTTGCTTGGGTTTGGGTATCACAAAGAAAACATCGAGCTTTTAGAATTGCCGCGAATAATTGAGGAGATCGATAGCAATGCAGTTGCTTGTAGATTTGGCGTTACTGATGAGGAAATGAGGCGGGTAACCTTGTCAAATAGACTTCGTGAAAGAAAGCTAGAAATGGGCAAGGAGGGTGAGGATGCCCTTAATACCCTAAGAAATCGACAGGCATTTGATAGCTGAAGTGTCGCGTTAAATGACACTTGGTATAAATTTACTCTCCAACTAGCGAGTTTGCAGGGAAAACTTGCTCAACTAATGATTTCCATTTTGGCGCAAGACTATCTTTATCTACAAAGCTAATTTGCGTCCTTAGCATTGCATGAGTGTGTACCATCTCATATTCATGGATTGTGTAGGTTTTTTTAATTATGTTATTTTCTCCCATCACATTTAATTGCGATTTTTTATATCGAATGTTGCAGATAGTGTTTCTTTTTGAAATGTCGTAGTTAATTTCTGTAAGGTGAACCCTAGATTCGGACAAAAAGTTTTTTGTAATGAGAAAAAAGCCTGCCAACATTGGGCCATCTGCCCCAGCAGAAAAGGATGGAAGAACGTGCTCAACTGTTTCAGATAAGGCTTTCATGGGCCCGATTAATGCTTGCTCTAGAACGTTAACCGGCATTAGTGGCTCATAGCTTTGAATCTCGGCAATTATTTCCTGTGCATTCATCTCAATTTCCTTTGATATTAATTTCGTCTCTAAGTTGAACAAATAGCCCTTCAGTTAGGTGAAGCGCATGCCCAAGTTGATTGCATAAAAATCTAGGGTTTTTATGATTCCATTGCCAACCCATATCCTTTTTTTGTTCATTCCTATCTTGAGCATATAGTTGGTGCGAGAGATTCCATAGACGTGTTGCGCTCTGTGTTGCAATTTGAATCTCAAAAGATAGATTTCGAGGGGTAATATTTCCTTGATACTTTAAAAATACTTGCTCTTCAAAATAGATATGATTCGCATAATATCCCTCTATTTTTCCCTTGAGCTCTTGAATGGCGTTGGGAATTATTTTCATTGCAATATCGCCAAAATAATTTACGCCATCCAAATAAGTCACTGGAATTCTTGTTCTAACTAAATCGTCGATATTCGGTATGGGAAATTCATTGATGCCACCTACAAATGCCTCCTTGGAGAAGGTTTTGGTTTCGCTATTCCAATACAGGCGCTTGAGTTTCTCAACTATAGACTTAATGGGTTTTGGCAAAAATACGATGTGTTCAATATCTATTCCGTCTAGTAATTTAGATTGATTTGAGAGTAGATAAACGTAAGATTCATTGCTGATAGCGCTGCTAACGTCTGACCATGAGTGGGAATTCTTAATTTGTTGGGCCCACAACTTAAGATTGTCATCCAAAACGTCCCAATATCCTGGAATATTTAAGTGTGGAAATTCATCGAACAGATTTTTAAATTCAACCCTAAAAGGGTATCGCTCTAAGGTGCTGGCGCCTAGAGGGGTGATTGACTCGGTAGTTG
>Ga0194135_10002492_pt1 | contig 11186 bp, 7 predicted proteins | sample LitLau_LLRF_2013_FD_134024 | JGI IMG/M metagenome (GOLD analysis project Ga0194135, IMG submission 134024) | Freshwater sediment microbial communities in response to fracking from North America - Little Laurel Run_MetaG_LLRF_2013 (version 2) | ecosystem: Environmental > Aquatic > Freshwater >... | reverse complement strand
CGAATAAGTAAAACATTTGCAAAGTGTGGAGGATTAAAAAGTTAAATAAGAAGCGAAATGGGGAAAAAGACTATTTAATGGAGTCCCATTGACACACAAATGTAAAGATAGGATTTTTAAATTATAAGTAGAACTTCTTTGATCACCGCCACGCACCTTTAGGGCATTGGGGGGATCATTGAAATTATTAATTAGGAACGTTTTAAAAAAAAATACACATGAGTTTAATAAAATAAAATAAATAAAATCTGAAGTTTAATTATGAGGGGATATTGCTGCTTCGGTAGCAATACCATTATTATACTAGGTTCTTTATCATGTCACTGTCTTCTATACCTGGGGGGGAAATAAACTTATAACTCTTATAAGGTATTATTGCAGCTAGTAAAATAAGTTAAAGAAGAAATAAACTACGGATTGGTAATACACAATATAAGAGCCAAAAAAAGTATAATTTTTTCTTAAACGTTAAATTTAAGAGCAATCATTATCCTTTAATCAATTCTTCTGGACTAAGAATTTAATATTTTCGGTCGTGCAATGTACAGATTATGTGTCTTAGCGAGTGAGGTCCTCGCCCAGCTAAAATATTGTTAAAAGAAGCGGGGGAGCGCGGCGAGGGGTCCCGTGTCAAAAATAGACCAGACCATGCTTGGCTCGGCATCGCGTCGTGCGTCGCCCGTTTATAAGGGGAACTGAAGGCCCCCTACTCGCATGGGGCCCCCCATTCACAAATAAACACATGTTGTGCTCAACGCCTCTATTTAGTTCACCTATCAATGACTCTTTACGTCATTGGGGAGTTACGATGGGAAATGGATATATTTTAATGCTTGTATGATTACTTTTTGATTAGGTACTATCCTAACCACCAGCTATCTGGCATATACGGATACTGAATGCTTTTACCAGTTTCACTCTACTCTCAATCTCAAGGAGTAGCTTCTGTCCACAGTTTTAAATCCTTCATGAGCTTTAATAATCAAACTATTCTTTTTGGTTATACATCCATTGCCATCACTAGTTTTGACCATGTTTCGGGTCGAGTTGGCAAAACTAAAAATCAACGTTCTCCTTAGCGGGAATTACTGACTTTTGACTTTTTGTACTGTGTTTTTTTTAATCTAAGTTGGCAGGTGTAATTTACAGTTATATCTATCCCTAGAAAATATTACAACGTTTTAGAATAGGGTAAAAGAATAATACATGCCACATCCAAAAATTTTGATTGGATCGGTTTAAAAACAAAAAAGTTAATTTTTCGTTTTGGACACCCTGTACCTAACGAGCACACCAAGACCTCAGAAAATTACCCAGGTCCATTTTTGCGACAAATTTTAACATATGAGTGGCCTTTGTATTCTATTCTATAGTCTCTCTTATTATCCCCTTAATTTAAGTTTTTTTTCATGTATTAAATTTTTGTTTCTGTTTTCCTCAGGTTATGCCCTTCCCCACGCCATCCTCCGTTTGGACTTGGCTGGCCGTGACTTGACTGACTACCTGATGAAAATCTTGACTGAGCGTGGTTACAGCTTCACCACCACCGCTGAGCGGGAAATTGTCCGTGACATCAAGGAAAAGCTCTGCTACGTCGCTTTGGACTTTGAGCAGGAAATGGCCACCGCTGCTGCCTCCACCTCCCTCGAGAAGTCCTATGAACTTCCCGACGGACAGGTCATCACCATCGGCAACGAAAGGTATGTACAACTTTGGATAAAAGGTTATTCCTCCTTCCCAAATTCCTGTCTGGGATGAACAACATTTTTCGTAGTGGAGATTCTTTGCTACTATCAAAAGTGTTAGACTAGCTCCGGCGCAGAGATGGTTCTGTGAAACCTTGAGCATCTTATTGAAGACGACATCGCACTAGGACCGCAGAGGTAGAAACCATCATTAGACCATTGAATATAGAACATCATTAGGTTTGTACCTCTCAGTGTGGTCCTATTGCGATGTCGTCTCCAAGATCTTGAAGGTTCCACAAAAAGAAAGAGTTTTCTCTAGTTCGTCTCATACTGGCTAGGAATCCTCTTCAGCATGTCATGTTCTCTTTGGTCCTGACAATCTGATTAATGTTTGTTGTCTTTTTTCTAGGTTCCGTTGCCCTGAGGCCCTCTTCCAGCCTTCCTTCTTGGGTATGGAATCTTGCGGCATCCACGAGACCGTATACAACTCCATCATGAAGTGCGACGTCGACATCCGTAAGGACTTGTACGCCAACACTGTCCTGTCCGGTGGCACCACCATGTACCCCGGTTAGTATATTTACATTTCCTAAATTTGAGACGTAAGATTTTTATTGGTAAAACTGGGTTTCGTATGGATTGAGTTGCATTTTGAAGTGGATTGAGATGAGATTGTGAACGCAGTTATTAAGATAAAATTCAATTACCCTTCATTGATTCTGAAAATAATAGCAGTTTTGTCGTATAGATCTCAAGTTGTGCACTTTCATTAATTTAACTGCGCCTTATGCGGGGTGTCAGTCTATTAGCGACTTATTTTCTGATAGCTCATTAGCAGCTTCTGTTAGTCTGAGGCAGTTCTTAATCTGTCATTGATTTCTTATGGTATTTTTCGTTGCTTTTCAGGTATTGCCGACAGAATGCAGAAGGAAATCACCGCCCTCGCTCCCTCCACCATCAAGATCAAGATCATTGCTCCCCCTGAGAGGAAATACTCCGTATGGATCGGTGGGTCCATCTTGGCCTCCCTGTCCACCTTCCAACAGATGTGGATCAGCAAACAGGAATACGATGAATCCGGCCCTGGCATCGTCCACCGTAAATGCTTCTAAACGATCAACACAACAAGGGGACAAGTCTCAATTTAATGAAAAAGGGACTGAGTCCTGGACTGAAATAACTCGGCCAACACCAAAAACATTCTCTGGGTTACGATAATTCTTTTTTTAGCTCTGCGATCTTAAAAGAGGATGTGGTACTTTTTAATATTTAATATTTAAATAAAATGTTATCTATTTTATACATGACATGGGTTTTTAATGGATTAAATGACTAGAGCTCCCGAGTTTGTTTGTCTGGGAATTATCCATCCAAACCATTTACGAGTTTCCTCGGTGACTTCTGAAATACGAGTAGGTACCTATTGACCCTTATTACACACACCTTTTTCCTCCGAATATCGTACACATATTAAGAGGCTGACCAATAGGCATGCGTTTCGGGCCTAATATTAGGGGGAAAATTGTAGTGTGTTATAAGGGCCATTTAGATATTTAGTGATGCGAATTATTTTTGATCGATCAAACTAAAGGTCGAGTTAACTTTTAATGGAATGGGCGCTGCCATAAAAATGTTTCCATGCAGCTGCCGCACTACTTTTGCAATACCTACCTAGTAATAGGTACCTCCTGTAGCGTATAGCCAAGTAGCTATAGCTAAGATACTTTCATAATAACATTAGAAACCATAGGAAACCAGGTTACCTACTTACGACAAGCGTCTAAGACACGATCGTCCCCGACAATAAGAGTACCTACTACTTTTCGCTATAGATACCTAATTAGGAAAAAATAGAAAACATAATAATATTATTTCTAATTATTAAAAAGCCAGTAGGCACATTTAGAGACGTTGGGGTGCTGCAATACCTTCCTACGTCCATATGGAACATGTTGATATACATACCTAAGACTAATATGCGTAGGATAGTGAAAAGGATATTGACTAGTATTTTCTTTTTGTCTTCATAATCAATACAGTAGTCTTTTTGAAGGTGATGTCTTCTGCCAAGGTTTGTTATGCCTTTGTCTCAGTCTTGCGTCATATGGGTGCATATGAATAGGAAAATATGATGTGTGTAGCCTACCTGTAAGGAAACTATAATCAAACTAATAATAGGTGGTGTGGTAGGTGTATGAAGGTATAGGCTCAATAGAGTATCTTTATAATTCTACACTCAATCTAAATGATAATATTTTAAATCTATTTAATTATCATTTAATGCATAATTAAAAAAAACTTATAGCTTAACAAAACCACTACGATTGACTTTTAAAAACACGCGGGAACAAAGCTAAACAACAAAAAATCAAATAATCATAATGGCGACTTGTTTGTTTTGAAAAACTGCAAAACAACCAACAACCAACAACCAACCGGCATCGCCTTTTTAATTATTATGATTTTGGCTCTTAAAAGGTAATACATTCGTATATTGAATAGTTTATTAAGGGACTTTAGTGCTATTTATGTTATCTAAAGAATGATGGTTTATTTTAAACTTGCAACACTTCTTTTTTTAGATGTAATGAGTGTACATTCTGATGATACCGATGTGTTGCTCTTAATACCTCCAACTTTGTACTCGGTTATAGATCAAGCAGTCGCTCCAGAATGCTTGAACACACCAGGAAGTTTACGTGATAGCGTTTGCACTTTGGGTAAATATTTTCTTCTTGAAAGATACACACAACTTTGCATGATGCAGATTGTAGACCAGTATTAGGTCTGAAGCATTCTAACAAGGCCTTCACAGTTTACTTTGTCTGTCGGATCCGGACCGAGTTGTGTTCAAGACCATGATATAATGGTGCTTTTGCAGCGGTTGAGTCGTAATTAACTCGGTTCAGCAGAATAGGTTGATTCAATCCGGTGTCGATCCAACAACAAATGCCTACTATACGTACCTACACTATTGTATGTTACTGCTACTTTTGCGTTTATAGGATGTTTTATTAATGCATAATATGTATGCGACAAAACCCCTGGTGGGTATTCTGTTAGTCTTTGAATTATTTGTGTAAAGAGGTGGCTGAAGATTAGGGTTCTAAAACCCGTCCTATCCGCAATTATTGATGGGCATTACCTACCACTACATGTAAGTATCCTTTTACAAAGGGTACTTCAATCAAATTTTTTTCTTCGTTTTAGAATGCAGTATGGCATCAGAAGGCCTGCGCAGATATGGGAGCATGGATGTTTTGACGCCTACGTCACGTTCATCCCTGAGATCAAGGAGTCTTCAGAACACTCCGTTGAAGAATGGCATCTCTCCGCTTAGAAACATACTCACTACTGATTCGTACGTCCAGCAAAAGCAAAAAGATGAAGAAATTATTCATGAAATCAATGGTTATTTCCAAAAGAGGGGTAGCTGTTCGGAAATGGACCCTCCTGTTCCAACTTTAAACTTGGTAAAAAAAATTTAGTACACATTTTGTGTGTTAAGCCGTTAATACATAGATAGATAGTTATACATATTTTTATTTGAGGGAGGCCAAGATTAATCAACTTGGTTGAATGCAAAGTTGACTCAATCGTGATTAAACCCTGCGAAAGAATATGCATGTTAAAACTATAATGTACCCTCCTTTGATATGAGTTAACTATGAACTAGGGTATTGAAAATTGTTTTTCCGTGACCGTGGCTCATAAAAATGGTGAACTTAACATAAGGTCACTGTACAAACTTTGAAAAGACAACATACCGTGTTAATTATTTTTAGGTTCAAGATTTTATCACTCAGATGGAAGAAACCGAACGGGAACTCACAGGCCAATCCCGAGATGAGTCGAGAACAACCGAGGATTGCCGAACAGACACCGTCAGAAGATTTTTGAGTTTTGATAGTCCTACCAAGTCGGATTACAGTAAACAGTTGTCTATTCGCACTCATGAAACCAAAGAGGATGCCGTCAGCTTAAATAATCTATGGTCCACTAACACTTTTAAGACTTCTTACGAGGAACTAAAGGTAGGATTCTAAGAAGATATCTTAGGCTAATGCTACAATAATCAATCACAGTAAATTCATTCTTTCATTCTCAATATTCTCATGCTTGACTTGAGTCCCATAAGTACAGACATTTTTTTCAAAATCTTCAAATTTTTTTTAGGTTCTGCGTCAGCGTGTAGAAGAAGAACGGCTACGAAGACAGCACTGTGAAGACACCATAAGAGATCTTCAAAAAAGACTTCTAGAATGTGATGAAAAAATGTCTGTAGCCCTCGGCGTAGACCAAGAAAAAGACGTGGTCATTAAAAAACTCAAAGACGGTTGGACTCGCGCTGTAGAACAATGGAAAGACTCCGAAGTCAAGAAGAGCGAATTGTTTGAAAAATTAAACAAAGAAGAAACAAAAAACGCTGAAGAAAAAGACGAACTCACTAATAAAATGAAGAAATACGAGCAAGAAATGTTAAAAGCGTTTGACTTGGTGCATAGTTTTAATGAAGAACAAAAAACCTGGCAGAAGGATAAGGAAGAAATGTCAAATGACTTAGCAAATGCTCAGGAAGAGGTTAAAAAACTCGCTGAAGACAAAGAAAAGTTGATAAAAGATTTAGAGCAAAGGGAGATGGTTATAGCCAAAAGCAATGCTCAACTTGAAGAATTTGCAAAAGTTTGTAAGGAGCTGAATAAGCAAGTGAAGAGTTTGCAGGTTGATCATGATAAATTTGTGGTAGAAAAGGAGGAAAAGGTGGGGATGCAGAAAAGGTTGGATGAAGCGCTGAAAAAGGAAGGTGTTTTGCAAGAACAGTTGAGAAGTTTGGCCAAGGGAAAGTCTGATTTGAAGCAGTATTACCAGACGCAGGTGAGTTACAAAACATAGAAAGTAATACCTTGCATTATGCAATGGGTCGTGGGGTAGAACATAATTAGATTCAGCATAAAGAAATAAGACGGGGAAGTTAAAACAGTTTTTCTTTGTTTAGTTTGTGTAGAACGCAGGTAACCCAAAAACCCCAGAACCTTATCTCGAGTTTTATGGCAATTTAAACAGGAGATGGTTCTAGCGTGCTTTCGGGCAACCTTCAACATAAACTAAAGTGAATTGAGACTGAGCACAGTAAAACGGCTTTAAATTTCTTGTATTAGTTTTTAATGCTGAATCTTTTGTAATGAAGTGGTAAACGTCTATCAATCTGAATGTAACTTTGTGAATAACCCAACCCAGTGAAGAAGTCCATCCATTCACCGTAATTTGCGTTTTTCACGTTCAGTTTCCTAAAACTTTTTGAAGTCACTTGAGGAAATAATCTTCAAAATTTGGAACATTTTATCAGAGCGGCGTGGGCTTTCTACATCTGTAATATTCAATTCGTTTTCTAATTTCAAAAAATTTGAATTGTAGGTGGAAAATATTGTAATGGAAAAGCAGAAGGATTTTCGGATTCAGATGGAAGAAATGGAGCAGGAGTTAAAAAAGGATTTCGACGAAAGAGAGAAATTTATTTTAGATAATTGTGCCATGGAGAAAAATCAACTTGCTGAAAAGTAAGGAAAATTGAATGGACCTTTCTACTGGTTTGATTTAGATACGTACATGCGTATGTATATGAAGTCAGTATAAAACTTAGATAAGTTGTTTAAAACCATTAATCAATGCTGGGCCGTGGTTTATGTTCAAAGTTGCTTAAAAATAAGCTATGAATAAATGACGTCACGTAGGAGGCGTGACCGTGAAGTCATAAATTCACACCGTGTTGCTAAATTGTGAGTGGAAACCCTACACAGATAACGGTTTTTACTACCATATCCTATTTTTGTTATGCAGAATCTAGTTATCAAACTCAAACCAAAAAGGTTTATTGTATTGTAACTATAAGGAATATAAAACATAACGTACTCGTTGTGCATAATGCTAATCACTTTATCATTTGAATAATGTATCAATCTTCTACCTGTGGTGAAAGAAATGCTAACTTCAGCGAAGTGGATTGGGCGGATCTCATGGCTACCCAGAGTTCATTGGGGACCGGTTTTCCCTGGGCAGCCACGAGATCCGCCCAATCCACTTCGCTCCAAGCCGTAGACAGAGTCCATTTTTTCCACCTACTGATGAAATTTTTTTTATTATTACTTTTTAGACACAGATTGGAAGTAGCGCTTTTAGAAGAAACCCATACTGAGAAAATGGAGCTTTTTAAAATAAAGTTGGCTCAAACCCAGGATAAGATTCAAGAACTGGAGGCCATCTTGGATAAAGATAAAGACAAACAACAAGCAATGCTAAAGAAATTGTACAACGTTTTCCAAACACAGTGGAAAGAGACAATAAAAGTTATTACAAGCCAAACTGAGGTTAGTATCGAAAGAAACTTCCTTATATGAGTTATATAGAGGGCAGGTTTTATAGCTAATGAAAAGGCTGATCAGGCATGCAAGCTGCATATTGTACAAACAGGTCTTTTCTTTATGATCGGTACCTTTTTAGTGTAAGGTTGGCAACACTAATAGTGACAATTTCAGAACGCGAGCCTCGCTCTGTATTACTTTGTGAATTAAACATACATCGAAAAGCAGACAAATAAATTTTTGTCTGACTTGTGAATCTGATCGTCTAAAACCGCTCCAGATCTACGTTGAGGTTATCGGATCCCGAGAGGATTAGGTCAATTTTTTTCTGGGGAACCGAGTTGACTCAATCCTGACTCAACCGAACCAAAAGCACGCAAGCCCAGTTTATTGGGTCGAGTTTATAAACTCGATTCTCGTTACAAAACGCATATCGAGTTTTCAATTTTTGGTTTTTAGATAAATGACGCAGTAAGGGGTTTGAAGCGACAAGGGACTTTCACGAAGGAAGACGAGGAGTCTTTAGGAGCTGGCCATGGTTATGGTGCGTCGTCGGCTGGAGTTCGGAGGGCAGGGTCAACCACTTACAGAATTCATGAAACTCCGCAGAAAATCTCCACTCAGATTTCATCTCAAGAGTACATTCAACAGGTGAGTTTATGCTCTCGACCTCCTGGTCGAAAGAAACATAGGTTACACCTACCAGTACGCCCCACTGAATAGTAGAGGGAGGTCGGAGGTCACGAATAATTGTCACCGACTATTGCTGCCAATCTGACACTGACACCCTTTATTAAACTCTGTTCTATTTTCTTATAATCTAGAGATCAATGAAATCAAACTATCAGTTTTAGTGAAAAATATCGGTTATATAAGTTGAGAACTAATTTTTTTGCAAGGATGTTAATGGATGGGACATAAGACATAAGCCCTTAGCGCCATAAACTAAACATTGGAATCGTGTGACTCGCTCAATTCAATATGGCGGTTGGACTCACCATCTTCGATAAATTCCAAAGATATCGATATATTAATTTATTTTTTAATGCGGAAAGGGTGAATTATTTAAAAATAATTTTAATTACATTAAAAATAATAAATTATTTATTCGCTACTCTGGCATATGCGTTTTTTCCAATACAACAACAAAAATGTTTCTGGGCAATGTAGATTGGCATTAGCTGCTATATGGTCACCAAACAAATTATACGGACAATCCTTGTCAGAGATAGCTGACTCCTCCTTCTAAGGTGGTTTTTATGGCACCTCCCTGTTTTTTGACATCCATTATACAAATATAGGTAAAAAATTTCATGCAAAGATCCTATTGTTTTTTTAGTAAAACGTCCTGTGCCACTTGTCAAACCATTTATTTAGTATATAGACTAATATTTGATTTGTTTGTTTTTTAGTTGCTGCATGGAGATGTAGAAGAACAAGGGCGTCTTCGCCCCCAAGGTGCCTCGCAGCCTCAAACGGTAAGTTCACTTTATATTAAGTAACTTGAGACGAATTAGAATATTATGTGAGAATAGCTACTGAGTCAATTTAGGTATGTTCCTTTGACCCGGGCTAGATGGCAATATTCTACCTAACTATGTGTAGGGTATGAATTTTCATGCAATATGATGAATTACTCTTGGGAGTAGGAAAGATCATATTATAAATTGGTCAGTAAATAATCAAGATAACATTGCTATGAACGCAACAAACAGACGAATAGATATTTTTCACCTACCCTGCAATGTAAGCACACAAGATAATTTTTTGTTTGTTGTTTTACATAGATCGATCTTCCACAAAGGTTTAAAAACCTATAATCTTCTTGCAGATCTCTGAGTGCAATAAGGAAAGAAGTAAAAATAAGAATGACAAATCTCCTTGGAAGTAATGATAGACAAGTTTGTGTTCCTAAATGTAGGATTTTTCTAATAGGGTACTTGCATGGTAAAAAATATCAATTTTTTGCGTTAATTGTCTTCAGAAGAACGAAAAAATAACCCCTGCGCTAATAAAACTTTTTTTTATGCTTAGTTTTTTATAAAATTAAAAAAGATTCCCCTGGCTTAAGCACGGGAAATCCCATGTGTACTATTTCAACATAAGAAAGTGAGAAAAGTGCCATCGATCGAACTTCATCAGTTTTAGAAAAAACTAGCCATTATAAAAACTTATATTTGCACAGTGCTTATTTTGAACATAATTAACACAAAAAAAAAGTTTTTGGGTGTATGTACCCAATTCTGGCACGTTTTGACACTTTTAGTTAGTTCCTTCTTGCACTTACCACTCGTTATAAGACTGTTTTTAAATATTTTTCTATTAAAGACTACTTTTATGATAATAATCAAAATATTAGAAGTCTGTTCGATGGACCTACCTGCCTCCAAACTATGATTTTCTTAAATTTACTATTGAAGCGACGAAATAAATGCTCCTTGGCCTTGGAGTCTTATAGTTGATTTTGCCCCTAAACGAATAATTGTAGTGTTGTTTGTCGCCAAAATGTAGAATTGGCGGGTCTGCTGCTCTGATATGTACTATAACATTCCTGATCATGTGTATCAGCTCTTAAGCGAAAATCAATTATCATGCCATTGTCTCCAGACTCCACAACCTTCCATAAAAGTCAGAATCTTCTTGCCGGTCTTCTAAGAATATGGTTTACATGTCAACCCGGCGATACCCTAAGGCAATCGTGAAATGATGGGTTATTATAAGAAGGAAGGCGATATTGCGTCAGTCGTTTAGCTTTAATATTATGCGGAATCCCGGCTGGAACTAGTCTAGGGCCATATGATTAAGGAATTTCAGGTTGCAGGCTGTACCTGTCTTATATTTGCAAACAACGGAGAAATCTCTCGCCGGGTTCTTGTGTTTCATTAGGTACAGGTATACCTTCAAGAGAATTCGCTTTTTTAGATGCCAAAGGGGTCATAATCAAATAAAACGACGCGGAGGGGGGGTTGGATCACTTTTTAAAAATGCTTATATCTTTTTTGTTTGTCCACGACGCAGTCTCACCCTTAAGTGAACTTAACAATATTGCGGATAGTCTCGGTCTCAGTTTGTGTCAGTTTTGATATTTCTAACTTTTTTGACCATATACCTATACCTGCCATTGTCCACGACTCTAGGG
>Ga0194135_10002491_pt1 | contig 11190 bp, 4 predicted proteins | sample LitLau_LLRF_2013_FD_134024 | JGI IMG/M metagenome (GOLD analysis project Ga0194135, IMG submission 134024) | Freshwater sediment microbial communities in response to fracking from North America - Little Laurel Run_MetaG_LLRF_2013 (version 2) | ecosystem: Environmental > Aquatic > Freshwater >... | reverse complement strand
TGACCCCATTTGCAAATGGACAAAGTTGAGGTTGTTTTGCATAAATTGTCCTCCTTTTTGGAATGTGTAATACCTAACAGACTCGATTGGCTATAAATAAAACTTTTTACTATTATTACTATTAATTATTATTATTAATATTAACTGTTCATCATGGTTTCTGAGGATAACATGGTCCGTAGTACCACACGCTCTTTTAAATTATCTGACAATATTACACATACAACAGAAGAATGGGTTACAAGGGTTTAACATAATGGTACTGTGACCATTGTGTTGAACCCTTGTAGACACTATAGTAAACGGTACATTCAGCAGTACTCCTAAGTGTACAGAAGTCATGGTCAAATTTATACGATTCATGGCCTTATTCAACAAGAAGACCACGCTTTTGTTCATGCTGTGTTGCCTGACAAAAGACCTTATCGAGATTTTGTTCCACCAGGTGAAGTCAAAATCAGATTTACTCAACTTCGCCACTCTAAGGCAAAGCATTGGCTGCTTGTTTATGCTGGTTCATGTGATCAAAAAAGCAAAAAAATTTTTGCATATTTGGATAAAATTTTTTGCATTTGTGGATTTTCAATTTTTTCTTTTTGCATGTTTGGACTGTTTATACGATTTTGTTCGTGTATAAGTTTATTTGCAACAGATACATTTTGCATCTACGACCCACAGTCTTTTTGGATGAGGATTTCTTGAGGCCAGTTTTACTTGACCATTCAACAAGTAATCCCCAGTTAGATGAATCGAATCAAAGGTTGGAGGAATTTGCGAAAAACATCGTCTTCAAATCAATTTAATATTGAGTCGAATTCGTATAAAAATCAGACGGTAGCCCAAAATGTGAAGTATGGAAATTTTATGCTGCCCACTCAATTGACGCAAAATGCAAGTAACGAAAATAAGAGACAAGAAATGTGTTCCCGTACCATAATTAAAGGCCAAACAGAAAATAACTTATAAGTAAACGGACAAGGCCAAACAGCCGCATCACAAGTTAGCAGCTTACAAACCACAACAGTAAGAAGTTTTGCAGACTTTTTCTGCTGGTTTACACATTCTACTCCATGCAATCAACTCAAGGAGTTGGATTCAACTGAACACAGTGAGTTAATTAATCTAAAGATAATGACCTTAACATTGTAATGACCAGGAGATCAGATAGCAAATTAAATGGAAGACGACTATTTGCAATGCATTGGATAAAACCCACAGACTTGTTGTCAAAGTTGGTGAACTTTTTCATCACTGGTTATTCACTTTTCCAGTTTATAATATTCTCCGAGTATGTGGCACTATTATATGGCAAAGCAAAAATTGTCACCAATACTATTCCAATTAATGTAATAAAGTGGCTTAAAAAACCGTATAAAAAGAAAGCAGTCCGAGTTCTAACCTAACTCACTTAATCATGTCGAGCTCAAGAACTACAGGCTACAATAACAGGCGGCTTAGAAATATCCGAAGAGTTCATGTTCCACAAGCAAGCATCCCCTGGACTTCACAAGAGTTCCTGCCTTACTTGGCCCTTTCAAGACTCTCTTATCAGGCAAATTTCAATATTGGAATTTGTACATATAGCGGACGGCAGAAGCTGTTCCAAATTCGATATTTCGATCTGTGGATCCGCACATTTGGGCCGATATTATTCATCTTTGATGTCCCTGCAATATTTCCAGGACATGCAATGTCCTAAATAATATTGCAGGAATGTCTGAAACGAGAAATGCAGTACATCATTTCTTGAGAATGAGAGCAACAAGTATAAAAGGTTAGAAAGGACCAAAGAACTCGTAACTCGTTTTCTTCCAGATTCTTGGACTTTTCCCTGGAGACTAAGCAGCGTCGCGTTAACGGTGGCGTTGATAATTATTTTGTGCCAGTAGGAAAACTGGGTAAAACAGCAACGTTTTTTAGTCTGACTGATGATCTGATTCGTTTGAATAAGTGCTACTAGTGCTAAATTGCCGGCGAGTGGTTTGTCATACCGCATAAGCTAGATTTCCCACAAATTTCTGTTGGACGCTATTGAGGGATCTAAACTTCCACCTAGGAGACATTTGGTGTGTGAATATTGGAGTAAGGGAAATTGTATTGGAAGACGCACCGTCGAAATTATAAAGATCACGGAACGCATGAAGAAAGAAGACATCAGGAAATTGCAACTAGTTTTGACGTTAATCTGCTGAGTAATATAAGCTACGACCAATTACTAAGCTGGCAAATGACCAAAATGATGTCGAAGCTTCGATTACTTTGCAGGCTAATAAAGGACCTATTACGCCTAAATAAACGAGTTCAAATATCCAAAGGGATCTCTTTACCTTAGGATTTCCTAAGGAGTAACAAAGAAGCAGGTTGTATTGTGATTTTATCTAACTAAGGACGTATTTTTTACAAGATTTTCGCATTTTTGGCTAGTAAAACATGCGCTGAATACGCTTTAAAGTCTTGATGAAGCCTAGGTGACCGCAAGTTTTGAATCATGAAGCATTGAAAGACTTCTACCGCAAGGGATTCGGATTATCCTATATGGACAAGGTGGTGATGAAAATCATTATGAATACTGTTATCTTCACATTAAAAAGCTAAATTAAATTTAGATTAAGGCATAAATATTAAATCATCTAATTTATAATAACAACAAGTTTGGATGCAATTATTTTTATATGAATTAAGAGAAAACTTTAATTTGCAAATATCGAGACTAGTATTATGGAAGATATTAGCAGCGGATCGGTTTTATGTAAGGAAGCCATACTAGCTTGACTGTCTACAATCAAATGACGTAAAGTCTGGTGAATTTGGATGTCTTTCTTCACCCATTTTTCGTTTAGTCCCTCATTGTTAAGTTGACAATTATAACGAGATACGGGCAAGGTGAAGTTGTGTGATGTAAGAGTCGAATATTACAAGTTATATAGGGTTTGGTTGTCAGTACACTCTCACCAACAGAATGAGCTTGGACACCCTCTCTGGCAGTGGGTAGCGAGAGGAGACAGGAATAGGTGGATATACCTAATTACATATATACATAATACCTATATACATATACATTGTAGAGTTCACATTCAGGTTGGGAATGGACTGCAACAATGGTAACCAAATGGGTGAAGGTGTAATATTATTGTGAGTCTGCAATTAATTGATCGATTTCGGATATTTCACAGTCACAGTTGCTGACAAACCAAGGCACATGTTCATTTCGCGAAATGATCATTTGATACCGGAGATAGGAGCAGCGAGGGTCCAGCTGGGCGAAATCATTGAGCAAGCTGTGCCCATAAGTGGAGCCAATCAGCACCAAAATAAAAGATGAAAGAGTGGCCAAAGTAGAGTTTACGCTGGCCATGAGACGTTTGGTAATTTGGTAATCTTCCAAATAGATGGAAATAAAAATTCGATTATAATTTGAACTTTTGATAAGTACTATGTAACTTTTTATCACCGGATTGAAATAAGGAGGATTGGAGAGAGCCATTAAATGGCAAATCAGAATAATTTAAACACAACATCGCGAGCATTTGTTCCTGGTGTACCGAGGCCTTTAAGGGCGGGTAAGATGAGGAGTAAATACTTTCGAAATCTTTAAAATCCAAGGGCTGTACGGGTTCCACAATGATCCACTATGTTAATTTAAGTGAATATTACCATCACCGTAACCAGTTACAGCTAAAGTATTCTCCACCTCTGTAATTTGCAGATATATTTAATTTAAAAAACGATTCCGTCATGATCAGTGGGTGACCTTAAAAGTAATCGCTAACAATTCTTATGCCGTAAATAGCAATGCCCCGAATAGCTAAAACTAAGCATCCACGTTATCGAAACTCGGGAAAAGAGAGGAAGAGGGTTGTGGTCCAACTTTAAAGGAGCGGTTTTAGAATTTGCTTGAAAGGAAACCATTCGTTGGGTGGGGGGGCTGGTATAGAAATGGGAGGCAACAGTATCGGCATAGCGTTTGGAGACGGGAATATAAAAATTGGCTGCAATGGTTTTCTATTAAGAGCGTGGGAGAAAAGTGTCCTTACAATAGTGTAAGGTGTCCTTACAAGTGTGCAATAGACACGATAACGCGCGGTGAAAAAATTTCGAATTCGTGGTTGGACGATTTATTTTTTTTAAATCACTAGGTAAGATACAGAAGGTATCTTTTCACCAAAGCATGCAAACTACTAAATTAAGCATGTTATAGTTATACAAACAGCACAAATTGAGCATTACCAGTGCTTACCTTCTGATTATCAAAGGAGATGGATATTGAATTACTTTACTTACTCATCTTGTAACCTAATGAGTGAAACGATCTATTGAATAGGCCAAAAAATGCGAACTATCCGAGGTACGATTTCGGGACCTTCTGTTAACCGGACAGATGCTCTACCAACTGAGCTAATAGTTGCTTGATGGCTTTCCAAACTATCAATCCACTACCCGTTTGCCATGGCTCAGGTTGGGTCCTACCTAGGAACTGCTAGGCCCATCCTACTATGTGTTACAATCTCATCAATAACGATGATATGTCAGAACAGATAATCAAAAAGGAAAGCATTAATACTTGGATTGCAAATTGAAGATTTGGAGTTTGTGAGACGTAATTATGCATTAGGAGTGTGCTGACAACTAAGCGTGATCAAAGATGAAGAAGAGGTACAAGTCCCGGATGTAAAAAATTACAAAAGGACATTTTGATAAGATGAGTGTTGAGATACATGGTGTTGAGAATCTGGTTATTGGAATTTTGGGGAATCATGGAGAATTCAACCGCGTGTCTTTGTATCTTAATATATTGAGCTATGCCGCAAAACTAAACAAACGAGGGTATAAAATTTTATAAACGACGGCACTTCTTCATAACTTGGGTGCATCGATACTTTTTCGAAAAAAATTAGCTACCAAATGATATCTGCAGCTACAGCGTAAACGAAACAAACTTTCATTCATACAGCGCACTCGAGAGAGACCACGATTAACTTGTTGAACCAGAAATGCTCTGAAATCCCAGATTTTAAAGCAGATTTATCAAGAACGCTACATACCAAACATCGTTTGCTGTAAAAAATTAATTAGTAGTCTTTTTCCCCATAAAACAAAAGTGTTCATCATGGAGTTTAAAGGAGTGAAGTGTAAGTATAGTTTAAAGATTTTGACAATATTCCTGACAAGTTTCCTTCGGAATAATGTGTCTCCGTACATTTCGGTAGAGAACTTAAGTAACTTCTGTCGTCTAAATAACGACTAGAAAAATTATTTTGAAACTGCAACTGATTCTGCATTGATATTTGTTTACTTGAAATGAAAAATGTCCTTTTTAAAAAAAATGTGATATTAACATCGACCTTGTGAAGCATGTGCAATGCAAACACTAACGCTCCAGCAGTGTTAAGTATTTAGTAACATTATTATCGAACGTTTCCAATGGTGAGAAAGTTGATGTAAAATACAAAAAACTTAATGAATCATGAGTAATAACTTTGACACTGTTTGACGCTGACAATAAACTTCTAAAACTGGCAGAAAGTAGTCAAGAGTGCCTAAAATATTCAATTCATAGAACCATACTACCCGCATAATTAAGCCCTAAAACACAAAACAGCAAAGCAATAAACAAAAACGCCTGGTTAAGATTCAACTTTGCATGACTAGTATTACGTAGAAACAGAGGGATGTAAATGAATCCCGATACAAACCACTTTGTTATTTATAAATTTTAAGATAGTAAATAGCCTGCGTATTTTGAAGTAAAGATATTTTTATATTAACCACAGAACGTAATATACTAAGTTCTCTTCGGCTCTTTAGTATAGTATTTAGTATGTATGAACACGAATTTTTAAAGGGCCTTACAGTATGTGAATATTGCTACGCTTTCTTTGTGAAACTCAACGTCTCCCTTTTGTACTGATAGGACTGCTAGCAGTACTAATGTCACGTAAGATTTACTTTTACGTACTATTTTACTTCACGAAGCTTATCTCAATAATTAATTAACTGCAATAGCTCACAAACGACAGAAGTCCTCCTCGCTATCCCTTCAAATCTGCTTCACAGTATGTAAATTGCGAAAATGAATTTGAATCGTTTGCTTTTAAAAACTGCCGTTCGGATGTTTATTCCAGTCTAGTGGTCCATTTGGTTCATTCTTCCGCTGCAATAACAATATAAATTTCTTGAATGCTCATTTGCTCAAAGACCTGCATCTAAAAAATAAAGTAGAACTTAGATTAAGTTCGATGTGCTGAAATACTCACTGTCTTGCTGGCGCAATTTTTAGTGCGAGGTGTTTCACTTACGAGATCTTCTGTGCCAGAAAAAGATGATTTTAACGTAATCCGAGCAGATAGAAGAGACTGGTTTACTGTAAATCAACAAATTACTTACTGCAATTACGAAAACTTGCAATGGTAAATATAGTCTGAAAAGTTAACACGTGAATTCTGCAACAGTTTTATTGTCCCACAAGATTTTGTGATAAAACTTTTTGTGAAGAATTGGTTTAATACAATTTTAGACGCGTTAAAAATTAGGAGAAGAAAATTAGAGTAACATTTGTAGTAACCAAAGAGGTACTCGTAAAATCTTGCAAGTCATCCAGATATCTTTTACATGTTCGTGTATAAGGAGGTTTTGCTGATGGTGTAAAAGCAAAGGCCTTTCTTGGAAAAAACTAATAGAGAGCTTAAAGATAATCAAAGTTAACTTAAAGCAATTGTTGTGCTATTACTGCTTGTCCTAATACTGATGGACTTTTAACTAGGTAAGTTAGAAAAATGGTAGAGCATCAAGGCATCAATGTGATCAATTAGGCTAATCGTAAGTTAATTGGATTCACATAAGAAACATTTTGTGTATTTCTTCCATCGTGTGTTCTTAGATTTGTGAAAGATTATCAAGAAGAAGAGCTGAATTATGTTAGTTCAGTTTGAAAGCAAGCTCAAAAAGAATTTGCGAGGTTTACAGCCTTCCGTACATAAATGTCAACGTAAGAAGAGCAGTAAAACGCGCAAATGATTTGAACTTGTTTTCCAACTGATAATAAAAGCAGCAGATTGTAAGTTCTTTATCTTCCTACTATACACATCGTAAAATTATCAAATACATTTATATCATACCTAGAGAAAAAGCATTTACGTAAAGATCTGCACAGAACGGTGAGTATAACTCATTGCCTGAGAATACTCATTTTCAAAATAATTTTGATGATTTTCAAAAACATTAACTAGAAACGGGTACATCCCGACATTTTATATTTGTCGGGATGTACCCGTTTCTATTTCATTTTGTCTCAAGCAACTCAAGCTCAGGTTTTCCATCTGGGCATCGATTTATGAATAACTTATATTTATGTTACAATGTTACTCAAATATAAAGTGTTCGTTAGAGCCTAAAGTTTCCCTACTTACGAGATTAATATTGTTGAATCAGTACAATGGTACAAGCAAAACCTGCATGAAAGTTCATTAACTGAAAATCAATAGCACGTTGGTACTTAAAAAGACTATACACGTAACGGTTTCCTTATTGTGCTATAGCATTTTTGATATTCGAATCCCTCCAAATAGAATTACATTCTTCTCGCTCTCTTTACTCTGCATGTTTGTTGTACTAAAGTTTCATAATGAGTTGGGGTAACTGTTTCTGCACCAATGACTGTCTTTAACGGTCTATTCTTATTTGGAAATAAGTCTTAACCTCGCAGTAAATGAGTGAGCTAAGTCAAGCAATGTCATCTATGAATTTAGAAAGCAATTTGCAGTCCCACATAAAGGTGGCGTATACAAATAGACATTTGAAATCGTTAGCTCCAATGAGTGAGTCCTGCACTCCACTTGAATTTAATTCAACATCAAAGTCCTTGTTAGTCTCTGCACTGTGCTTCTAGACGTGAATGAAACCTCTCATACTAAAATGTATTCATTTAACAAGTTAGTTGAGAACAATATGTAATCAATTGCAAATGAATTATCTTCATCAATACATGCACGTGGGATCAGAGAAATCCACGATTGAAACTCTATTTATTAAAAGTGTACTATGCAATTAATTAACTATGCACTATTGTATTTTGATTCATGAATCCTATTTTTGATCTGCGTGTACTCTTATATGAAAGTGATTGTAAGGTAAAGTCAATATGTTATGAATCACACAACACAAAAATATTAGATTAAAAATAAGGTGAGTAGATTACTAAAGTTAAAGTCAAAGTTAGAAGCGTAATGTAGTTGAGCTGACTTTAGAAATATTACAATAAGTGCAAAATGTATATAACCTTTTAGACCATCTATTAGATGTGTTCGTATTAGTAAGATTGCGTTGCATTATTAAATGTCTGTTCTGCATGAGAAAAGTAAGCTTCAACATTTGGCTTATTATTACACAGAATACGGACTATAAAGGCAGATAAAAGAGACAATCAGTTATTTCCGTGGGATTCCTGAGGGAATTTCAGACAGAGCTGAATGCACATTTCACAATATTACAAAACATTATGACCAAAAATAAGTATTAGTAATAAAACCGAAAAAAACTTTACAGTCCCGATAAAATCAAGACGTAATTTTTGCTAGTTAGTTTTTAACATAAAAGCTAGTGACAAAGAACATGATTATGATTTCTAAAACTCTTGAGACGAAGAAATTTATCCTTTTCCCGTTTCTCTACATGAACCTTCTCGTCCAACTGCACAAACACTTTCTCTCTCTTAATTCTCAGCAATGGCTCACCAAACAAAAATGTGTTAATCTTCTTTCTGTTAAGTCGGTTATTTATGACCATGTGGAAACACTTAATAAAACTCTACATCAAGGTTGTAGGTGGGTAGTTGTTGTTATTATATATAAAATAATAAAATAAATTAATTGGATTTGCGAATGAAGAGAAGAGCTTCTAAATGGGTGGAATGAGTTTGATATTGTGTATTTCAGTATAATTTACCCGGTGGTCTCAATGACGAGATATTATTCAGTCGTGTGAAGGGATGATAGAGCATAGGAAGGTATTCTTAGACCGTTAGACCTATCAACCTTTAGTGGGCCTTTCACGGAATCACAGCAGTGACATGAGTACCATCCCAGTATGGTCACTCATCTCTAATTCAACGTAAAATTAATTTCTCTACTCCTGGTCCATTCTTGCGATCTTCCGAGATTCGCTATTCCACGATATTTTTCTCTTTTTCGTAACGTTAAAATGTGTACTACTTTATCTTTATGACTTTTTGTAGAAGCTCCTCATTCGTAATATTAGACGAATCGTATTTGTTTATTTCCTTGCATGCCAAACTGCCAAACCAAGAGGGACAACCTCCAAAGGTCAAGTCATATCGTTTTCACAAATTAAGACTCTTTGCTTTATGTAAAATACACTGAAGATATTCTTGTTCTTATATAAAGCACCTAAATGCTCCATACTACAGCATGAATGCATTATACTAACTATGCAAGAAAATTCACTGTCTTGTGTAAGTGCCAACAGAAATGAAACTGTAATATAAAGAACTAAATATTATCTTTGGTATTCAAACGCCTGCTAGGCTATTGTCACGAAAGTAGTGAATAATCTAATACCTACTTATTTCACAAGCTTAGCTTACTATTAAATAAACTCACAAGTGGCAGTAGAAGTCCTCCTGGGTTTCATTTCAACTCTGGTCAAAGTGTTTCAAGCTTCAAAGTAAAATATGTTTCCTTTATATTGAAACGAGCCTTATTCTTCTTTCTCCAACTCTTTTAATTCTAATTTATTTTCTGCATTCCTCCATTGTAAGTCTCCGTCCAAGTATAACTTGTAAGGAAAGTGAAACTCAGGATGACTCCTGACTAAAATCAAATTTTAAAAGTACCCAAATTAAGTTGATGTTGATGCTATAAATTACAATAACCTTACTTAAGGCTAAAAGTTAAAAGATCTTTCACTCACGAAATCGGTTTTGGTAGAAGCAATAATTGGTCCTGATGAAATCTAAGAATGAAGACGTGACTGTAGTTGCTGTAAAAATATATTAATTTTCAATGTACTACCAAAACTGAAAAAGCAACTAATTTTCAAAACCTCTTACTGTCTTACACAAATAAGAAGAATATTATATGGATGCCAAGTTGGAACTGATATGAGATTTCAGGGTGCAACAAGGAGTTTGTAAGATGAAAGGTTTTAATGAAGAAGTTAGACACATATAACTTTGGCTTACATATCGTGTGATCGTATGTGTATAGCAAAAAGGGCAAAGGTCATTATGAATTCTGAGCCAGAAGAAGGTTTGAAGACAACCAGAATTACTTTTACGCAAGAGATGTGCTCAACCTTCACTCTCTCTCTCCTTTGCCTGTGCTTTCTTATATTTTTTACTTCGTGCGATTGAAGCAATGGAAGGACTTTAGTGTGTATGAAGAGAGAAGTCTAATTGATTCAGACAAGATATATTTTTATGTAGTTTGTATTTGTACCATGGTGTGTAGTCTTAGGTCTGTCTCATTGCATATCACGTAGTAAAAAGTTTAACTATAGTCAAGTGGTCAGAATGAATAACTACAAGAAGAGAGATTGCCCAATACCCTAACTTTCTTACATTGCATTCAAATGCAACCATAAAGAGATAAGGCTGGGTGATACACGGGAGACTGTGTGGGCCGAAAGTTTTTTCGTTATTTTAATTTCTATCTCAATTTCAATTAATAAAATGATAAGAATGAAGTGAAAAATAGAGTCAGAAATACATAGGGTTTTCGTATTGGTGAAGCATTGGCGTATTTTATTCGGATCTTTTATAATAATAGGTCGACTAAGCAATTACTTTTGTAACCCCTAGTGAGCTCACCTTATAATTATACCGAGAAATAAGTATTAAGATTTTGCCACAAGTTTCGCTATTATAATTAAAGGTGATAATGCTGTAAATATGTTTAAACATCTGGAGCTATTTGGTTAATTGCTTCCAAGTATGTTACTAACAATAAGTAAATAAAGAGTTTTTCGAACTCTAGAATATGAAGCTATAAAATAGAATTCATAATTGAGCTAACAGAATGTAATTACCCCATTATACTTCTAACGCGTTGATTCGAGTCTAGGGCAAACATGTCATGGACAAAGGTGTAACGGACGAAGGTGTCAGAGCCAAAGGTGTCAACGGATAAATATGTCAGAAGGCATACATGTCAAAGGATATGCGTGTCACTAGTTCCT
>Ga0194135_10002490_pt1 | contig 11191 bp, 7 predicted proteins | sample LitLau_LLRF_2013_FD_134024 | JGI IMG/M metagenome (GOLD analysis project Ga0194135, IMG submission 134024) | Freshwater sediment microbial communities in response to fracking from North America - Little Laurel Run_MetaG_LLRF_2013 (version 2) | ecosystem: Environmental > Aquatic > Freshwater >... | reverse complement strand
GAAGAGGGTACACGAAAGAAAGTTGGGATTTTGGGAAGTAGGACGAAATCTCTGAAGAACACACCGTTTAAGTTTGAGAGACAATAGAAAATATACCAAAGCTGCCCTGACCTTTAATCTTTTAATGGAATCGACTAATATGATAACGAACAATGGTAATCTCTTGTCTCCCCTCCTACTTGTCACTCACACTCTCGTTTAATTGGAACGAGACGATATGAGACTGTATATGAGGCACTCATACATACATTCTTGCATTATGCATCAAGCATTCCATTCGACCGACACACGTTCGAGTCTAATGAGTTCGCACTTCACACACAGATCAGTCGGTGGTGGTGGTGGTGATCTACGTCTGGAAGTGAGTGATGGAAAAGTAATCATCCAATTCGTACCTAACACTTTCTTTCTCCTTTAAAAGTACAGATGTAACTTGCAATACATACATACGTCTATATTGTATAGTAGAGACGTATCTACATGCAATTTAATAGAAATATATTTTATCGGTATAAAGAGAGACTACTAGGTGTGACGAGATTTTACTCTCTTTAAAGACTCTCAAATTCCTCTCCCTCATAAATTGTTACGATCTCGGAATATTTGATTACTTCTGGCACACCTGGTTCACTTTTTACTCTCGTTTTATGTCAATAAAATTCGTTCGCCGTCTACATTACACGACCATCTCGTTCATTCTGTATGGAAATGAAACCACTTTCAATTGACTTCCATAGTTGACACTGTATACATAACTTTCACATGTATGTATGTATGAGTGAACAAGGTTGGAATGGTGGCGGAACTTAATAAACCAAACACATTCATCCCTATATGCATGCAGATTATACAGAGACGGCCATTGGAGTCTGCCTTCAATCTCTATGAGGCAGAGTGAAAGTAAACTCAATTTAGGAAACTCTGGGCAGTTCTTCTAAAGCAAAACAAGTTACAATGAGAGTGAAAGTAGAAACTTTCTTTCGATTTATTTCTCTATCAGGAAGATTCATGCATGCAAATTGAGTAAACCATGGCTCGTACTTTTTCCTATTGGTATATATACAGCATACATATATATACCTGGCCTGCAAGTCTGATTATAAATCTTCACGTCCTATACTCAAAGGATCACTCCTGTCGTTTTAAACTCATAAGTCATAAAAGTCTTCTTTGAGGGTTTTCGGGGGTAAAAACTACTATAAATGTACTTACACGGCTTAAAATCATCTAGTAAAAGTGTCTATAATTAAGCTCATGTGATTTATTAACTGTCCCAATCGGTTTCTACGTGAAGAAGGTTTCGCATTAACCAATGAAGCTTTGAGAATGAGAGAGTGTATAAGCCTTTTTTTACTATTGTGTAAGGACAAGATTATCTTTCAAGCAAAAAGACGCAGAAACTTTCTTTCTTAAGCTCGTGATTTTATATAAAACTCACCCGATGACTGAAGGATCAGTTTGTGACACGAAATGAGCCAAAAGAGCGTGTTGATTGCAACAGATCCAGGAGCTGTAGCTCTTCGATTGATGAATCCAAAGCTGTACCAATGCCACATGGTTGTATTCCACTGTAAAACACAAACTCACCGCAGACCACAGCAGAGCTTGTAACAATTTGAGAGGGAGAGAGATTTCCTGGGAACTGAGAGGTTTATTATGGGCTGTATGAGAAGGAAGAAGGTGAGATTGCACGAACAAATTTGGAGAGAGAACGAGAGAGAGAGATCCGTTCAGCAAGAGTGTAAGAATGAGAAACCCGGATGGATGAAGCTGGAGCGAACTTTTGTCCCGAAAAAGCTTTGGTCTCGTATGTGCCATGCCTTTCGACGGAGTGCTACTTACCTCCGCTTTCTCCTGCCAACGACAAGAAGTCCAGAGATGCAGCAACGGTCGAAGTAACTCGGAGAAAGTGTATCTGAGGACGAGAGGACGCAACAAGGGAACGGGGAAAAGGTAAATTCTACTATTCAAATTGAATGTAAATGAGTGAGCGTAATTGGCAATAGGGCAGAACTTCTCTTTTATAGTTGAGGGAATAATAAAATAGTTGTTGTACGGACTGTAAGTGTAAACTTACTTTTACACAGTTTATATCCTGGAACAGCAATACGACATATTTATACGGTTACAATTCATTGATTCAATAGAATCTATTTGAATTTAGAGTCGGAGTTGAAATTTAAAACATTTGCATACATTTATTTACACTCTTCATCTCCATTATACAAATGTAGGTATATCCAGTGGTCCTTATTCATTACTCAACGACAGCAAAAGGCAATCAACAAATTAAATGGGAGCTGCAAACTATACCTGCTCCATGTTATTCTCTGATGTATAAAGAGAATAAGATTCTCTTTTGTCACAAGGTAATTTCGTTTACACATATGACCTCGACAAATAAAACGCTCAGGATCATGAAATGTCAGGTGAGTTTTATGCAACAAGGAATTTCATTATTATTGTTATTAATTGAAGGGATGAGGTCAGGTAGGTATATTTTCAAACAATTTTATTTCATCTATGACATTCTTTCTACTTCTTTTTTTATCAAACTATGCTATTATTAAATGTATATACGCTTTAAAGTTCTAATTAACAATTACCCTTTATATAATAACAATGTAGTATATAACAAGTTCATCACTTCAGAGGTTTTTCATACGCAAGCAATTTCTTCGGCTCTTCTACAAAGTTACACGTATATATTCTGATTTAAGTCTCTATTACATACACAAACTTTTGATTCCTACTCGACTGATTACTTGTTCATGTAGATACCAATTATTTAGATTTATTTGCTAGCATAAGCTATTTCAGTTTTAAATTGTATGTACATGATTGAATTGACACACACAAAGCGAGTAATATATAAGCTCATTTTGTTCCCATCACACACATTCACTCTCTATGTATAATATTATACACTTATTGGGCATTACATGCTGACACACATCTTCATTAAGTTAGCTAAATATTTCCGAGAAAAATATGTGACGCTTTTCAATATTCTTTTTTAAGCTGCTTATAAACTACTTAGAAGTACATTATGTCATCTGTGGATGATGAGGTTCATGTTTGAGAGATTTATCGCGATTTCTGCTTTACGATCACTTAAAACGAATGAATGTCACGTACATCTCTAGCCATATAAATTAATGTCAACCTGATACGCAAATTTTCACGTGTGTCAGCACTCGCTCTCTCTCCATACATGATTTCATTGGATTCCTACTTTTGAGTTTTGAGATGAGGTAGACAATACGGAAAATTTGCATTTCAGCACAAAGGACCTACAACTGCTATACATACTACGGAATTCAGGACGAGGTGATTTTTGACAGAATACGATGATACTGGAACTCCAGGTGTGTGGGAATTTATTTACTCAAAAGTTTCTTAATGATACGTATAGTGTAGTGGGTCTTCTATGATGATGTACGACTTGGATGATTAGATTAGAGAGTTGCTTCGTTACAACTGTCAAGGGTTCTACTAACAAGAAACTTACAAAGTTACAAATAAACTCGCAAGTTGTATTTTATGGTACATACATCGCTTCTGCAGCAGCTTTAGAAGCTCGTAAAGAACAATTGAATTACTGATTACTTTTGTAAACAAGTTGATGTCGACTTTGCTATACACTTTGTATTATTAATATTGTTCAATTAAGTATGAAGAGAATCTTTTGCTATTGTATCATTATTGTTGATTTTATGGTGCTCCAGTGCTCTAGACAATATATGTTTGTGATGGCTGGATTACGATGGCGGAATTGATGTCGAAAGTGCTGGTGCTCAGTTTGTATTACATTCCAAAGTCATTTAGGAATTCCAAGAGATCAATCAATCAAGCGTTTTACTTTGTTCTTTCGAGAAATTTCAGTCTCTGTCTTATTTCTTCCTAATTAAATCTTCTGCTTTGGGATTTTGATGTTACTAGCAGGGGAATTCCGAAATGAGCGGAAACATTCGTTCTCCGAAAATTGTTGTAGCCACAATGGCCATCCATGCTTGGATAGAAAAGATCCTTGGCCAAGTTTTAACTCTCTCGGTACCTGATGAAGGTGCAGGGAATACTGCAAAATGGTCATTGCACAAGTTAGTCTTGCAATAACAAACTCGTTTGAATTTGTAAACGTCTTCGTTCTTGAGAGGTAGGTCCTATAGAAAAGATAGTCGGCCATATTTATAATAGACAGGACAAACAGAGGCTAAGAATAATATGCAATTGATGTGCGAACGTGTCTTACTCGACAGTTTGATTCCCAACTTGGATGGATTTTTTCTTTTGAGCAGCCTCTGAAAAGTGAGGAGCCTTTGTGTATACTATCCATGCTTCCTGGAAGTGGACCTTGAGTTGTAACGATGGTCGATGATGAATTGTTGGGCCGATCAGTTTTCTTAGGGCCCTGAGGGTTCTCTTCTGAAACAGTACCTGGAATATGAACATAGTACACACACACACACATAAATAAGAGTTAATGAAGTGTGAATGATCTGTTTAAGGTTATTTAGGGCTATTTGTCTCGTATCTGCATTCAATGAGCATGAATGGATGCTTATGGCCTGGAAAATATAAATAAAATGGAGAACAGTTTCCGCTCGGGTTAAACTTGTTCGTTCACTCGCGTTCAGGTTTGGTCAGACACACACAAGAGACAGAGAGAGAGAGAGAGGCGAAGACTTAATTGAGTGAAACCCTCATCATCATCTTCATCCAAGCGTCCATGCTTTCTCCACAATTCACTTACTCTCTCAGTCAAAAGGCTGCTGCTGCTCAAGGTTCTTGAGGAATTAGAGACATTTCGCAACGAAAACGGAAGAGCAGCACACTAACTAACTCTATGTATAATATGTGAGATTGAAAGGGTGTTGTTTACTCTCCTTCTACTAAAGTGTCTGTGTGTGTGTGTGTGTGTGTGATGAGTCGTATGCATAATAACTAATTATTAGAGACACCTCGGGGCATTCTTATTCTTACAGTTTGTGTGTTTTGTATGCGGAGGGGCAGATTCGTGGAAAGATTCTTGCTAGTCTTTCTCTTCGGAGGAAGTTAGTTTGTTAACACGAATTTTCATTCGATTACAGACTTTTCTTTTACTTTTGCAGGTAGTCTGTTTTTGTAGGTGGTTGTTTTCCCTAGAAGAAAGTTAAATGTTTTTTGTTCTTTCAACGGGAAAGTTTATTCTTTGTAGGAACATATGTCAAGTACAAAGAAGACACAGACATTATATTATATTCCAGTTCTTATGCACACTTAGAGTACATTAGAATTTGGAAAGTAAAGTACCTCTGCTGCCTAGTCACACAATGGTATTAGTGCTGCATCATTTTTATTGTTTATTCCCTGTTGCTTTTTTTTGATGCTTTCAAGTTGAATTGGGGAATATAACAAAACGTTGTGAGAAAACGGTATGGGAACTATTTCTTCAAAAAATTTACTTCTAAACCGCAGTAGAGGGATGTCGAATTCACGGAATGAGGGAAGATAGAGACAGAGAAAAAAGTAGTAAAGATCATAGACGTAGGAGATGTTTTGTTCTATTAGCAATTCGACAAGGTGCATTAGCTCAACAAGTTACACATAGAAGAGAAAGATTTCAGGCCTGTAGAAGTGGAATTCCATTTGGCATGTCGCTTGTAATATTAAAAGACTTTCTTTGATGGCCTTTCGCCACTCATTAATGTATTCTTTCAGCTCTTCAAATTACTTTGGAAGCTTTGCTTGGATTTGGATTTGATGCTGACGTCTGATTTTGATCCACGGAAAGAAAAATAAATAAGACTTTTCCGAGGTCGCGGGGCAGTCGTTGTGCTTGCTGTACTCGTTTTCTTGTTATGTGTAGGCGTGTGTAAAATTTGCAGTTCTGAGGAAAGAGAGCCTTGATATCTTTTTATTATATACTGGTTCAGAATTGCAGAGGCATCTGGGTATCACTTCATTATGGAGAGCTACAAACCGATTTGTTTTATTCATTAAATGCTATGTCACTCGACACTCGTCGCCAGTCAGACGTATAAGAAGTGTAATAATTGTACCTATAATATATTTCAGATGGATACACATATATAAGTCTGCTTATATTTCGTGACAACTAGACCAGACAGAAACAAGAGAAGGAAAAGTTACTAATTGATTCCTGGAAATGAACTGAGATTAAATTGGTTAATCTAGGAGTAAATGAATGGGATTTTCCCACAAATAAAACAAGGCTTGAGGCTTTTCCTCTGGAGTTTGTCAAATAAAATCAAGCCGAGTCATTTTAATATGTAAGTGAGAAAAATGGGAGAAAGTACAAAAGAAAGTTTGTCTAGAAGGATAGCACAATATTTTTTTAGAATTTGTTAAGAGCATCGTGTATCATATGGCTAATGTCAAAATCTTATTTCTTATCCTGTCCTGCTAGAGTTTCCTATTTTTCAGTGTTTAATGCTTCACTGCACACTCGATATGGTGCTTAAGCAAGGCAATCCATTCACAGCGCAGTAGAGTATTCACATTTCACATACGAATTATAATAGCCTACCCAAAGTTTATATAGTAGTGATCATGTTGTTTCGAAAGTTTAAAGTAGTTTCAGGGACACGCGGATTTCTATATGCTTAAATAAAGTAAAAGTTGTTTACTTTATTTCGCATACTTTCACTTCGCCACATTCTTTGTGGTCTCTTGGTCATTATATAGGTTGTTTTCAATTTCACTTCGTTATGTTAAAATAGCAAAATGTCTTACCATTGTTAATTCCATACATTAAAGCTGTCATGCATCCAAAGTCACACTTTTCCTTGGTGATCCGATCTCGATTGAATTTCGGAAGGCATTGGGGCAGAGAATACTTTGGAAGGTCTTTGAAATCATCCATCCATAAGCAATTGTAACATTCGATGAGACCCCATGCTATTCCTTTTAACCAAATGAAAACTTATGAAGCATGTACAGTGAATAATCCATCAAATAATCAAAGAGAAAGTCTCCCACTCTTATGCTAAAAAGTTACATTTATTTCACTTTTTCGTCTGAAAATCCTATTATTCAGCTCACTCTTTTTTATTTTTTATATGGTTATGCTGCACTTAAGATCTTTTTCTAGTTAGACTGAAGAGAGGAGCACAAACTGCGCCACACAGGTAATGATGATGACACACTCATAATAACTTATGTACAAAGAGTTTGAGACAAAAGTGAAGTTTTATTTGTGGGTAGAGAGATGCAATTAATGTTGATACATTATACAAGGGCCCTTGAGAAATCTGTGTCGCCTTTCACATTCAAATAAGCATCCATCAAGGCTTCAAGGAATCTGCTCGTATATAAAGTGCAGCATTATGACTTGTCGGAGGAAAATCTGGTTAGGAGGATTCTAAACTTGGTCTTTCAAATACTTTCAAAAGCCGTTTATTTGGACGGACTTGGTGAGTAAGTATTCAATGACACAAGCTCTTAGAAGGATTTCTCAAACAGTCTGGAGGAACTTCTAGCTAGCTAGTAGTCGTTCTTATTCTCTGTCGTTTGTTTGAAAGTCATCTCAATAGACCGGAATCTTATTACAGACGTCTCCATATATATATTTTAAAGTCAGGGCCGCTCCCTTCACTCAAATTTCTTCTGATATTCTCGACAGGACTAATGTTATGGGAGTTTTTGAGGAATTGGAGGACTATCATGTTTGGAGGAATGTACTTATTTGCTAGTTTCATAGAAGAATGAGCGTAGAAGCACATAATGTGATCACTTCGATCCCCTATACATGCAGCTTTCAGGCAAGCCTCGTCAGTTCTCACTTTGGTAGCTACCGGAAATTGGATTGTGGTTGAAGCACAACGAGAGATGAAAGAAACAACGGACTCGCACTGATTTGTATGCATTTATACGACAAGTCCACCGAAATCCTATCGGAAGGAAGGAATACGACGCTCACTCTCTTGTATTCTCGCAAACCCCTGATTTGTAATTAAGCTTGTGTCAGCTCTTAATCTACGACGGTTTATGCAATCGATATTAAGTATCTCAGGAAAGTTATTATTATTAATGGTAGCCCGGTTTGGATCCCACTCAAATGTACTTTGTCGGTGGTGAGTTACACACTAAAGCATATGTATACACACATAGAACACAGAGAAGAGAGGATTCAAATTATATATGTTCTTACCTACTTGTTGTCCCAGCAGGACGGTTCCACATAGTGCAAGGTAAGCACTAGCCATCCGGTATTCCCTCATGATATTATATACTGTTACTCTTAGAGAGAGACAGCGCTGATAATGTTGCAAAGAGCGTTTGTTTCTCCTCAGGAACTTTGTTCTAATGGAAAGTTGTGGTGGTGGTGGTGGCAGAAACCAACGGTGGAGAAAGTATCTGTGTGCTTGTGTATGGAAGTTGGTGTGAAGACAGAGTGGAGAGGCAACAGAGAAGGAGGCTTTTATACAGTCTCCCCCGAAAATCTCTCCGAGCTTAGCAAACCAAAGTGCGATTGTCCTACATGGAGGAATTTTTACACAGGATGAAGCAAAGGCGAATCATTGCCGTTGTCATGTTCTAGAGACAACCACGTAGGTCAGTATGAGATTTCTTCCAAAGAATTAATAGTGATAGTAACAAAGTCTTCTTATAAGTTTCGACCACGTAGAGATTTGCTCTGCTCCAGCCTAGATATTAGAAAGCCTTTTATACTTTTATAGAAATTCATCGTCTCATTTTTCTATATCTCCTCAACTGTCTCACAATGAGTCAGATAAGAAGACCTGTATTATAATATTCTATGGAATACACAAAACTTTTTGTGTGTTCAAGAATTCTCCATACTTAATTCCTTTTCACTATCGAGAAATAAGATGCATGATCATAATATATTTTGAAACTTTCTTCCATATTTCTTGTAGCCTAGCTTCTTGGAATTCACAGTTGTATCATTCTAGGGGAGATTTTCTGGGCTAGCCTTGATTTAATACTTGTATCATGCTGAACCAGATTTATGTATGATGAGAAAGAATACAATCATGCGGGTTTTTAGTGCAGCTTGGAAAAAAGTAATAACAAAGAAGAAAGTAGTTTCCGTACATCTGTCAATTAATTCGGGAACAAGAAATGAAGCACACACGCACTTATATATCCGTAAGTACGAAAGCACCACTAGACGGGGAATATGTATATATAGGCTGCCGAGGTATTTATTTGCAAGATGGGGAAAGTTTTGCTGGGGTTCTTTTCATTTGTACAGCTTAGAAAACTTGATGAAATTGTAAGTATGTATATGGATGTAATAATACGTTTTTCGGCCCCTTATGAATTCACTCTTATTATGAGTGTATACCTTTAACTTTATTCTTCTAAGTCAGAGGGAACAAAGAGGAAGTGAAAGTAAGGAACAATAGTGATGATGATGATGATGTCTACTTATATCAAGGCTATATATGCAAATGGTATACTCACTTTTACTTGTAAATTGAATTCATGCATTTAAATAGAAACATACATCAAGGTAAATTGCAATGTATATATAGTTTGCGTCTTGAAGCGTCATTTTTCAAGTCGAAACCAAAAATAGTGAACCAAGTTACAAGAGAGAGAAAGAGAGAGAGAGAGAGAGAGAGAGAGGTTAAAACGTGAGTGAATTGTGAGTTTGCTTAATCAACCTGAAGTTAGATTACGATTTTTCATTAGTCTCTATTCTATTCTGACGTGTGACATTTCAGTGTTACTTCCACGTACCTATATTAAAGTCCTTTTAGGCGTATACATTGTCATTTCAGCTGATATCTGAAACAATGAAAAATTATGCTTTTACATAGAACACAAAAAGACAATAGGACGTGTATTGTACATATATAGCTTCCGCTTGAAGAAATTAATAATGGAAATAGAATAATCAAGTATCGTGATATTGCAGTGCCCGTGGGTGAAAGTTATGATGAACAGCCAGCTTGTATTCACTGAACCTGAGTTTATGCATATGTGTAGGATAGCTGCTGAATATAACTTCTGCATAGAATGAGACGGCAACGGAAAATAGAGTGATGGCATATTTTAGTAGAGTTCTTTAGTATTTGCATTGTGATACCACTTTGTGTTCTACAATAGCTAACAATGGTAAGTGATTTCACATACTGACAGTGGGATTGAGGAGAAAATATGGAGGTATGCAGTTTTACATATATCAGTATTTGCTTATTGAGTGAAATCTACGAGGTCAAGGTAAAATACAGGATCAATTAAACTGGAAGGAAGTCGAATACTTGAACTGACATACGTAATGCGCGTTTCTGAGAAAGCCATAATGTTTACCAAATGCTCAAGAAATAGATTTGGAATGCTTCTTATTGTTAGAACGACGTATAAAAGACGCAATAGAAATCATTTAGGAAATAATTTGTCGTCCCTATAACTTATTTTCATATATAAAGGCCTGTGTTGTTATTTAGTGAAATTCCAGTTATGAAATAATAATGATGTGAGAGTTATCATCAGTGTGCTAATGCTCATTAATGATTCAATATTAGACTTCAATTGGCAAATGAAACAAGAGAGAGTGATTTGTGATGAAGCTAAACTCACTTAAGACTCATCATGGGTTAGAGGGAAAATGAGTCTCGAAATTCACGAAGGCTTTATTTACGAGTTATGAACAAGGTAATGTACTTCCAATAATTATAATTCTGTTTGTGCATGGAGTGAGTCTATAGTAGATCGCTCGATCAACTAATTGTAATAACAGGAAGGAAAGGATCTTTCTCATGTTTCCCATTTCATTCCAAGGAACCGTTGATGCTGGAATCCATACATACAAAGTATTATAGGATAGTTGTTTCTATTCTAATTGTAAATGTATTAACCTTCCAGGATTCCTTTTCTTTGAAATAAGCAATTACTTATACTTTACGTGACAAAAATTGTAGAAGTACTTTACGGGGAACTTGTTTCCTATTCTCAAGTACGGGTACACAGATTATAAATGCATGATCACATTGAGGATACCCAACAGGGTGCTAGCTGGCAGTTCAATTCAAACAATGGAAAAGATATTTAATAGCAATATTAAGTCATATGCTGAATGGTAGAGATAACCTAGTTTTGCAATATAAGGACGAATGACAGGGTTGAGTTATTTCATTATTAGTTCATTAGTAAGTCATGCATATAAGTTTTTTAAATGACTTTCTATGAATATTTTGCATGGAATATGCCTCAATTG
>Ga0194135_10002489_pt1 | contig 11196 bp, 13 predicted proteins | sample LitLau_LLRF_2013_FD_134024 | JGI IMG/M metagenome (GOLD analysis project Ga0194135, IMG submission 134024) | Freshwater sediment microbial communities in response to fracking from North America - Little Laurel Run_MetaG_LLRF_2013 (version 2) | ecosystem: Environmental > Aquatic > Freshwater >... | reverse complement strand
GACCCGACAGCCTGCCGCCCTTCCTGCAACCCGGCGACCGGGTCCTGCTGTTCGATGGGGTGTGCAAGCTGTGCAATGCCTCGGTGCAGTTCGTGATCCGCCACGACAGCCAGCGGCGGATCAAGCTGGCGTCGATGCAATCCCCCCAGGGCCAGGCCCTGCTGAAGTGGTTCGGCCAGCCCAGCGAAGCGTTCGACACGGTGCTGCTGATCGAGGACCGGGGCCTGTCCCAGCGCTCCGAGGCGTTTATCCGCCTGATGGCGCAACTGCCCGCACCCTGGCGCTGGCTGCGCCTGTTGCGCTGGATCCCGCGGCCGCTGCGGGACTGGGCCTACGACCGGATCGCCAGCAACCGCTACCGCTGGTTCGGCCGCCACCAGGTGTGCCTGCTGCCCAGCCCCGAGCATCGAGGGCGCTTTCTCGACGACCCGTCCTGAGATCCGGGTCGCGCCCAGTCAGTTGGGCTGGCGGCGGAAGAACAGGCTGACCTGCCCCAGCTCGAAGCCGAACTTGGTCATGTAGGAACGATTGGCCAGGGTGTTTTCGTCCAACAGAAACATCCAGTCGTCGAAGTGCACCTGGTAGGTCTTGCCGTCCACCGGCAGGTTGAGCACGTAGCGCCAGCGCAGGGCATTGCCGGACACTTCGCCCAGGGCCTCGCCGATCACATCGTCGGCGGTGCCGCGCCACAGGCCGGGCCCCGCCGGAACCAGGGTCCAGACCCGGGTCTGGCGGGTGCCGTCGCTGTAGGTGAAGTCCTCGTGCATGATGAATTTCTCGCCCTCGCTGCGGCTGTCGATCTGCACATGGAAGCGCTTGATCACCTCGCCGGAGCGCTTCTGGAACAGGCCCCAGGCCTCGACCCGGCCACTGAAGAACTGGCGCAGTTCCAGCTCGGGCTTCTGGTCACGGTATTGCTTGACGTCGAGGTCGCTGCACGCGACCAGGCCAAGGCACAGCAACAGCAAGTATTTCTTCAACATGCAACCTCTCCTGTGCTGCGCCCGCTATTGGCCCAGCAGTTGTGCGCGCAACTGCGGATTGCGGGTGCGCGGGTCGAGCCAGATGGCGAAAAACGCCCGGGCGAAAGCTTCGTCCTCGACCTTGTACTGCAAGCGCTGGTCGACAAAGAACTGCACCCCGTGCCCGGGCAGGAACACCCCGGTGATGCGCTGGCCCGGCTCGACATCGACGAAGGCGCGCTGCATCTGCGCCTGCCAGTCCTTGAGTTGCGCCGGGCTCACCGCGCTGCCGGACAGGCGCTGGATCTCGTCGAGGCTGGTCTGCACCAGATCGTCGCGGCTGATCGTGCGCCGGTAGGTCAGTTCCAGGGCGAAGGGGCTGTCGTCCGTCAGAGGCAACGCCCTGCCCCAGAGCCGCGCGTGGTAGACCTTGAAGCCGAACCAGCTGAACTCGCCGCTGCCCAGCAGCCGGGCATCGGGCAGCGAGGCCTGCCAGTCGGCGCTGGCCGTGGCGCTGAGCAGCACCAGCAGCCACAACCATCGGACCGCGCCCACTCGCCGGATGCGCTTCATTCAAGGTTGCCTGCGCAACAGTTGGAGAAACTCCTGGCGGGTGCTGGCCGACTCGCGGAAGGCCCCCAGCATTACCGAGGTGTTCATCAGCGAGTTCTGCTTCTCGACCCCGCGCATCATCATGCACATGTGTCGCGCTTCGATGACCACCGCCACCCCGGCCGCCCGGGTCACTTCCTGGATCGCCTCGGCAATCTGCCGCGTGAGGTTCTCCTGGATCTGCAGGCGTCGCGCATACATGTCGACGATCCGCGCCACCTTGGACAGGCCCAGCACCTTGCCGGTGGGGATGTAAGCCACATGGGCCTGGCCGATGAAGGGCAGCAGATGGTGCTCGCACAGGGAGTACAACTCGATGTTCTGGACCATCACCATCTCGTCGCTGGTGGAGCTGAACAAGGCACCGTTAACCAGTTCTTCGAGGCTGGTTTCGTAACCATGACACAGGTAGCGCAAGGCCTTTGACGCTCGCTGCGGGGTGTCCCGCAGGCCTTCGCGTGAGGGGTCTTCACCCAGCCCCTGGAGAATGCCGTGAAAGTGCTGCGAAAGAGGATCGTGCATGGCGCATGGGTTCCGAAAAGCTGGCGAGGCGGGCAATTCCTTGCACGTGCCGAGGAAAAAAAAGAGCGCCGAGGTGGCCGACCACACAACTGACCCAGCCCCGGTTCCACCCGGGCCTAACCTCGGAGCCCCAAAAGTGTGGAGAGCGACCGCCTGCCCCTGAAAGGATTGGGCAGGCATCGACACATTCCACCCTTAAAAACCTATACGACAATTTAAATTTTGTACAATTTTTATCGTTAAAAACCGGCCTAAACGCCTAAATACTTGTACAAAACCGCTTTTAATCGATTCAAAAGCTTTTCGCTGTACAAGAAAAAGCAGTAGCACAGCGCACTGCCGGCCACCTTCCTGCCAGCACATACGCGCCAAATGCCCCGTTGGATGCTAGCGTGGCGCACCGTTCATCCACTGAGTGCGCCCATGCTGCTGTTAAAACTGCTGACGGTTCCCGGATTCCTCTGGCTGATCTCCCTGGCGAGCCGGCGCTGGGGCCCGAATGTCGCCGGCTGGCTGGCGGGGTTTCCGGTGGTGGTGGGACCGATCCTGCTGTTTCTGGCCCTGGAGCAAGGCACGGCCTTCGCCACCCAGGCGGCGGGGGCCGCCCTCTCGGCGTTGCTGGCGATGATCGCCTTCAGCGTCGCCTACACCCATGCCGCGCAGCGCCTTGCCTGGCCCGGGGCCCTGGCCGTCGCGACCCTGGTCTGGGCTGTGCTGGCCGGAGCCATTACCCGGATGCCGCCCTCATTGGGCTTGTCCGTGGCCTGCGCCGCCGGCGGCCTGCTCCTGGCACCGCGCCTGTTTCCCCGGGTGGGCGACCTACCCGCCGCCGCGCCGCGTTCCGACAAACTGCCCTACCGGATGCTCGCCGGGGCCGCACTGACCCTGGCGGTGACCCTGCTGGCCAGCACCGTGGGCGAACGCTGGAGCGGCATGCTCGCAGTGTTCCCGGTGCTCGGCAGCGTGCTGGCGGTGTTCTCCCACCAGAGTCACGGCGTGGCCTTCACCACCGTGCTGCTGCGCTCGCTGAGCACCGGCCTGTATTCCTTTGCGGCGTTCTGCCTGGTACTGGCCGTGGCCTTGCCCAAACTGGGAATGCTGGCCTTTGCATTGGCAGTGGCGGTGTCGATGCTGGTGCTGGGCTTGAGCAAGCAGTTGTTGGCGCGAAATACCCTCGCCGCCACCGCTGGGCAACGTCCTTGAACGGTCGATACATGGACGCAAGCCCCCGGCATTCAGCGGCCGACGCCGGGCGCGGGCACGCCTGCATGATGGATTTTCAGACGGGTGGAAGAGCGTGATGAGCACCACAGGCACACTCCAGGTTGCATTGGCCCTGCGAACCTATTCGGAGCAGGTTGAGCGACATGCCCATGACTATCACCAGATCGTGCTGCCACAGTCAGGCGCCATGGAGATAGAAGTCGATGGCCGTGGCGGCAGAGTCGACTGGAGCCAGGGCGTGATCATTCCGGCAGGCACCGCGCATGCCTTTTCCGCCAGTGCCGCCAATCGGTTCCTGGTACTGGATCTGCCGCGCGCCTCGAACGGTGCCGACACAACCGAAGCAGAACGCCTCAAGCGGCTGCACCAGCAAAGCTTCTTTGCGGTCAGGCCGGAGATTCGCCACCTGCTTGACTACGCCCTGCACAGCGAGCCCTTGCTGACCCGTTCGTCAGAGATGGCTCAGGCCTGGAGCAACTTGCTGATTTCGTCCCTGGTCCAGCCCTATGGCCGTACACCTGACCACGGACAATTGACCCTGGCCAGGGCCCTGACCCATATCGAAAACAATCTGGACACTCACCTGACCGCCTCTGAAATAGCTCGAATCTCCGGCACCAGCGAACGACGCTTGTACATACTCTTCGAACAACACCTGAAAACCACGCCGTTTGCCCATATCACGCGTCTGCGCCTGGACCTGGCCATGGACCTGCTGCGCGATACTCGACTGTCGATCAGCGAAGTTGCCCATCGAGTGGGTTACGCGGATCAGAGCGCCTTGAACCATGCGCTGAAGAAAAACCGCAACCTGACACCGGCTTCGGTGCGAAAAGGCGCAAGAACCTCCTGAAAACGTGCAGTCTGGAACAAGTCTTCAGCAGCCCACGCCAATACCCGAGCCAGCGCCTTTTCTATGATCAGCGTTTCTAAACGCGGATCAGGCGGGCCTCATGACACAACCAGCAACCTCGAACCGCACAGCCATGCGTCAAAGGTCTGCGACCTCGGCAACCGCCATTGGGGTGATTGCCGTGTTTCTGTGGTCCTGCCTGGCCTTGCTCACCACGCTGACGTCAGGCATCCCGCCTTTCGAATTGCTGGCTGTGAGCTTTGCCGTGGCCTTTCTGGCCAGCCTGTTCATTCTCGGGCTGCGAGGTGCCGCGGGTTTTCAAGGCTGGCGCCAGCCATGGAAGGTGTGGGCCACGGGCTTTCTGGGAATCTTTGGCTATCACGCGCTGTATTTCTTCGCCCTCAAGGCCGCGCCCCCCGCCGAGGCCAGCCTGATTGCCTACCTCTGGCCACTGCTGATCGTCTTGCTGGCCGGTATCACGGGCGGTCAGTCACTGCGCCCACGACAACTGCTGGGAGCACTCCTGGGGCTCGCGGGCACGGCGTTCATCATGCAGCAACGCTCACAGTCAGGCGTGGCCAGCATGCCGATCGCCGGCTATACGGCGGCCTTGCTCTGCGCCTTGGTCTGGTCGGGCTACTCGGTGATCAATCGACGCTTGAGCAACGTTCCCAGCAGCATCATCGGGGCAATCTGCGGCCTGGTGGCGGTAGCTGGAGCGCTTTGTCACCTGGCGTTCGAAACCACGGTTCAGCCTGACTACGGGCAATGGCTGGCGATCATCGGCCTCGGGCTGGGCCCGGTTGGCCTGGCGTTCTTTGCATGGGATCACGCGACCAAACACGGCAACCTGGCAAGTCTCGGCGCTCTTTCCTATCTGGCGCCGCTGTTTTCCACCCTGCTGCTGATTCTGGTCGGCCAGGCCCACGCCAACCCGATCCTGCTCATGCCGGCGTTACTCATCATCGCTGGAGCGGTGATTGCCACCTCAGCCCAGCGCACCGGCGGCGCCTGATGCGCGGCGCCAGAAACAACCACCTGAAGAACCTCGACTGCGGCACAAAAAACGTGCTGGAGCAGGCCGTAACGACCGTGGGATGATGCGCACCCTTGATCCCATGCCCGGAGATTGCGCATGTCATCCTTCGCTAGAAAAGCCCTGGTCCTGGTGTTCGCCGCAGTGGCGGGCTTTGGTGCGCTGAACGCGCTCGCGGCCGGCAAGTCCACGGCCAAGCAGGCGCCAGGGGAAAAGGTTTCGATGCTCGGCGGCAAGCTCGCCTTCACCCTGCCCAAGGGCTTCAGCGCCTCGGCCCTGCCGGCCGGCAGCGAGGCCGATGGCACCGCGGGCGCCAGCGGTACTCTGTATTCCAATGCCACCACCCGCACCGTGGTGATCGCTGCGCAGAACAGCATTCCCAATGCGGCTCAGGTCAAGGACAACGACAGCGCCTTTCTCGACGCCGCCGTCAGCAGCTTTCTCTCGCAACAGGCCGCCGCCCTGCCGGACTTCAGCAAGCAGAGTGAAAAGAGCATGACCCTCAAGGGCCTCGGGGTGCGGCAGATCGACAGCACCGCGACCCAGGGCGGCGGCCAGACCCTGAACTCGACCCTGATCGCCGGTTCCGGCTCGCGCATGGCGGTGGTCCAGGTGATTTCCCGCGCCGCCGACAAGGCCGGGCATGCGGCGCTTATGAAGCAGATCCTCGGTCAGTAAACCCTGCTTCGGCTCAGGGGTTGAGCCCCTGCAGCCAGGCCTTGAGGTCTTCGATCTCGGCTTCGCTGATGCTGTGCCCCAGCCCCGGGTAGGCATGGAACTGCGGTTGCAGCGCGGCTTCAAGCAGCAAGCGATGGGCCTGTACCCCGTCGCTGTAGGGCAGTCGCCGATCATCGGTGCCGTGGCCGATGAAGATGCCCAGGCGCTGCAGCTCCGGGCTGTTGTTCACCTGGGCCGCCAGCAGCGGCAGGATCTTCCCGCTCAAGGCGGCAATGCCACGCACCGACTGCGGATGACGCAGCCCCACTTCATAGGCCATGACCGCACCCTGGCTGAACCCCACCAGCACCACCTTGTCCGGTTGGGTGTGGTACTTGGCCACCGCGGCGCGGACAAACTGGCCAATCAGCTCGGCGCTGCTGGCCAGTTCCTCGGTCACGCCGTCATAGGCGCCCTGGCCCTTGCGCTGGAACCACTGGTAACTGCCCTGCTCCAGGGTCTGCGGTGCCCGGGCCGAAAGGTAGGTGTAGGTCGCCGGCAGACGCTCATGCAGGCCGAACAGGTCGGCCTCGTTACTGCCGTAGCCATGCAGGAAGATCACCAGCGGCTGGTTGCGGGTGTCGTCGGGGGCCTGCTCCAGGTAGCGCAGCGGCAGATCGTCGTGCAGCGTCGGCGCGGCGTGGGCCAGCGGCGCGGCCAATGCAACCAGTAGCGCCAGGTAGCGGATCATGTACGGTTCCTTGTGCCTGAGGGATGGTAGGAAAATCAGTGCAGGAGCCTAGCATCGCCGGGCCCGGTGGTTCATCTGGCGGGCAGCGCCAGCCCGCGCCAGGCCAGGGGCAACAGCAGCACCACCACCAGCCCAAACCCCACCTGAGACAGGTAGAAGGTTTCCAGCCACTGGCCGTGGGCTGCCACGTAGAAGCTGTTGTGCACGACATCCAGCACGATGATCGCCAGGGTCAGCAGCAGGCCCCAGCGCGGGCGCACGAGCAACAGCAACGCCGCCAGAGGGTCGAACAGGGTCAGCGAGCCCCAGAAGGCCCGGCTGGCCAGCGGCGTGTCGACGCCGTAGCCATAGTCCCAGAGCAAGCCGTGGTCCAGCGCCGCGCGCAGGTGATTGAAAGTGGCCGCCAGCAGGCACAAGGCCAACAGCAGGCGAATGAACAGCGACACTCGGGACATGGACGCCTCAACTGTAGGAGCCGGCTTGCCGGCGAAAGGCGCGCTGGCGGATCGAGGGCAACCGCACCAGGGCTGCCCATGGCCAGCCCCCATCCACCCTGGTGCACCCCTGTCGTCGCGCTTCAGTCGTTGATCAGTTTGCCGGCGCGAATCGCTTCGCGGCCGGCCACCTTGGCCAGCCAGATGCCCGGCTGGGTGTAGCGCCCGCGGTCCAGGGCAAAGAGCACGCCGCTGGTGCCGGCCCGCACGGTGCTGACCCTGTCGTTCAGCGGATCGACCACTTCGAACAAGGCATCGCCGCGCTCGACCCACTCGCCGGCCTCGCGCAGAAAACTCACCACGCCGTGGTGCGGGGCAAACAGGTATTCGGTGCCCTCGAAGGGCATGCCTTCGCAGCACTGCGCCGGCGCGGCGGGCCAGTCGCCGCTGATCAGGCCCTGCTCGGCGAGAAAGCCGAGGATGGCCTCGCTATTGGCCCGGGCCTGTTCGACCCGGGTGTCGCCCATGCTGCCCAGCTCCAGGGTGGTGGCCAGGTTGGCCGGGGGGATTGCCGCCCGGGGGAAATCCCGGGCCAGGCGCAGCCAGGGCGCGGAACAGGACTCGTCGAAGGAACTGCCGCCGGAGTCTTCACAGAGCAGCGCCACCCCGGCCTTGAGCCGCGCCGCCAGGGACTGCCACTGCGGCCAGTGCTGGGGCAAGGCATAGAGGTGGATCGCCGCTTCGAAATCGCAGTGCAGGTCCAGGGTGATGTCGGCGTCGCAGGCATGGCGCAGCAGCAAGCGGTGCAGGGCCTCCAGTTGCGAGGCCGGCGGCGGCAGTTCATCCAGCACCTGGACCATGGTGCGGCGGATCAAGGCGATATTGGCGGCGGCATCGCTGCCCAGCTGCTTGCCGATCAGGTCGCCCACCGGGCCACTGAGTTCGACGAAGGCGCGGTTGAAGTTCTTGCCGCTGCCCAGCTCGAAACGCCCCAGGTGGCTGCCCTGCACCTGCTGGTCCAGGCCGATGGGGTTGGCCACCGGCACCAGTTCGATCACCCCCTTGAGGCGGCCCTGGCGCTCCAGTTCGGCCAGACGCTGCTTGAGTTCCCAGGCGGTGCGCATGCCCGGCAATTCATCGGCGTGCAGGCTGGCCTGGATGTACACCTTGCGCGTGCCGCTACCAAAGCGGAACACGCTGAGCTGACGCTGAGTGCCCAGATGGCCCCAGGGCAGGGAATGATCGATGCGTTGCATGCTGGCTCCAGGGATCGAAAAAAGCGCGGTGCAGAATAAAACAGTGGCGCAGAAAAAAGGTGGCGACCGAGTTGCGGCCGCCACCTTTTTTTACTGCATGTATCGAGCCCGACGGTTTACTCGCCGTAGACGTCGAAGTCGAAGTACTTGTCCTGCACTTGCTTGTACTTGCCGTTGGCGCGGATCTCGGTGATGGCGGTGTTGAATTTCTCCGCCAGCTCCTTGTCGCCCTTGCGCACGGCAATGCCGGCACCGCCACCGAAGTATTTCGGATCGTTGTACTCGGGACCGACGAAGGCAAAGCCCTTGCCGGCGTCGGTTTTCAGGAAACCGTCGTTGAGGTTGACCGAGTCGGCCAGCAGCGCGTCGATGCGACCGGAGACCATGTCCAGGTTGGCTTCCTGCTGGGAACCGTAGCGCACCAGGTCGATACCGGCCGGCACCAGCACTTCAGTGGCGAAGCGGTCGTGGGTACTGGCGCGCAGCACACCGACTTTCTTGCCCTTGAGCTCGGTCAGCGGGTCCTTGATGGCGGTGCCGGCCTTCATCACGAAGCGTGCCGGGGTGTGGTAGTACTTGATGGTGAAATCGACGTTCTTCTTGCGATCGTCAGTGATGGTCATGGACGACAGGATGGCGTCGATCTTCTTCACCTTCAGCGCTGGGATCAGGCCGTCGAACTCCTGCTCGACCCAGGTGCACTTGACCTTCATCTGCTCGCACAGGGCATCGCCCAGGTCGACGTCGAAACCGGTGAGCTTGCCGTCGGGGGTCTTCATCGAGAACGGTGGGTAGCCGGCTTCGATACCGATGCGGATCGGCTTGGCCTCGTCGGCCGAAGCGGTGAAGGAAAACAGCGACAGTGCCAGGGCACCAAACAGCGCAAACTTGTTCATTTATAACTCCAGGAGACGGAGACTTTTATTGGCTGGTTTCGATTAGGGGCAAATCGAAGTGGCCAGCAGTCTAGAGCGGCTCCCGGGAAGCAAATTGTGTTGATGCGACAAATACTTATAAAAAACATAAAGCCGCGACGCTGCGCCCTCCCCCTCGCCCCGTCGTGGTGCGTTTATCCCTGAACAACCCGACGTTCGCCTCAGAACGGACCATGTTTACCGACATATCCTGCGCCAGCCGCAACCCGGGGCCGCCGCCAGCGCAGTGCCCCCTCAGCAGGCGCAGGACAGGTCCGACCCCTCGCTGCGCGGTTGTCCGGTGCTGAGCCCAAAACCCTCATCGAGCCAGCCGGTGACACCGCCGATCATCTCCTTGACCGGGTATTCCAGGGCCGCCAGCTTGATCGCCGCCTTGTTCGCGCCGTTGCAGTGAGGGCCGGCGCAATACACCACGAACAGGGTGTCGCGGGGATAACCAGCCAGGTGTTCGGCGCTGAGCAAGCGCCCGGGCAGATTGATCGCCCCGGGGACATGGCCACGGGCAAAGGCCTCGGGGCCACGCACATCCACCAGGACAAAATCCACTTCACCGGCCTGCTGGCTGCTGTAGACGTCGGAACAGTCGGTTTCAAAGGTCAGGCGGTTGCAAAAATGCATCAGGGCAATGGCCGAAGGGGCGGCGGCAGTGCTGCGGACCAGGCTGGTCATGGGCGTCTCCAGAAACTCGCGATTAAGGTGGGAAGGACTTTATCGGCCCGGCCCCACCGCGTTAAAGTGGCGCCCCGGACAGCCACTGGTAACTTTCCGCCAAATGCATAATCCCCCCGGCTTAGTCGCGATCCTGGCTTACGACGGCCTGTGCACCTTCGAATTCGGCATCGCCGTGGAAATCTTCGGCCTGGCCCGGCCGGAGTTCGATTTTCCCTGGTATGAGCACTGCATCGTCGCCGTGGACCCGGGGCCGATGCACGCGGCGGGCGGTATCCGGATACTCGCCGATGGCGGCCTGGAACGGCTGGAGCAGGCCCGGACCATCATCATTCCCGGCTGGCGCAGCCGCGACCAGGCGCCGCCGCCCGAGCTGATGGCGGCCCTGCGCCGGGCCTACCACCGCGGCGCGCGGCTGCTGTCGATCTGCTCGGGGGTGTTCGCCCTGGCGGCCAGCGGCCTGCTCAACGGCCTGGGCGCCACCACCCACTGGCGCTACACCCAAGAACTGGCCGAGCGCTTCCCGGACATCCGCGTGGACCCGGACGTGCTCTATGTGGACGCCGGCCAACTGATCACGTCTGCCGGCAGCGCCGCCGGGATCGATGCCTGCCTGCACCTGGTGGCCCGGGACTTTGGCACCGGGGTGGCCAACAGCGTGGCCCGACGCCTGGTGATGTCACCCCAGCGGACCGGCGGCCAGGCCCAGTTCATTCCGGCGCCGGTCAGCCGCACCCCGCGCAGCGACCTGTCGCAGGTCATGCAATGGGCCAGGGAGCGCCTGCATCAGCCGCTGACGGTGAGCGACCTGGCGGCCCGGGCGCTGATGAGCGAACGCACCTTCTTGCGACGTTTCAGCGCCGCCACCGGCGCCACGCCCAAGGCCTGGCTGCAGCATGAGCGACTGGCCCGGGCCCGGGAACTGCTGGAAAGCGGCAACCAGACCACGGAAAGCATCGCCCTGCATTGCGGTTATCGCTCGGTGGAAAGTTTTCGCGTGGCCTTCCGCAGCCTCGTAGGCCTGCCGCCCTCGGCCTACCGCGAACGCTTCGGCCAAAAATCCCCCTCGTAGCCGGCTTGCCGGCGAAGCACCCGACGTTTATCCGGTGGTGTTCATCCCGGCCTCTTCGCTGGCAAGCCCGCTCCTACGGGAAAAGAGGGAGACCCCGCTGCCGGCGAAGAACACCACGCTTATCCGGTGGCGTCCATTCCGGCCCGTGTCTAAGGCTCCGGTTTGCGCAGAAGGTAGGTGTCCATGATCCAGCCATGCGTCTCGCGCGCCTGG
>Ga0194135_10002488_pt1 | contig 11197 bp, 10 predicted proteins | sample LitLau_LLRF_2013_FD_134024 | JGI IMG/M metagenome (GOLD analysis project Ga0194135, IMG submission 134024) | Freshwater sediment microbial communities in response to fracking from North America - Little Laurel Run_MetaG_LLRF_2013 (version 2) | ecosystem: Environmental > Aquatic > Freshwater >... | reverse complement strand
GTTTAGAAATAAATTCAGATTGGTTCTTATCATGTCATCAATCTACTTTGAGTCTTTGGGGATCTTTATTTTGTAGAGGAGAAATTGCACACGAACCGTTGGGGATTATGTAATAACTGGCTCTTAATAAGATATTTATGATAAAATCTATTTAGTCGTATTTACACTATTACTGCATGATACATGATTAATGTTTTTGATTAGTGCAATCAATTAGTTTCATGAATGGTATTGATACATTAGGAATGTCATGGCCTAAAGGGTGACTTTGAATTGAATTGGAAGAAGAGCCAAATCCTGACCTTTCCAAGGTTGATTTCTGTCACCCGTTCGACTTTATTTCCAATAGAAGCAGACATAGCTATCAGGAGAAAAACCAGAGAAAGATGTAAACATGTATGAACTTTTGACTTATTTTCTGCATAAATAAACGACGATTTTATTAGTATTATAACTTAGACTTCTATATAGTATATAGTACGAGTAAGTAGTAAGTGACCTTTACATCGATTTTAATTAGTAATTAGTCAAAAAACAGTCCCAAAATCAATTGAACAAAATATTCATGAATCATATCATCATTTTATCCTAATAAAGATCAACAGTGAAAACAATAATTGGCGAAATTCTTTAAAAATTAACACTAAAGATTAAATATTAAAACCCAAGAATTTTGTCGGCGTCAGCATTGTCATCTTGATGAAGTAAACTGCTGGCAGAAACAGTGCCAAAAGCAGGTGAACTTCCAGGAGTAAGACCTGAAGAAAACTTCCTATTCGTTTCAGATAATTCTTCGTTATTTTGACTTGTTACTGTTACTCGAAATGGAGTAGCTTGAAGAGGAACTTCTGGTGGTTTGTTTACAACTGCTTGAGGTGCTGGAGTTGAAATTAATCTGACGGTTCGCATGTTTAGCGGTGGCCTACCCCTACCGTGTGAAACAACTGTCATGTTTCGAAGGCCAGCACTCCGCACTGGCGTTCCTAATATAAGGGGTCTTGAGCCTCGGTTTGGGAATTGAGGTATTCCTGTAGCTCCGCTGTTGAAGCTAATATATCTTGAAACACCAGATGTTGATCGAAGTAGAAATCTTGGAGACGCTACACCCGTTGTAGTTACCGGATTTGTAATTGTGTTTGTAGGATTAATAAGTTTTATCTCTCCACCTTTATCAACATAAGCGAAATAAACTGGGCGTTGTGCTTGTTGTGCTATTCCACCTTGCATAGTTGGCCGAAGAGTCGACACGTTTGGTGCAATAGCGCGGAAAGTTAAAATGCTCGGGGTTGCAAGTCGAGTACTTGAAGAAAGGCTGCTACTAACGGTTAGGGTAGTGGCGGGTGTTGCAGTAGTTACGATAGGTTGAGGGGTTGGTTTTGGCAGTATAGGAACCAGTCCCTGAAAAAATGAACCAATGATTCTTTTATTTGCGGACTAAATTAACTTGAATCAATCAATACCTTTACTTTGTCCGTCCGGGGTTCAACTGTATCAGGAGTAGAAACATCTTTTAGGGCTAGTGATTTTACACTAGATATAACAATATTGGGTACAGGTTGAGACTCATTTGGATCACTGTCACTTGAATCAACTTCTTGAATCCTTTTTGCTGCAGCGGCCAACATAGAAGCAGATAGTTGAGGAGGGTTGGGTGCAGCCCGCTTACGAACTAAGAACCAAATTCAACATTCAACCTTAATACTCAGGTTAACATCAAGGATAAAATAAAGAGCATGAAAAATTATGAAAACTTACCGTTTGGCATCGATTCATCTTGATGATCGTGCATTTCGAAGTGAGGCGGATTGGAGAGTAACGTGGAAGAAGAATTGTCCTGATGATCTTCAGCCTTCTGCCGTTGCCTTTTTGAGTTGTCTTGCAGGGTGCCAAATGACTCTCCGCGTTCAAACTTATCACAAATTTTGTCCACATCAATAACATATGGCACCGAATACGGCTCTTGTCGTTTTAAAAGATCATTTAAGTCATTGTGACTTAGAGCTACAAGAGAATCACATAATAATACGATTAAAAATGCTTCACATATACACTAGTCACCTCACCAGTATCAATTTAAGGTTGATCTTTTTAGCATTTACCTATACTTTCTTGTGCAGATTGCGCCAGCAAAGCATCGTTTATTTTATTGAAAGATTCTTTTCCATCTACAATTAGACAGAAGATATGTTGCAACCTAAAATATTTATTAATAGTCTTATTTTAAAAAATATTCCAAATCACACCCACCCAAGATTCGTTGCCGATGATTTTCGGAAATATTATCTTGTAATCGATGCATCAAACTTCTGAAATCACACAACGGTGTGTTCAATGACTGTTCCACAAACGCACGAGGAATATCTCTTTCCAAATCTTCATCAGAAGGAACTGGTGAAACGAAAAACGAAAAGACACGAAATGATCAAAATCCTGTTCATAGCAATTCAACCAGTAGCAATTAAAATCAGTGTATGTAAACACATGTAAGCATCAATTACCAATGTCATAATTTCGAAGGGCATATTCATTCCACGCTTCTGCAACATTAAGGGGAATATTTGTATCAAGCAATGGACGAGGTTGCTCATTGCCATTAAGGACAAAATTCTGCGAGTTAAACATCTTCCACTATCCACCTTTATAATAAAAAGAATTCCTGTTTGTTAGTCAATAACTTCAATAACGTGCCCAATAATAATAAACTGTTCCCTTCTCTGAGAGTTATTCAAAAGTTGAATAATATAACGTACCTGAGTTTTTGAACTTTTTAAAGACTCCGTCAGTTGAGTTGACGTTGTTGTGTACCACGTCAATTCAGAATCCACGATAAACTTGAATTTACTCCTTTCCACAAACAAAAGCACATGCGGCACGACAAATGAAAACAATAATAGTAACTTGTCCAGCTTGGCGCGCGAAAAATTAAATGCACTTCGGGGTTATTTGAGAACTTGAATTTCTCACGTGGGTACTTGCAAAGTAGTCCGGCTCAAAACAAAAACAAATTGTTTTCAAAAAAGTTTTTAAGCTTTAAAAATTGGAAGACTACTACAGTTCAACGGACATGGACCTAATTAGGTTACAGGTAAGAGCAGTTGAAATACAAAAATAATGCAGTACCTTAAATAACCCTTTTAGTATTTTATTTTAGATTAGACGTAAAGTTACTATAAGTAAACACCTAATAATAGCTAAAGGCATTCTGAATTTTTGTATTTAACAGAGATCCATAGGACTGAAAATAGGCAAGGAGGTGTTCAAGACGTTTTCAAGAGTAAAGACGACAGTCAGTGTTCCGTATGAAGATATTCATCCAGTTGGAAAGAGTGCTGCAAGTCAAACTAATTTTGGAAAGATTTATGATAAAAAGCCATTCAAATTCAGGTGTACTGCTGGGAAGGAATATTACTGGTGTGCTTGTGGTCACAGCAAAACGCAGGTACATTGATTCGCCTTCGCTGTGAATATAAATCTTGTAATAGTAACTGAGAGAGAAGCAGATAAGCATTTAAATGCGTTTTAAATTTTAGCCATTCTGTGACGGAACCCATAAAAGTCCACATCTTCGGATCACAATGCGACCTGTAAGATGGATTGCGCCAGAGACCAAAGACTTTTGGTTTTGCAATTGCAAGCAGACGTCGAAAAGACCATTTTGTGATGGAACACATAGAAGGGACGACATTCAAGCTGCTATTAAAACTTAAAAATTTTACTTCTGTTTACCACTAACTAGAGTAAATTATGGAGATTTTTAATTGTAGTGTTGACTAGTCGTTTGTTAAATAATCTGAAAATAAATGATAAAAGGTTAGTGGATGCTTCAAAGTTTCACAAACATATTGATTTTGGTTTTCTGTTTGGTTTTTAATGTTCACAAGTTATTTATCATATATATTACTACAAAGACAACCATATTCTTGCAAACGTGTACTCAATTATATTATTTTCTTTTTTCGTCGATCTCTATCACTTAAGAATTTTATTATTGTTCGAAAGCGAGTTTTATGTATGAATGTAATGCTGCAAAACACGAGGAATCTTACAGTACATTTTGTAGAGGCTAGTTCACTCTGGGTAGCGAAATTTTGATCAATAGAACTACGTAATTGTTTTCTTCAAATTCATTTAGACTTCTTAGATCCAACTACTTAATTGTATAATTATTTCATCAAAAGTTTAGCACAGCTTTTTTATAAATAAATTGTTTTGAGTGTGTGGGGAGTGCAGAACTCGCGTTTTAGCTTGCAGATATACAAAATCAAATTAATAAAATGTTTAGAAAATATTATACGTAAGACACAAACAAACAATTGTCCTCATTCACCTAGCAAGTCCCTGAATTAAGTTTCATAACTAGTATTATTTTAGGGCGTACAATAAGAATTAGAAAAAAAAGAAGAAACATGCACACACTCAATCAATAGTGACAATTGAGCCTTTGGATTTTGAATTTAATTCTAAGTTTACTATTTTAGATCGTGTTCATGGCAGATTATCTCGAAATTTGCACAGCAATCTTTCACCCACCGTTTTACAACGACGAAGCAATATTATACATTTTCTCAATTCTCATCCACCTCTCAACGAATTAATAAGAAAATTCAATCTTACATTCAACTGCATCACAATATAACATTTCTAGTGGCATTTGTATTTACAGTCATATATAATATTACAACACATGAAATCACAAATATTCTCTTGCGCAATAATTGTTATTTATAAAGCAAAGATCCTTCAAATCAAATAAACGCGTTGTCCAATCGATTGGACAAGCTAAATTTTCAAACCGCATCCTATTTTAAGGGACATTCTTACTCAACACTGTTTTCAATCATTCATGATAATACTAATAATATATTATGCTGTGTGAACTTGTATATATTCAGGAGTAGCTCTAGAATTGTGACTTCCGTAATTGTAAATTCGTTAATATTACATACATAGTGACTGCTAAATTCGTTACTACTCCGTACAGATTCTTTTTTACCAGCCTGCTAACAAATGAAAGCCTTTTCGTACTCACATTACACAGTTCAGCAAGTCATTCGCCAGTTAATTTGATACATTTATACTGCCCTCATACCACATAACTCTAGCTAAATTATAAAACGAGATTTCTGCAACAAGAACTCGTATAATATTTTCAAGTATTTCAAGAACAGGAATTAATTAAGTTACGAATCCAAGATAAGTTGGATAAATTTATCTCATGCGATATGGTAAATAACAGAGTTCAACAGAAGAAATATTTCTTCTATCCTAAATAAAATAATATCACTTGGTGATCTATTCCCCACGTTCAAAACTATTCACTGACTCTTTGTAGTCATCTCAATATAGATATGAATTTGTTCGCAAAGGACTGGCTGCAATGTTGCGTAATCAATCGCAGTATTTCACAACAACGGCAGGCATAAAAAGCAAAACAAATATAGTTGAGTTCGCAGTTCTTAACATCTTGATATTATGCACCTTACTACAGTAATACATTAAGCAGTAATGACGAAGTTACATAAACGGTAATGATTTAAATGGAACAGAGATTTACTAGTGAAGGCAATCTTCTTCATACTGACTTGATTTTGATTATTCAATAGCTTTAGAGATGAATTCAATAAACCTCTTGGCGTATTGATCGGGCTCACATGTTGAGATGCCTTCAACATTACTGCCGTACTTCACTGTTTTTGCAGCTTTTGCAGCTTGCTTCTTTACACCATAGTGTGTCAGTACGTCAATCACAGCAACAAAGTATATCTCCCTTCGCGGTGCGCCTGATTAAAAAAAGTGATAATTTGACTTCACTTTTCATGTTGGGAAATTTAAATAAACATACTAACTGTCAAACACAATTATATGAAAGTCATACTTGGGTCAGATGGGATTGCATAAATATCGATTTCTGGAATGATTCTGCCATCATATTCCAAATCACCGTGTATCCCAGGTGAAGGGGAATCTGGTGGAGTAGGTACACCACCTTGTCCCCCCATTTCCCTGTCGTCTGAATCTTCTTCCTCTTCTACGCCATTCTCATCCTGAAACACAGCAAATGAACAAATAAGAATAACATTTTCCGATATTAGATGCTAACGAATTAATTACAAACGAACAATGAAATGAATAATTCAACTACGATGTGCTTAAAGCTAAGCTACGCGCGTCACATTACCTGAGAATCGGTTTTCTCTTTATCTTCGATTTCCCCTTTCTCACAATCGTGAACGCCCACAAGTAGGGAATAGTCCATGAGATGCAGTTTGGTAAGGAACTAAAATATTAATCAATAAGACATGATGAGCGTCAACTCCAGACCTAGTTCGTGTAAGCTCGATTGAATAAATCAACACTGACCTCTCCATCAGCAACAAGAGTCTCCATGAGCTTCTCCTTTGCTTCTTCCCCAATATAAATTCGTCCCCCGTCTTTGATGAAGTCATTATCCTTGAGGGTTGGTAAGTCTTTCCCCTTTTCCTTATTTGAGGCTTCACGATCTACCGTTGATCCTTTTAAGTCATATTTTCTGCAAGCAAAGATTACAAAAGCATCAGTATGCAAAAGTCAAATAGCATTTTACGACTAACAACTAATATTCACCAATAATCTCAACCAACCTATGAATTTTGAGGTGGTTGCTGAAAACATTTCTTGTCACAACCAAATAGTGTTCAACTCCGTCCACTGTCACTCTGTACATTCCTAGATACTGAGGCAGGAGAGTTTTCCCATGGCGCTCTACAATATACTGTGTAGCAAAGATATGGTTAAAGTAGGTATATACTGCACCACAAATGATCATTATGCCGCAATAGACTATAGACTATAGAAGTGCTATATTATGCAGAAAGAGAGACTGCATTAGGTATAATCCACACAAATAAATCGGAACTTACGGGATGGTACTGCTTAAGAAGTGCATGCATCTGCTCCACTTCTTGATCTGTAAGGGTCTTCATGATAAATAACTTATCACTCGATTGATAGAATTTGGCTCCACTTTTCCCGTGATTCGCGAAAGGGACGGGTTCAGACCTTACAAAATCACCAAATAAACATGAGTTGATGCACTGACTTATTTTGGGGACTTCCAATCACTCTTAATGACTGTTTAATACGTTAATACATAATAATATACACACCTTGTCAAAGATTCTCGATAATCTTGGTCATCAATCCCAAACCTTTCCCTCAAATTCCTAAAGACAATAGGACAATATTCCTTAAACTTGAAGTGACTTGGTAAATTCTCTCTGCAAACCAAACGCAATATTACACAGTTAAAACCTCATTCTTGCACAATATCCCATCGCATCAGAACCATTTCGATTCCCTTCCCTAATCACTTAATTTAACACAATTCACCAACTTACTTGTTATAAAGATGGTTATCCACACGTATTTTCGAATGCGCTCGAAAGTCATCTGGCATGAGCATCACTGGGACATTAACATGTTGTAAATCATTAGTCTGCAAACAATAATAGTAGCCCATGTTATTATTGTCCCAATGTAAACAACTCAACAATAATAACAAACAATAACCGTTCAAAAACTCACCGTATGATTAACTCCCCACATGAATACCGAAAGCAAAGGTTCCTTCGCCCTGAAGACCTTCACTTTTTGATGTTTAACACGTATGTGTTTTTTCTTTAACTTACTCGTCACCGCACTCATTGCTTTGCGATAACTTCGGGCCTCAATTATTACTCCTTAAAAGTGGACCAGCCTCCACGGGATAAATTTGTTGCGAGGTGGTTGTCGTTGTTGCGTCGAAATCCGGAAGTCGACAACAATGCGTATGACTTCAATGAACGAACTTCAGAGTGATACTACTACTATCCTTGGTTGTGAATTGTTTTGGAGAAAGTGCGGAGAAAGAGGAGTTGCTGCAGTAAAAGTGAATCGACTGCAGTGCAACACACACCACACATACTAAACTATAGGCAGGCAGTGCAGCTCACTCTCCCGTCTTGACAATCCACCCTAACACACACACACACCCATTACCACACATGTTAAAATCCACTACCACACATGTTAACAATAATAACACTTCTCAACAGGCTGCCTACTACTACTTCGACGATGCATTGTATGTCTTTATCGATCCTCTACATGGAACATGTAAATTCATTATCATCACACTACTTCACCATTCCCTATATATAATGTAGAGTTATCGGGGAAGAAGGAACTATTAAAAATTTAAATGTGTCAAGGGCTGTACAAGCAATTAAAATTAGTAATTAGTATTGGGTAGACTAGAATGCATGTATTAATATGTGTGGTTTTTTATTATGAATTCTGGTGAGGTTTCTCAATAATTTCTCTTTAAGATAAGATATGATGGGGTTCGGGTTTTAAAGCAGATTGATTTTTTTACTATTTTAAAGTTATTACAGATCTATGGTTTTATTTCATACTGCTACTAGTTTTTCTCGCTTATTATGCGAGTTTATATAGGTGACTAATCCATTTCATGCACAATCTGAAGTGCAGTCTTGGTAAATATTATTATGTCAGTTTGACTCATACTCATTGGAACGTTCGGCTTCTAAAATAATGTGTTATACCTCCTGTTCTGACTAATAAGCTCTTGACTAAAGAATACATCATGCAACGAGAATCCTACATACACAACCACTAGACAAGATGCATATGAAATAGATAAGCAATGATTAAGTAAATTGTTCGTTGACTTGACATAAAGTTCATCTTTTTACTCATAAAGAATACATGGAAGATGTTCCAGCTGCGTCAGATGGAGCAGGAGGGGGAGTCCCCATGAGCGGCATGGCTTCATTTTAATCATTCCAATTCTTCATGCTCTATTATATTATGATTATATCCGGTCAGACATACAGATAATGTCGTTAATAAAGTTCTAGAGCAAATTGATATTGATACGTTTGATTGATGCTTATCTGGAGTGTTCTAGGGGAGGGATGCGTGTGAGTGTGTTTTAAAGAGTGCCTCTCATGCGTGAGGTGTGAGTGTTCGGGGGGAAATGTTCATTGGTTGTCCGTGGTTCTTGGTGGCTGGCAGAGAGAGCATGCTTTCCTACTTCACTGTTCTTCTTTATATTCGGCTCACAGACTCACTCCTTCTTCATAATTTTGCATTTATTTCCCTCTTTTGTCTGGAAAATTTCGAAACTTCTTCCCAACAATACGTCAAGACTAATAAGACTGACTGACGATAAGTTCTTGTTGTCTTGTTCTTCCTGTACTTACCTCGCGTAGCAGCTTTTTTTAAGTATACTATTTAGGGTTTGTAATGTCACGGAACTCGGATATCTCCAGTCCTGTAAGTTGTTATAATTGTAAAAAGATGTTGGGAAAGTTCATGATAAGTGTTATAATGTTGCATTATGTTTGTTGTACAGATCTTCGACGACTACGTGAAGTCGGTGAAGGAGAAGTCGGAGGATCTGGTGAAAAATGTCTTTCCTAAGCGGATAAGCGAGTTGAATGATATGCTGGAGTCGGCAGAATTCAATATGGACTTGCAGAAGGATAACTTGAGGGTGCCTGTGAATATTCCAGTGCCGGATGCTCAAGCTATAATGAGAGCTATTAATAATAGTCACGGCCATGGAGAAGAAGATGGGCCTGCAGGGAAGAAACGCAAGTATAATAATCAAAATAATCACATCCATGAAGACGCTGATGGAGATGTTATCACGACGTCTGGCACGAAGGTCTTGGCCCTACCGACTGGTCCGATTGGGGTGAACACAACGATTACTAGGATGTTTGATATGGTGAAGCCTCAGATTCGACAGTTAGTGGAGATATCCAATTTGGTAAGGAAAATGAGTTCACGATGGTTCTTTGAAAAAACTGATATTGAGTTTAATTAGTTTCGTGTTTTGATTTATTCAGCTTAAAATGTGGGTAACTTTTCTCATTCCAAAAATTGAAGATGGAAATAATTTTGGAGTGTCCATCCAAGAAGACACGTTAGGTGAAATACGAACTGTAGAAGCTGAGACAGCCACATTCTATGAGCAAATTACTCGATACCATATGGGTCGGGCTAAGCTCATCTCGAAGGTATTTTTATATTTTGCAAGCATTCAAGATCATTGAATTTATTAATAAGTTGACTGATGGTTGACTGTAATGATTGAATAACTTTTAGGTTGCAAAGTATCCACACGTGGATGACTACCGGCGAGTAATCGTCGAACTGGACGAAAAAGAGTTTTTAAGTATGAGGCTTGTAGTCTCTGAAATTCGCAACCACTACGCATCGCTCTACGATCTTATTAGCAAGAATTGGGAGAAGATTATAAAACCTCGTTCATCAAATGCTGAAAATCTTTACTAAAATGACTTCTGAATGCTCTCCTACTTCATTGTTTGCATTTATGATACAATTTGCTACCTGTTATAATTCTATTCCTGACTCTGTTATACTTCAGAGCAGAATTTTGCCTAATTTTTGTCACATAAGTTTTAAATTATTACTTAGTTTTCAAAGAATTTGAACTAATTAACACTTTGTTGAATTTTTGAATTCGTAATTCAAGAATCAAGTGTTTGATCTACTGGTACACTTCAAACTATTCCGAACTTCATTAACTGACACTTGTCAATTATCAGTTAGTTAAATTGTGACATCCGAAAATGTAAAAACCATGTATTGAAATGCATTTAAGATTAAAGACTAAATAATTCAAGTGAATATAATTGTTATTGAGTTAACGATTTATTTAACGTTCTTAATAGACACGACTTGAGATTCTCTTATATAAATATTAGCAAAAAGCACGCCCGATGTTGATTAGTCTCTCATACAATAACTTAATACTATATTATTTCATATAGGTCTAGTCGTTATGAAATGAACTTGAGTTCCTTTCCAAAACTAGTGAAGATAATAATGACGTACATCACGACGCGTAACATAACATGCATGTGTGCCGATGGACTTTTACCTATAGTACTTAATGGGCATTTGTAACATTATTTCAAATATCATTATTGACAATATGAAGCCTCAGCCAGGCTTACACAAACTTACAATTAGTTAAAATTGCAGCACATAATCATGCAATATACAGCATCACTTGATCCACACGGATCCTACTACAGAATTGAGTTTGTTATATTTAAGTCCCTAATCAAAGAACAATCACATTCAGAACGAATGTTGATGTTATTGAGTGTCGACATTTAACTAT
>Ga0194135_10002487_pt1 | contig 11197 bp, 15 predicted proteins | sample LitLau_LLRF_2013_FD_134024 | JGI IMG/M metagenome (GOLD analysis project Ga0194135, IMG submission 134024) | Freshwater sediment microbial communities in response to fracking from North America - Little Laurel Run_MetaG_LLRF_2013 (version 2) | ecosystem: Environmental > Aquatic > Freshwater >... | reverse complement strand
GTCACCGAATCTAGAAGTTTTGATGCTCACTTATGGAGTCATTGGAGGTACGTTCAAGCTGCCCTAAATCCTTTTAGTATTTCACTAATTCAGCGCTTAAGTGTTAATTTCCTCACCCATCGTCACATTATTGCCGAGTTGGGTTGTAATCAAGTTTCTGAGAAATGATTGAATGGTTGTTTGTGAGAAAGGTCAAAGGTTCTCTCACGAACATTTCACGCCACTCACATCACCACCATCTCTTTCTCAAGCCCATTTGGCACAAACAAACCTATTTTGATTCTGACGGAATAAGACTTATTTAGAAATCCGCTCTTGTCATGTCACGTCCTGATTTGAACCAAACTTTGATCCAGAATTAGGACCCACACAAGTGCTAGGGGAAGGATACTTTTTAACTACGAACAGACAGTGTCTACACTGGCTTCGCAAGTAGTTGCCTGGATGAAGGGGCTTTCTTACTGTTTAGATCCAACCTCTCGTCATCCTTGTTAATTTTCTAGTCGAATTAGCTTCATTTACACAGATCGGGTCAAAATCCAGTCCTTAGGTTAGCAAGGCATCCCTCAAGCTGCCAAGTGATTCAATCTTTTTCAGGCTCATATGATACCTCGAACAGTGTTCTCTGGTACACTGTTGCTAATTTTGGGTTAAACCCTGCTCATGTGGTTTAAATTACCTTTTCGTCTTTAACGTGACAGAAGCATATACGACAGGTCCACAAAATCCTATGCTAAATGCCCAGAGTATCCTGCACAGTCTGCCGATTCCAGATCTTTGCTCTTGCTCTATCTCAGGCCAAGCATCCACATATATGCTAATCAGATCTAGGTTAGGTGATGTCAATCATTCATTCAAAAACAAAGTATTTGATGATGATGATGTAACTTCCAAAAATGAGGATGCCGGGAACGTGTCGTGCGCGTGTTTCGTTTACTTTGTGAATGAATGCGGAATTAGATATCTTTCATGTGGAAATAATGTGAGAGCATTGCAGAATTGTGGGACGTAATGAAATTTTTGTTATTTACAGGTATTGGATTTGGATTAATTTATCTTCCGGCCGTCGTATGTGTCGGTTACTACTTTGAGTCCAGGAGGGCCCTAGCAACTGGAATTGCTGTCTGTGGATCCGGCGTTGGGACGTTTGTCTTTGTACGTTTTTTTGATTAAGATTTTTAAAACTGGAATTAAAAAAAAATTAATTTATAGGCTCCGGTTGCAAAAGTTTTGTTGGATGCCGTACAATGGAGAGGAGCCAATCTCATATTTGCTGGGCTCATTTTTTCCTGCGCTGTAAGTCGATGATTGTTGTTGTAAAGTTGTTTTCCAAATTTTTCATTGAATTCCTTGCTGAGAATCTTTTCATGTAAACTAATTTGTAAAGATTTTTGGAGCCTTGATGAAACCATTGGAAGTGAGGCGTGAGCCACTACAAGAGGAATACTGTGATGGAGAAGATTCTGAAGAAAAAGTGTCCAAAAATAAGCCTCTCCTTCAAAGAATGGCAGAAGACAAGCGGAATCAAATGGAAAAAGGATCTTTGGCAGGTAAACAAAATCACCCTTTCATCAAAAGAAAGGAAAATCTTTCACCTCTTCTCTTAGAGTCGAATGAATGAGAGATGATGATTAATTCCATGAATTTGGTTCTTAATTCCTAATTGTAGGTTCAGCCTACTTCATGGTTCAGTTACCAGATGGAACAATGGAACGGAGGATGAAGATGCCCATCAACGTTGATCCCGGAGTTCACTCAAGCTTCAATTTAGATCAACTCGTTCCTGGAACGCCTATTACGCCCAATCCAACTCTCCCAACCATAACAGAAGCAAAGGCAAAAGAAGGCGGAGGAAGTGGGTCAAATAGTTCGGCAGAAGGCTCGGCAGGAGAACTCAAATCTCCGGATTCGGATGGAAGTGGGGCCAAGGAGAAGGAAGACGAAGACTCCCGCCCCCTCATGAGCACAACCCCAGCAATCCCAATCCCAATTCCAGAACCCATTGCAGAGGAGAGAGAAACTGATGGGAGTTTGGATTCGGTTGATGAGACTCAAATCTCTTCAAGTGCCATGTAAGTAGAAATTCAAATTTCAAAAAATTAACTCATAAAATATACAATTACCCAAAAAAATTCAAAAGCTAAACGACCTTTTGACCTCTACCATTTCAGGGCTGCCCACCGAAGGCATTTGAGAGAACGGCGAAACAGTGATGGCATCTACTCAATTTCTCCTTCCAGTATCAAACAGATAGAAGCTGTGGCCAAGAGTCCCCCAAGGGTTGTACCTGTGATTGGTCGGTCAGGAAGTGTGGCAACTCCCTTTCCAAACCGTACGGGCGGGATGCCCCGAAATGGCTCAGCACCTAATTTTAACCCCGGCAGAAGTATCCCCAAGAACGGAAGCGTCCCGCTCTTTGACCGCGTCGTTAGAAAACACTCGTACAGAGCAGTTCCAACAGGCACCTTTCAGCGACCCTTGTAATGCCACACAAATTTTACGTGTTTTAAATTAGCCGCCCAATCACATCTTTTGATTTTAGGAGCAAAACTAATTTGTCCGAAAGTCGACGTGGTTCGGTGGCAACTCACCTCAGTGTCAGGAACAACAACACAGGTGAGTCCGAACCCCAAAAGAAGAGAAATTGCGATTTGTTTTGAATTTTCTAAAAAGTTTGATGCTTTTTTTTTGGTTTTCTTAGGGAATATGTCTCAAGACGATGACCAGAGCAGCATGGCGTGGAGTCGGAGTGAATTGAACGAAGGCTTGATTTTTAGCACGTCCCACCGTGGCTCTACGCAGGCCGAACCGCGGCGCATCATCCGACCTCTCTCCCGAAAGGATATTTTCTACTCGGGCTCCATAGTCCACCTCCCCGAGTACCAATCCCAGAAGAGCATCAACTCCTACCGCCAGAGTGTTCTCAATCTACCGCGGATTGGAAGTACCAGCTGGAAACCCGGTGGGGATGAAGGGGACGGAGAGATGTCTCCCCAGAAGTTGAAACCGAGTGTTTGTCCTTGCTGGTCAGGTGGGGCTGTTGGAAGTTTCAAGACTGCATTGGCTCAACTCATGGACTGCTCCCTCCTCAAAAACCCTGTCTTCCTCTTCATTGCTGTCAGCAACGTCTTTGGCATGCTAGGTTTTTATGTCCCATTCGTCTACATTATCAAATCGGCAGAGTCAAGGGTCAGCAATTTTTAAATTCTTGAAAATTGATTTGTTTGTTGTTGTTGCCAAAAAACAAATTGTTTTTAAATATTTAGGGCGTGAGTCCAGGGGATGCGGCCTTTCTGTTATCCATAATTGGGATTGCAAACACGATTGGTCGGGTCATGACGGGACTAATTTCCGACCATCCCCGAGTCAACTCCTTATTTATGAACAACATGTGTCTGCTCCTGTCCGGAGTCTGCGTGGCAGCCGTCCCATGTAAGTCCCGCTGAAAGTCTATTTCAATAAAATTATTACCGGCTGGTCGCCGGTGCCTTGAAGCACGATGGAACCTTATGTTTCCAAGGGGAAAACATGTACCATGGACACCTCAAGGGCATGGTCGATTTCTGCAAAGAGATTTTCCCAGTGGCAAAGTACTCGTACACTTGCATCCCGGTAATCCTGAGCTTTTTTTTGTTTCCAATAGACTGTTCTGGTTACTACTCCTACATTGTCGTGGCCATCTTTTTTGGTCTCTTTGTCTCTGGCTACGTCTCACTCACTTCCATTATCCTGGTTGACCTTCTGGGGTTGGACAATTTGACAAATGCCTTTGGTCTCCTCATTCTCTTTAGAGGGGCAGCGAGCATCATAGGAGCTCCACTAGCCGGTTCGTAAGCATTTGAATAAAATTAACATCAATTTCACTTCATTTAACGAACTAATTTTGTCTCTCCAGGTGCTGTTAAGGACGCATTCCAGTCTTATGAAATTCCCTTTTTCCTCGCTGGTGGTTTCCTAGTGGTTTCTGCATTCATCTCGTTCCTCATCCCCTGTGTCAAGAAATATGCACCTGAAAAGAAGGTTCTCCAGCCCCATCTCTATAGAGGCTACCTCGAAGACATTCCGGAAGCTGCCGAGTCATCACCCAATGACAGTTCGGAACTGGACAAGGGGAAGGAAAACTCGGATCAGATTGAGTCGCGCGTCTAATGTCGTCACCCGCAAATGCACTGACGAATTCTGTGACGCCGCCACTGCCCGCATCTCCTCCTTTTACAAGTTGACGCAAATTAATTCCCCATCAGGACAAAGCAACAACAAAAAACGAATTGTCCTCCCCCTCCCAGAGAAATTTTGTTAGCTTTTCTTCTTTTTTTACTAGTTTTAGATGAAATAAAACGGAGCTGAAAGCTCCAATAATCCAAGGTTTTAAATTTGTAAAAGCTGCCAAGAACAAACTGAGCTCTCTAGTACTGGAGTTGGAATCAAGAAAGTTGACAAGCAAATTACACTGGAAAAAATGGCTTTATGGCTTTTATATAATGCCACAAACACTTCTTTTTTGATATTCTGAAACTACGTGGCGAAGATACCCAGTGTATCCTGACAGGGATTATTTTCTACATAGAAAAATGAACGAACGCACATTAAATTAACATAAGTAATTCTAGAGATAGAAGAAATCGCTCCTGTCCATCAGTCTAGCCAACGGTAGCCTTCTTGACGCTGTCATAGGCATCGTGGATCTAGTGTCCCGCCTTTTCGAAAATTGTTGGCTCCGGCTATCAAAATAAAATGTATAATTGAAATCATGAAATAACTGAGGAGGGCATGGGAGAACTGTTTGAAATTAGTTGAAGAATGTTTAATTAGTCTCACATCTACTGACTCCTTGACCGAGTGCGCGGCATCTTCCACCTTTCCACTGACAGCAGCAGCCGCCTCCCCACTTTTATGTTTTAATGCTGCTGCATCCTCCTTCATCGCCTCTTTCAGTCCCTAGAAAATAGACAAGAGGAAGCAGTAATGAAATGCGTGAAACAGCAGAGGAATTAATTTGCAAAAAACAAATGTCAACCAACTAGTAATGCAGGATTTAACATACCTCTGGCATATTAAATGAAGATTAGTTATGTGAAGTTTAGACGGATTTGGTTAAATTTATAGCAATGGATGTTTGGAACCGGTGGTGTAACTTGATGAAAGATGTGTTTGCTTCTGATGGCATTTCGGAGTCTTTGGAGCTCAACTTATACCAGTGGAAAAATACAAGTCGTAGTTCCAAAATCAGATTCCAGAATGTTCAAGAACCTTCCTTCCTTCCCTGACCTATCATCATATCATATCCCTTCCCTTCGACTGTCGGTATAACGATGCGTGGTGTTAAATCCTCGCGCATTGCGCCTCTTTGGGCGAGGAAAAGAGGATTTTGGAACTGCTTTTGTTGTTATGAATTGAATTTTGGTTTTGGAGACCTGCCAAACTTGAGTTGTTGATGTTATGATTGTGGTAGGTTAGGTCTTCGTTTCTTTCCTCAAGTCGTAGCCTAGCATGGGATGATGCGCAAATGATAAATAAAACAATGCTAAGTTGATCCAATCCAAACCGACTGTATCCAAATCTACATCAAACATCAGTAAACGGAAGGAGAGTTGAGTTGAAACATTTTTAATGAAAGGCAGAACTGAGACTTTATTGGACTTTATCTAAATTTCTTGTTGGACGAAGACACTGTCACACACAATTAAGGCTCATCCGCCAAGTAATGAGAAATTAGCTACCTGCGGTTTTTGAAAAAAAAATAGTGGATGTACACTGACATTGGCCAATGACGCCAACATCATCGATTTCTCGTTTTTGAGAATGCACTTTGTGCTTATCACTTTGGCTATGAAAAAAAAATGAATTTAGGGTTTCCGTTTGAGTTCTACGCCATGAGAATGCAGCGCAGGTATAATTTTCGTTGTTCTATCTGAATGAATCAAACGATTTTAATTGGCTGAAGCAATTTTCCATTTTTATTCCAGTACTCTTATTCAACGTTGTCCCTTTACCAGTAATAAATAACAAAATGTAAAGTCTTCTTTCTTAGTTGCTACTTATTAGCTTTAACAAAATCAGGACCCATCAAACTCCACAAAATCAAACGCAGATTCTAAAAGACCACTTTCATAGGATCAAAAGTAATAAGGAATTTGCATAGTACATTAATTAAGCTCCCTAACAAATTAAATCCCACCACCACATTTCAGCATCCTCCGTTTCTCTAATAACCCTTTCTCTTCCTCTTCTTTTTCTGCTGCTCGTAGCCAAGCGGCGGTGGTTAATAGACTGAAAGATCTCCGTAATACTGCCTTCATTAAAATTAGACTAGTGACTCAACTGTTATTGTGGATTTTGGAATGTGGATTAAAACTGAAGTTAAAATAATAATAATGCACAGAGTGGACTGATTGATGCAATCTAACTATTAATTGTAATGTGAAATCCATAATACTTGGAGGAGTTGTGTAAGGGTACATTGTGTATTCGTAATGTTTGAGGCTTCCTAAAAAGACAGGCTTTTCAATTAATTGACGAGGCGCCGGAGTCGCTCTGTGCTCCCTCTTCGTGAACCTGCACTCAAAGTGGCGTCAGTGGGGACCTGAGTAGATGTTATTACACAACCATTAATTTGTCAGGCCTTCGTTGATGAATGAATGAAATACGAAAAACAACTCGCACCTGGTCATTTAGTTTCCCCGTGAGGACTGACAGGGAGTTTGCCCTTTTCATGCTATAAATCAAAGAAAAATAGACAACATTATAATTAGAATTCAGATTAGGAACCCCCAAGACCACAACCCAACAAAAACAAAATGAGAGAGCCAAATGAAGCAAAGCATTTTGATGGTTTTTAGACTAGAGAAGGTTCTAGATTCTACAATCTATTCATTATTATTGGAAATTGGACGTATTTGTTGGATATTGGGTTGTGGTGTGGCGTGAGTGCGGGTGGTCATTTACCTGGAGACAAATGACGTCTCATCCTCTCGTCGTGATAACAATTCCAGTACTTTGGGGATGGAGTTCCTAATGGAGGCCCGTAATTTTGAAAACGAACCCGATCGTCGCATTTTCCCATACTGCTCAACATAATAATCAAAATGGAATTTGATGTGGACTGTGCACTGGGCATACGCATAATCCATTAAAATTAAGTCTGACTTCTTTCTAAAAATGAGGTAAGAGCAAAAAAGATTCTTCAGCGCAGATGCTGAGAGAGCAACAACAAGAGAGCAACAACAACTATAACGGTCGCCAGCTTACAAAACAGAACTTTAAGGATAATGAACGTTCTTCTGAAATCGTAATTTATTTAACAAAAACAAAAATAATAATTGGGGTAGAAATCAAAACAAATTATCCGCTAATCACCACGACCGTGCCACCACCACAGTAGTAAATTAATTAAAAGAAAACTACTTGGCGTCCTTGTTTGGCTATAGTTCCGTTGTGATATAGAGTATTATTCTCCCAATCAATTAATTAATATCATTTAAGAATAAAATACGAAAAGGCCTCTCGTTTCCATTGACAAGTTCTTAATTCAAACAGTGGGAAGATTTCAACCTCAGAGTCAAAATTTAAGAGTTAGCTTGAGGAGTGGATGCCAAAGGCATTTAGAATTTTGGTCTTGAGGCCTGTGACTCGTTGCGTTTCTGATTGTTCACTTCTGCCCTTCCCAGAAGGACCTAAGATACTTCCGCCGCCTACTTCTCGCCATTCCTCGGCGGCACCACCCCCTACATGCTCGCCCAGCTGAAAATTAACAAGAATCTCCTATTCAATCTCCTCAAGGATTGTTGGGTGGGGATTGGGCTCACAGGCAGATTGCAGATTGGTATCATTGGGATCGCAGAAACTAGAACCTCCTTCTTGTCTTTATCTCTTGTTTAAGAAGATGAAGAATCCAATTCAAAAGTAAAGCAGAAGCAAAAGCAGGTCAACTACTTAAAAGAAAAGGAAAAACAATCTCATCCTCTTGAACTCACCTCATCACCACCTTCGTATTGGGCAGAGTCGGTGAGTGACTCCCGGGAACCTCTTCTACTCCGATCTCGTGAGCCTTGGGAGGAAACTAGGCTCCGCCTCTTTTCTTGTGGCGTCAATACCCCACCACCTTCAGGACCCAGGATTTGTGCCATCTTTGCCTGTTTTATCACGTCGAGGGCCTAGGAATAACAATATTATTACAATTGACTTTGACCCTACAGTAGGAGCACGGGTGGCATTTTCAATCTTACCTCCTTGCGAGATCTAGAGGCACATTCCTCAATGGTTTCCGCCGCTTCCAACTTCCCCTGTCGCCTATAGAGGAACCCAAGGTTCTTGAGTGTGGTAGTTACCGTGGGTGAGTCCACTTTGGCCGTTTTGTGCCATCCTCCATAGTCGGGCGGAACTTCTTTGTTTTGACTCTTGTTCTCTTCTCGTTCCTCTGCCACTTGCCAAATTGGCTTATTATCATCTACGCAATTCATTAAAAAACCAGTATAAGAATTCCGTCCGTTGTTACAGTTAATTTTAGTTATTAATCAGACATCATGGCAATGTGCAGTACTATGATCCATACCATCAATGGCCCCGTACTCCCGCTCATGTGCCCGGGTGAGGACTTGCTTGTAAAGGATCTCCGCTTCCTTGTACTTCCCTTGTTTAAGGTAACAGGAAGCCAAGTTATTCTTGGTCTTGGCAACATTTGGATCATCAGGTCCCAATTTCGATTCGTAAATATCCAAAGCCCGCCGGTAATACCGCTCCACTTCTTCATATTTACCCTTTGGAAAACAATAAAGAAATGAGAAATTGGCAGAGACATTATTGTTAGTGATGTCAAGTTCAAATAACCTGATTTTGGCAAAGTAAGGCAAGATTGTTGAGTTGCTTGGCTACATCCGGATGATCCTTAAACATAAATCTTAATAAGTCAATCGGCACATGCAACTGACTTCCTTTCACTATGTCAAATTGCTACGTACCTTCCCAAGAACCTTCTCGCGAATCTCAAGGGCACGTTTACACAACGGCTCTGCCTCCTTGTACTTCCCTCTCTTCCCGTACAAAACAGCCAAGTTGTTCAAAGTAGCAGCCACCTATAAACAGAAGGAACATGTTACACTTGAGTGATAGGAACGTTTAAAATCCGGGAGGTACCTACCGCAGGATGATTCTCCCCGAGTGTTTTCTCACGAATCATAAGCGCATCGTTGAGTAACTTTGCAGCTTCCTTGTATTTGTTTTGATCACTAAACAATAAGGCATAGTGTAAGCGTCATCAATCCTTCGTCACAATACTTTTGCAATGATTATGCAAATACATATTGTTGTTGTTTTACCGGTAAACAAGTGCAAGTATGTTGAGCATCGTGGCCACGTCTGGATGGTCTCTGCCGGAAGTCCGTTCCAAATCTTCCAGTGCTTGTTTACAAAGTGGCACTGCCACTTCATACCGTCCCTGTGACGCATACTGGATGACGAGGTTATGAAGAGTCCTGAGCCTCGCAGGGATCTCATACCCAGCACTGGCCTGCTGGACAAACTGACTCGGTGGGGTGGGTGACATGGCTATAGGAGTTCCAGAATGAGATATGCCTTTTTAACAAACGTTCGTTTCATTTTAAAAAGGAAGGGAGGAATTTTCATTTTCTTTCGGCTCAGAAACAATCCTGGAAGGAGGAAATGGAAACTGAATCAGCCGAAAACAGAATGGATTTTGAGTTTTGTTAGTAAACAGGAGAAACTGAGCCAAAAGGTGTAAGAAGGTAAAAAGGAAGTTAGAGATTTGGACAAGTGAAGAGAAGAATAAAGAAACCCTTCCAATAAGCACAATTGAATTGACTTCATGGGATAAAGCCTGAAATTTTACCTCTTTCTTCATTGTCATCATCTGGAAATAAGTCCATGACGGGGTCAGAGTCTGTTTTGGCTTCGGATCGTGATGATGTGTCCATACCACTCTCAGGATCATTCTGCTGAGACTCTTGGTCATACTTTTTCATTGAGTTGAAAAACTCCAACTGCTTATTCGTCTCTTCCAGTTGGGCTACTAATTGCTCAGAAGCTTGGAGACGTTGTTGTGTAGTTGCCAGTTCATCCCGCAACCACGCATTTTCCTGACATAGCCTCTTCACTTGTGTCCGTAACTTTTGTTTCTCAGCTTCAGTGATTTGCATGTGAGTAGCCAAAGCTATCATTACCTGGAAATATTAGAGAAAAGAAGTGAAGTGAAGATGAAGACCAACTCAAAATGAGCGAGTCATTCTACCGTAGACGGAAGTGAAATGTATATCTGACCTTGGCTTCGTCAATCCCAACATCAATCATTTCCATGGACTTGTGAAGGATATCTGACTTTTCATTCAGCCCTTGGCTCTCATCTTGGCTCTGACTGAGGGATCCGTTCTTTAATGTAGACTCGAGGGATTGTAGTGTGGCATGATGCTCGATCTTCAATGACTCTAATCCAGAAATGACGGTTTTGGTACTGCTCACAATCTCATCCTGCGTCAGCTGGGTCATTTTCTCAAACATTCAATCTTTGTTGTTGGGTCTGCTAACTACTCACTACCCGTGACTGTCAAACACAGAAACAATGTTTATCATTGACATTTGGAACAAACTTTTGAATATCGTCCATCTGTTTTAGTTTGATATAAATATTTCAGTAGACTAACATTTAAGCTTTAGTCTTGCCTTACATGGAACAGGAACAGACAGATGTCTTCCGGATATTGGCCTATTGTGGCCTATTCAAATAGTCGAAAGGCGCACGAGGACGATAGAAAGCGGAGCGAAGCCTGGGAATAAAGGAGTGATGATTTGCCACTAATTGTAAGGTGTTGTTAGTTATACGTTGGAACTTAAAATTGCTTGCAGGAATATGACAACAAACTTCCCCACCTTAACTCCTTCCTTTTTTCCTTGCCTTTTAAACCAAATTACAACTGAAGAGAGTGTGACGGATTCACGGATTGTTCACACTGGGAAGTTTGCTTGTTAAAGAAGAGGAATGAAAAGAGTCATCGTTTGTTCTGCGCAGGGCAGTTTCGGAGAAATAAATCCTGAGATCACACGCATCCCTTTATAGCGCGTCTTGTCCCCAAAAGTCGTAAAAGGCGATTAGCTTGGGTTGTAAGGAGCCCTTAGATAAACCCTTCTTTCTTGCTCTGACTCAGCCAGATAACTTCAGATTTCAAATGAAAAGAGTCCTACGAGGCCG
>Ga0194135_10002486_pt1 | contig 11211 bp, 10 predicted proteins | sample LitLau_LLRF_2013_FD_134024 | JGI IMG/M metagenome (GOLD analysis project Ga0194135, IMG submission 134024) | Freshwater sediment microbial communities in response to fracking from North America - Little Laurel Run_MetaG_LLRF_2013 (version 2) | ecosystem: Environmental > Aquatic > Freshwater >... | reverse complement strand
GAAGAAAGGAGTGCAGAGACGCAGCCACAGATTCCTACAATGGGATCCGACAGTTGCAGTCGCTGTTTCAAGAGTCCCATGGTTAGAAAGTTGCCCAAGAACCCAACAACAAAGCGGTAGGTCATGAAGAACCCCACTTCACCTCCGCCCCAATTGAACTTGTATCTTCCAAAGAGGAAAATGACCGTCATCTCACCTTAATTAACCCAAAAGTTCAATAAATCTAAAATTTTAACCTCCAGGTTTTACAAATCTGGTTTTACAAATCAAATGATGAGACGATAGCTTAAGGGTACTGAAACGTTCTTACCCATGACAGGTACATAGGCACAAAAGTAAGAGCCCAGGAGAATGTACAACTTTGTTCGTGCATTCCCTGGCCGTGGCACTCTAACAACTTGAAAAGCATCCTTCAGATGCTGCGTGTTAAAAATTTCCAGAACCATTTCTCCAAAAGGCTTTGAATGTTGATCTGTGTGATCTTTGACGGCTCGGAGGATGTAAAGGAAGTTTCCAGTAAACATGAGGAGTCCAATCAGAAAAATATTTGCATAGCCTAAGCTACTCTTCGCCATGGCACCCCCGAGTCCTGATCCAACTCCGCCGCCCAAGATAAACATCGAATGAGCAAAGGCAGTCCTTCCGGTACGTTTTTCAGGCGGAGCTTCCGCAGCGACATAACTGAAGACCGCCATGTTGAAACAGGCAGTGTTCCCACTGAGGGCGGGCACGAGGGAAGTCACGACTGTTACCGTCCATCCTCCGACTCCCTTGTTGAAGTAGACGCAGATGAGGAGAGCGAGATTCTGAAGAATGAAACTCCCCACGACAAACAGCATCGGTAGTTTCCGTCCATACTTGTCACTCCAAGCACCAATGGGGACTACCAGCAAGAGTGGGAACAAGTTTTCCATTACAGTCCGAACCAGGATCATCGTTCCCAGCGCTTTCTGAACTTGTATTTTCTCTTCCTGGTAACCTGGGCTGTGGAATTATAACAACGACTGGGTTCATCACAACCGAAACCTTTTTTTTAATAAAAACGAAAGAACAGTCTACGCTGTTCCCGTTGATTTACCTTCCGGATTGAAGTGCATTACAAACTTCTTCCGAATAGCCCAGGTTTACCAGGCACACTTTCTCCGTCAGGAAATCCTGGACAACCACATAGACCAGAATTGTTGACAGTCTCTGGAGCAGGAGTGCCGGCTCGGCACTAAATGTACCAAAGAAAGATTCCCCTAACTGGTCTCCATTTTGTTTCCCGGTTTTAACTCCAATAGATTCCTGACTCATTATTTCAAATTCTAAAGTAAAACTCGCCTCCAGTAGATTAGTTGAAAGCAGAGGCCGCAGCTGACAATGCGTGCAAGAGGAGCCGCTAAAACCACTGATAATTAATCTCAAGATTTAGAGCTCTTGTGAGATAAAGTCGCCTCCAAAAGCGTATCCAACACTTGGAGGCAACAGCACTATTGTGGTTGATGAAAGTGGAGATCATTAGGATATCCCTTTTGGAGAGATTCAGCTTTTCCCTTTCATCCTTTCATCCTGTAGACTTGTGTAATTAAGAATAATGGAGCTAATTGCTTTATTTGGAATCACATCTGCATATTGTCGCACGGGACGGACTTTTATTATTCATATTCCGGTCACTGAAACAGATTTGCCAGCTGCAAAATTGAACTCATCCATAGTTGCTCAGTCCAAAGAAGGATTATACAATAGACATGGCCATTTCCTTGTTTGAATTGCGAGTCGAGTCAAAGACTGGGAGAAATGCTTCAGAAAAAGCGCTACAGACAGGCTTTCTTCAAGGTTATGTTCCTGAGTCTAATTATTCACTGACTAATGACAAAATCAGAAAGGGTCACCACCTTATTCGGACATGGATTATGCTTAATTAAAGGTCGCTTTGAGAGTACATACGCTAAACATTCATTCAACTTCTTTAAATGCACTGACCCCGATATAACTTGCCTTAGCATAGGAATGACTAACGACCAGTCTACAATCCCGGTAGGATTTAAATTTCAGTGTTTATATTTACTATCAACTCTCTGAATAAATTTAGAGGACAATACAGGAAATCATTCAACCTCAGTTTGTTTTTTGGTGGCGTCAATCCTCCCTAAAGTATGTGCGTTAACAGACTCATTCCATGTTCAACGCCGAAAATGGTATAACCCTGCCACTTGATTTAATAAAAATGTCTCAAAAACTAAACTAAATGAGGCTGCAATTAATCCCAGTCCGCAGAACATAGCCACGCCATGAAAGCTTTTGATTGCAAGTTTCGGGGTTGACGCCTGCGCCAATTCCTCCAACCTCAGCCTCACCTTATTCTCCTGCTGTGATTTCAACCAACGTGAGCCCAGTATCCTGTACCTATCTAGATCTCGATTACTCCAGTGGTCAAATAGCCCGGAGGCCATTGTCTGTAAAACTACATGATTGAATTCTGTGATAATGGGAGATCCTTTTCGGAAAGCCAGGATCATTGGCACCGAAACAAAGGAGTCCTCACTCTGTACAAACGTCTGAGCAGTTGTGAGTGACAAAGTTGCGTTGGACGACACAGACGCAGCGGCAGTGGCTGTAAAATCTATACACGCAGCTCTCTCGTCCAATACGGCTATCGTTATGCATTCTTCTGAACTATTTACCAAAACCATTCGCCTTCCAATTGCTTGATACACGGGGTCTTTTGAGGTAATGATAGCATGATAGGCCATGCCCCCATAAAAACGATAGTACAGTTTATAGTCGGAAAATGCGAGTTCACTAAAAGTTCTTGGTAGAATCGCAGTTGAAACGGGGCTGGTCATGAATGACGTCAATTTAGACCTGTAGCCCGTTCCCACGAGGAGACTGAAAATCATCCAAGACAGGAAGACGATTCGTCCTTCAGACATTGTAGTTGCTTCAGCGGCCTGGTCCAAAACTATCCTCAGGATTTTCCATATTTCCGTCTTAGCGAATGAAATGTGGCGGATGAGTTGGAATATATAAAGGAAGAGCATGATGAAAATGGCGGATATTCCGATTCCCGCCCAAACCAATGCATTATATGGTTTATATATGGACTTCCATGTAGATCCTTTCCTTGGGATTTGAATATAGAAAGTATTAGTAAATCTGTCCATGGAGGCGGAAAAGTCAACAATTTTGTGTCTCTCAACGCTGGTGCCGATGCTCACGCCCAACGAGACATCACCGTAAAGGACGTCTCCAAGGGCTCCCGTCCACGTCCCATTTGGCAATTTATAACCAGTCCCTTTCCCTCGACTTCCAGTTTGAAGGTAAAGTGTGAAATTGTAAATACAACTCGCAGCTTGCAAAGTTTCAAAGTAGACACCTAGCCCAAATTTCAAACTGCCGTCGGGATTGTTGGTGAAAATTAGTCTACCAGGCCCCGTCATGGCTCCGACCCGAATGATTCTTCCGTTAAGTGGTGAAGGGCATGTGGTTCGGAAGGGGACACAACCTAGTTTCGAAAAATTTCCACTCTTCCATTGCATATATCGAAACTTTGCAAAATACTCGACTTCCAAACTGTAGAGTGTTGGCTCCTGGGGTAAAATTTGTACAAACTTGTCCAATTGTGGTCGAACCAGTCTGTAAAATAGGAGTGTATCTGTCATAAGTATATTGATTGACATTGATTTGGCATTTATGATAGCAGTGGCACAGAATGGAGTAAACCGATTCTTGGAAAAACGATACGAGTTGACGATGTCACCCTCATTCCATTCAACTCCGCCGCCATAGAGATGTGTTTGGTTCCGATTATACTTTGTAACAACGAGAAATGGGCTATATGTTTACCTGTCAGTAATCTGGAGTATTTTAAGCCAAATGTCTAATTCACTTTTTATGGAGAAAGCAAACGCAAACGTTGAGTCGCAATATCCGCCCGAACTATGAATTAAATCTAAGGAATACAATTGGATTGAATTGTCTCCCGTAAATTCTTCTTTTGAAATTGCGTAGCAGGGCAAAGTAACTGCCAAAAATAAAGTATTCTTTAACACCGGCGAAATCATGCTCACGAACGTTTTGTTTCGAAGTGTAAGTTGGAATGATTCCATTGGTAAAGGGAACGCCAATCGTAAACGGCCGAATTTCGTACTTGGAATTGACATAATAATTGTGGACGTTTGGTATCCGACTATAAATTGGGATGAGTTCATAGCAAACAGAACACTAACGAGAATGACAAATGACCGAATTGAATGTTTGGAATTGACATTATTAGCATGAACGCTTTGTTTCGGACTATAAATTAGAATGGATCAATAGCAAAATAGAACACCAATGATAAATGAGTAAATTGCATGCTTAGAACTGACATAAAAATGATCCACAATTCCTTAGAATATAGTCTTTACGTCAAATCTTAATCAATCAATAAGTTCGACTTGGAACTCGAAACTTCACAGAGTCAAGCGTGGCATGTGCACTCTTTACGCGGTCGTTGATCGTATCATTTCGAAGTCAGGTTTGGCTTTAATACCTCACCTAAAATTAAATTTATTTTTATTTATTTATTTTTTTATTATTTTAATAATACAAATTTTGCTTCTGACTACATTCTTAAAAAAATGACAACTGCGTCAAGTTGTTTGCCAGTTGTAAAAATTCCGAGGAATATTTGGCAATGGATGTCATGATCAAGGAACTTCCTGATGAGAAAATAATAATTTAACTACCGGGCAGAACTTTGTATCGGTTGTAACTGGAAATTTGAAAGTGAGCCAATTTCAAGAACAAGAAACAATTTCCAACATGGAAAATAATTGAGCACCAAACACAAACGTTTTCGCAGACAATTCGAATCAAGTGTGACTGCGGTGGATTTTTAGCATTCCCGCTTGTCCCGCTTGAAGCGAATCGGGTGATCATGGAATCAGCAGAATTGGTGCTAATCACGGCGGGGAGGTGCACCACTTTATCCGTCCATTTCACTTCACTTCCCTTCACTTCACTGTAGTAAGCGGGAAAGCGGGAAGGGAATATTTTACTGGTCCCTTGATTTTCAATTTTCCGGTGTCTCTTTAACGTCTGCGCGGTTATAGCCCTTGGCCTCCTTACACCCTACCCGGAAAACTTTGTGGCATCTGATAACAACTCGTTAAGCCCCACAGAGCAATTAATGGTGAATTTTTTTTTTCGGATTCATTGGACTAGTTTATAGCGCAACCATTTTAGTCCTTGCAGCCTCCGGTCGTGTAAATTCCGAAAATTGTCAACATTCCAATAGGGATATAATGTTTTCAATACTGCATGCCGTCAAAATTACGACGTAGCAACCAGAATCGAAATTCGGTAAGCCCGAAACATTTAAGACTGAAACTCACATTCCTGTTCAGAAAACGTTTTGCATCACGCGTGACAACAAACGCGTGTGAGATTTTAAGGTTACGAATTTCTTTGACCTGACCCCTACACCTGGCACCTACAAGATGCTGCTTCTACTTTGGGGTTGCGGATGAGACAAACTCACCGACGCAGAATCTAATGCCTATACTTAACTACAACAATTTCTAATTAATCTTGAAATCTTGAAACCAAAAAGAGGCGCAGTGACAATATAATAGGAACGGTATAACGGTTACCAGGAAAACAAAAATATGGAAATGATTAAAAATGTTTCGTTTGAACAAATATTATTTTTCTGTAATTTGGTATGTATCAGAGCCTGCAATTCATGCATGCCACCAATCCGGCTTCTATATTAAACTGATATTTAACAATAATAATAATAGTTTTAGCGAAGAAATATCGGATATTTTTCGTCTCCCAGAGGAACAACCAAAATTGCTTTTAGCATTGCGCTTTGGAGGTTTTTTTTTTTTAACCTACAGTACTTTTAAAATATTAAACAAACAAATCGGAGAGCCTAAAAATCTTGTTAACTTAAAACAAATCTCATAAATATACCTGAGCAATTTAAATAATTTTTTTTTTCGTTTCATTTCTTGGATATTGGCGGTTGCACAAACAAGGAGTGTCTCAGCACGTTCGCATCTCCTCTAACCCGATTCCCATAGTCGGGCACTAGGATTGGAATAAACACAGAGCGAGCGAGCGCAACTAGAATTAAGATACAGGCTCATCAATTCGTGTTAAGCAAATGCGAAGTACTTGGTTCAAAAGTTGCGTCCTTTGCCCTCCAGCTGCGACGCATACTTTCATCTTCTTGTGTTGGACGAACTCGGTCTTTGTTTTAAATGAAGCTTTATTGCTTTCACACGGCCACGATTTTTCCTTTGTGTGGATCAAAAGGTGGACCGTCAGTTGGGACCTTTTTGAAAATTGACGCTGGCAGAAATCACATGTGAATTCTCCGGTGTGGAGACGGGTATGCTTAGCCAGTCCCGATTTATCCCAATATACCTGCCTACAGATTCCACACTCGGCTTCTTTTGTTCTATGAATTTTCATGTGGACCTTGCAGGTTGTGGTGGTGGAAAAGGATTTTTGGCAGAGTCTGTACTGGAATGGTCGCTCTCGCGTATGCGTACGTAGATGGCTTCTCTGGGAACTAAGCTGCGTGAATGATTTTGGGCATAATCCAAACGGGAATGGGCGTTCTCTAGTATGGACCCGGACATGCGCCGCTAGTCCATCCTTGTCTCCAAATTTTTTCTCGCAGACGTCACATCTGAGCCTGCTGGCCGTGCCTTTGTGACGCCGTCGATGGCGTAGTGGCTGTATGTAGTAGTGTAGTAGTGGCTGTATGATTTCCCACATTCCTCACATTTAAACAGTGTTTCCAGAGTGTGTCCCCGCATGTGAGACTCCAGAGCGTGACCATGCTTGAAATTGCGAGTACAAAATGTGCAATTATACGGACGCTCATTCGTGTGTATTCTCATGTGGGAATGAAGTTCGTATCGGGTACAACAGGAAAATTAACATAAAGTGCATTTCTGTTTTTTGATCCCTGCATGACTCTCTAGATGATTTTTATGCGTCCATTTGTGACGGAAGGACACCAGACACTCTAGACATTTAAATGGCCGCTCATTCGTATGTATCCTCGTGTGGATTTCCAGTTGAGACCGGGAAGACCCAGCAAAGTCACACATGACGCACATAAAATCACTTTGACGCGTATGCGTGATGTGATGGAGTTTCAGTTTGTTTTCCGTAACGAATTCCTTGCCACATTCGGAACAGGTGTGGAGTCCGCTCTTCGAGTGCGTTTGCATGTGCATTTTGAGTGAGCGTTTCAGTCCGAGCGTTTTAGGTCACTCCTGGCATTGTAGTGGCTCCTGCTCAAGATGGATGCTCGATTTCATATGGTTCACGAGATGGTGCCTGTATCTGCATCCACTATTGCAGATTTCACAGACAAATGGGCGTGCCTCGGAATGCACGGCTGAATGTGACCTCAATTCCTGTACGCCCCTTAACGTTTTTTTTGCATATTGGACAATCCTGCCGGCCTTTCTTGGAGTGAATCACCTGCATGTGGTAGTGAAGATGATTTTTTTTTGTATAAGACGATTCACAGAGGGAGCACTTGAATGGCCTGATTCCAGTATGAATACCAATGTGACATTCCAAGTCGAGAGCACGGCGGAAGGATTTCGGGCAAATTGTACAAGGAAACGCCATTGATTTCAATGATTTCTGCGCCGTGTTTTTAATTCCGTGTCAAATATGGTCCTTGAGCTAAATAATAACAATAAAATAAAAATAAACATTAGCAAGCAACATAAACAAGCGGAGAGGTTATTGTCGCCGTACATTCGCATATTATCCGAATTGGTTGAAAACGGTGGGAGTTGACAGTTAATGGTGAGTATTTGTTAATATGTGGGATTTTACGTGGAATAACCCTACTATTATCCTAAACTTTATAGACACGGTTTGAGGAATAAGTGGTAGTGAGTTGGGTTTGCGACATATTATTCGTCCAGGCTAACCAACAGTATTTGTACGTGGTGGCAGTGAAAACTAAAAATTTCAAAATTTGGTTTCTCGTAGAAAGTCACCGAAGGGTCACAGGTCACTACGCCACACACAAAAGTTGCTTGCCTCGGTCAGACGAACACCTTTTGTGTCACATTCTGCGTTTGACCCGGATTTTTGTTCAATCTGAAACCAAGGTTTCCAGTTACGTGAAGGCAGAATAACAAAGACAAAAACTCTGTCAAGATTAAGTAGCGTTAGTAAATAGAATAACGCAAACAGTTAACTAGGCTCCGGCAGTTAATAAAATATACTGACAAACGTTTTACGCTGACGGCGTTTCACACTTTAAAGAATCGCCCAAACGATTACAAGCAAAAGTTATAATTGGATTTCCAGTTTGTAAACTACCGTATTACTTTCTCAACAGGTTCACAGGATCACACTTAACTGCCTTTTTTTTGCAGGCAGGAAATACGCTTTAATAATACAAACAAATATAACTATTGGTAGAATTAACTTTTTTTTCTGTGACTTCTAACTGAATTGAAATTGAGTCAACTTAAAATAAGAAACGGAACACTTCAGCTGTTGTTGGTGCTGAACAACTTGGGATTTGAAGGGGATGATGAGGACTCCGATGAATAGAAACGAGTATTATTTCCCAGAAACAGAAACTAAGTTTAGATTCACACAGGGTAAAAATGGGTCCCTCGAAACAAAGCTGGTGAGATTTTCCACAGAAGGCTTTTTGGAGTGTACCTTCGTGTTCAGTGTTCAGTCCCTGTCGGCTTCCATCCCTAAGTTGAGAAGTTTTCCGTATTCCTGAATATTGCCACCAAAGACCGAAAATTTGACATATTACTATAAAGATATTCGAATTCTGTACTCAAGTTTCATATTTCATAGCCCGTGAACTCGAAAACGGACTCTGTTAGCTTTTAATTATAGTTTAGTTCCAGCACGACAAAATTAAAAACACCAGTGTTTTGAAATCAAAAACGCCCGCATGAGCTCAACTTGCAAAAGTATGATTTTCGTTATATTCGTTATAATTTAACAGTATCTGTGAGAAACACTTTTCGTATGATATATTGAAAACACACTGAACTCCTAATGGCAATAGATTTTTTCGTAGAACAGATCGGATAATTCAAATTAAAAAAAAAACAGATCAAGAAATCTAAACATATCGATTTTCGCTTTTATAAACTTGATCTTGCGTGGTCTTGGTGATCGTCCGAAGAAATTGACGTTGGTTACCAATAATGATTATTTAACAAATTATTTATAGATTTGTATTCTGAAATGGTATATACAGGATGAAAGAGTCGCTTGGTTCTCTTCGCCGTTTTCTTACTTTTACGTTCGTTTCCAACTGTTTCAAATCAGGGGAAGAGTTACGGAGAATCTTGCGATGAGCTTATGCAGTCAATATTCAATTTCGGTAATTTTTTATTTCTTACAAATTAATCCAATAGAAGTTCCTTGTGATCTCAACCGGGACTTGATATGCGACGCTACGAAGAAATGCACATGAGATGACGGCCGGTATTTTAGTCAATACTCACATAGTTGCAAGTTGGACGTCTATTGACAGGTTTAAACCGCAAACCATAATGTATTTCATCAGTGATGGAGGGAGGGTCTTACCAAGCGTCGCAGTTTCCTGGAGCTCAAACCGTGCCCTTCATCTTTTCTGCCACAGTTTCTATGAATTCCCACTCGGCCGAGGCTTCCACCGTGACCCGCTTCGCATCCCATCTGTTAACATTAGGTTATGTTAATAGGTTGTTGCGAACTGTTTTTAATGCAAAATGCAAATATGCCATAAACGCTAATGTTTCTCTAAAGTTTTACATTGGGTTTGGAAATGTGGACAACAGACTATCAATTACCAAAACGTAAGTTTCTGATTTAAAGTAAAAAATTGTTTTCATGCCTTACAATGCAGTCATATGGCCAAGAATTATTGATAACGCACAATTTTTTTTCCGATTTATCGATAATATTAATATATTATCAATAATTATCGGTAATTATAGATAAAATGGCCGATAATGAGAACCCTAACTGGAACTGTTCTCCGGTGAGTGGATGAAAAGGAAAAGGGGTGTTGGTGCTCAGCGAAGAGTTCAGTTATGACATAAACTTTTTTTGATTGTATAATTCTGTCCAGCAAAACTGACCAGAGCCAACAGGAAGTCACCATAGCAGAGAGGGAACATCCCAAAAATTAAAACATTAATATTATTAATATTTCTTGATTAAATGAAACTCAATAAACGCTGCTCTGGCCGATTCACAAACAAAAGATTTAATTTTGAATCCCGGAATTTGATCGATGAAATTGACTTATTACTTTTCTCGCCGTCTTGCTAAAATTAGCTCTACAGATGGTCCCAATAGTTTTGACAATGGGTTTGAGATGGGTCCTATTCTTGTGTTGTCGTTATTATGGCTATACCCTTACACAAGGGCAAAGGTTTGTTTAGCTTTCAAGACAACTACCGTCCGATCTCGCTCCTCTCTCCCATTGCGAAAATCTTTGAAGTGGTCCTTTTCCATAAACTAGGACATTTGATTGAGCCCAAACTTTGCCCTCAGCAGCACGGCTTCAGGAAGCATCATTCAACACACACTGCACTCTCACTATTCTCCCAAGAAGTCTGGAGCGCCCTTGATCAACCCGAAGGCCGCGTCTGTGCAGTTTTCATTGATTTAAAAAAGGCCATTTGTTCAGTGCAAAGTGAAATTTCATTACACAAATTAATATTCAGGTTTGGTCTTCCGAAAGGACTAGTGAAAGTGGTGCGGAACTTTCTCTCCTTCCGCTCTTTTACAATAAAAATTGGAACTTTTTTCTCAAAATTGTATCCGGAAGTGAACTCAGTGCCACAAGGTTCGACTCTTGGCCCTCTTCTGTTTTCTGCATTCATTGACAACATCAGTGACTGTATTGACCTTCCATCTCTTATATACGCTGATGACTTGGTAATCTACACTCATGGACCACATTTATTAATTTCTAGACTTAATTCTACACTCAAAAGGGTTCATGATTGGAGTGTTTTGAATGGGATTGAAATTAACATAGAAAAAAACAGAGTTCATGGTTTTTCACAAAAAAGGATACCTCCCTACTTTCCCCAATCCAAGCATCAACAGTTATGAGCTCAGGAGAGTGGATTGGTTCAAATATCTAGGTTTAATTTTTGACAGTCATTTTAGTTTTAATCCTCATTTTAGATTAGTTAAAAATAGGCTAAGTTCTATGTTAGGTAGGTT
>Ga0194135_10002485_pt1 | contig 11211 bp, 4 predicted proteins | sample LitLau_LLRF_2013_FD_134024 | JGI IMG/M metagenome (GOLD analysis project Ga0194135, IMG submission 134024) | Freshwater sediment microbial communities in response to fracking from North America - Little Laurel Run_MetaG_LLRF_2013 (version 2) | ecosystem: Environmental > Aquatic > Freshwater >... | reverse complement strand
AGTCACTTGACAAATCTTCTGTGAAGACTCTTGAAGACAATCATATTATTACAAGACTACAAGTTCAACTCCATGAGGAAAGTGATGGAAGGAGAGTCAGGTTGACTGTAAAGGTAAGTTCGTATCAGCGATAATCTCGAATAGGATGAGCTTCGCTTTTTCTTTCTTCGAAGTTGAGCATGCAATAATGAAGACCACGACGGTGGTAGAACGGAAATGGTGATTGTTGTGTGTATGCGAGTAAGTGTTGTAGTGCCTGTAAATGTGAGACCCACTTATTTGCACTTTCAATAGATTCAATGAAATTCGCTCTTCTTCTTCTTTACAGGTTATGATGAAGACAGTCCACACACTCGTCACACTGTATGGTACTTTAGAGATGCGCGATCGAGTGTCTCCTTGTTATTGCAAGTCTCACGAAGAAGTGCTGATCTCGCAGGACCCACAGAACTGTTCTATAGCTGCGTGCGTAGTGTCTCAAGTATCTTCTGAGATTCACATGAATTTGAAGAAGACGAGAAATTGATCAGCATTGGATGGATTCAACCTTTAAACTTCTCTGTGTAGTAGAAATGAATGCCAAGTAAAGAAAGTGACCGAGTGACTTCTCTCGATCTGGCCTGGTCTACAACTTTGCAGGCCTTAAAAACTGCCACATATCATAAATGAATAATATTCTATTAAACAGTATACGCCTTGAGATCTCGAGATTTAACCCAAGTGCACACACTCACACACACACACCTTAGTAGCGTCGTTAGTAGGGGTGGTGGTTAAAGATATTCAGCATTCGAAAATGACTTTAAAAAGCGATGATGTTTTAAAAAATCCCCACTTTCTGTTTTGATTAACATTTATCGTATCGAAAGTTTGACACGCAAGTCGAGAGTTTATTAGCGTAATAATATATTATAAAGTTCATCAATCACATTATACATTTTTTGACACATCAAAGTTCACATATTCAAAATAAACCCCAGGTTGAAACAATTAAAAAATAAATATAAATAAATAATTGTTAATTTAAATAAAGAAATAAGTTAACATTAACTACAAATGATTCATTAAATGATTAAATGTTTATAATACGGGAGCATTTTATTTCTTCTTCTTCTTCTTGTCTTCTTCTTCTGAAGATTCCTTGGCGTCCTTTGTAGGTTCTTCGTAGCTTCCTGACGAGTATTGCTGCTGATGTTGGTTGTTCCGGTGTCGGCGGTTCTTATTCACGGTGTACTTTCCCTTCGAAGACTTCCCATTGGAGGCGAGAGATCCAACGTTGATCTTCTTTCGTGGATTGTCCTCTTCAGACCAATCGGGAACTTTGTCAGCTGAAGTTGCGAACGAGGAAGAAATCTTGTCGAATTCCGAGAGAAGGAGACTCGAGTTTTCTCGATCTTCGGCGTTACTTGATTTCATTTTCGTTTGGGATTCTTCGACAGTTCCGAAAATGTTGTTGAAATACTTTTCATACGAGGGAACGCCTCCTGGGCTACCACTGCTCCCTCCTCCTCCGTGTTGAGGTGAATTTGATTTCCGATTGGATTCTGAAGGAAGGTTTAAGGATTCCCTTCGTTTCTTATTGTTATGCTGTGGTGGATCCTTTCGTTCTGCCTCTTCTGAAGAGGTTTCTTCTCGGCTTTCCTCATCAGAGCTGGGACTGTTCTTTTGGGGTTTCTTCTTTTTACTGGGTGGAGCTACTTTAGTCGCTTGTGTGGGACTGTAAGGGTCCACTTCCCCTTCGGGGACTATGATCACTGGAGGAGGTGGCGCAACTCGGTTCTTCACTTCAGTTTTCTTGTTGTCTGATGATTTATTTCCAGATTTACTCTGTTTGTTCTTGGATGAACTTGAAGAAGGCTTCCTTCTGATTGTCTCATCTTCATCATCTTCTTCAGCTTCCTCGGAAGAATCTTCTTCGACTCTTCCTTGAGGACGCCTGCTACTTTTATTCGTAGATTTGTTTCGTCTTCGGGAAGGTGGTGGCTTGCTATGGTTGTACTCTGGTTCTTCATCTTCTGGTGAGTAAGGAGGATGACCAGGTCTGGATGAGTAAGAATCATCCGAGGGATATCGGGAAGGTCTATTTCCTTTTGAGTTGGAACTGCTTGGCTTATAATCTTCATAAGTGGGAAGTTCCTTGTTGTATCCTCCGTAAGGTTTTCCTCCGTAATAAGACGGTGGTGGTGAGCCACCCCCTCCCCCTCCTCCTCCGTATGGCTGTGGTTGTTGCTCTTGGGAAGAAGAGGAAGGTCCTCCTCCTCCGCTTGGAGAACTTTGTTTGTTTCCACCAGAGAACCAACTCATAATACTTTGGAAGAATCCTCCTCCGCCGCCGTTTGCTGATGCTGATGGGTCTGATCCTGGAGGGTAGAAATTTCCACCCTGAGAATTTCCTCCACCTCCTCCTCCTTGATTTCCAGGGTAGTCTTGTTGTGGAGCTTCGTAGTCTTCGTCTTCTTCTCCTTGTTGTGACGCAGGTCTTCGCTTCTTCTTCTTTTGCTTCTTCTTGTCCTTAGGGATCTTCTGTGGGACGACCTTCACTCCTTGGCCACCATTTAAATGGGAAAGATGTCCGTAAAAGGGACTGTCTTGTGGAGGCATTTCCTGTTCTTCCTCCGAAGATTCTTCAACGAGCTTCGGAATTGGCTTCTTTTTGTTTCGCTTCTTGTCTTTCTTCGATGGTCTTTCTTCTTCGTATTCTGGTTCATCTTCTACGGAATGAGGCTCACGGGGATTTTCTTCAGGAATGTCTTCTTCGTCTCGAGTGTGGATCGAACTTCCAGCTGGAGCAGGTTCTTCGTCACTTGCCCCTTCGTCATCTTCTTCTTCCTCTTCTTCTGAGGATGCAGGTTCCTTCTTTTTAGCTCCGTGGTCGCTTGCTCCATCGTCAAAACCGGCAGCGTCTTCATCTTCAGGGTAGGTTGAAGGGTATTTATGTTTTTCCACTGGATCGCTCCATTCAGAAGAACGATGAGTGGCTCCTCCTCTAAATCCTGCAACGGATTCTCGGCTTCCACTCGCACTTTCATCTGATTCCTCTTCGTCCTCATCGTCATCTTTGTACGAGTGAGACTTTTTCGATTTCGAAGAACTTTTACGGAGTTCCTTTTTTATGTACTCCAAGTTCTCAGGAGCTCCGGAAGCTGGGAAAGTGTTTTCGAATTTCTTAAACGCTTCATCAACAAGGATCTCTTCAGGATGGCGATTGTCATGATGAATACTTGGAGAGAAGAGAGAGTACGTCTTCACAGGTTGAACATCAGAGTCAGTAATGTATTCGACATCTTCCTCATCACTGAATTCATCTCGGGATTTCTTGTTTCGGTTTCCTTCTCCAGAGTCTCCTTGGGCTCCTGCGTCTTTCTCCTCTTTGTCGCCAGCGGAAGCCGTAGAAGTTGATTCGGCAGGGGCGGCAGTTGTTAAAGTCTTTCGCTTCTCGGGAAGCGTGTCAGAAGACTCGACTTTCTGAGTTCTATTGAAAATACTTATGATCTCTTCGTAGGACATTTCACAACGCTTGAAGAGAGTTCGACATCTTCGTGGACTCCGTAAAGCTTGGCCGATCTCTGCTGAGATTTTTATTAGAGCTGCCAAATCGTCTACCTGAGGAAACAAAGAAATAAAATTTCGTACTTTAACGCCTGTTTTACGATTTTCTGAAAAGTGATTTAAAGACAAGTGTGAAGGTTCTAAGTTGTCAAATGATGTTAAAATTGTTAATCTTATATACGACAAAACATTTCGTACTTAAACGCCTGTTTTACGATTTTCTGAAAAGTGATTTAACTAAAAGTGTGAAGGTTTAATTAAAGTGCATTTTTGATTTAAAAGCTAAGGCTGTATCAATCATAGCATGATCGCTACTACTACTAATTAAAGTGCATTTAGAAGTATTTTGATAAGATGTTAAAATTGTTAATCTTACGACATTCAATTCGCGAGTCTTCCTCGCCACAAATTCCGACTTTTCTTGCTTTTCTTGCACATCCAACCTTGCCGATCTTCTCTTCTGACTTCCGACAGACACTGTAGAGTTACCACCTTCTGTCGTTGTTCCGTTCCCACCTGCCTTTTCTACTAATCCATCGGCTAGTTTGACTTTGTTCTTAGTTTTCAAAGACTTTCCTCGCCTGTAGCCTGGATAACGAGGAGGTGGAGGGTATTGTGGGTAATGATAACCATCTCTTCCTGGAGGAGGTCCGTGTGGGATATGTTCATATGATCCTGAAGACTCTTCACTAGAAGGATCGTCATCTTCAGCCGATGCGGAGTTTATGTCTTTCTCATCTCCGTCAATGTATCTGACAAGTAAACCAATCCATAAAAGCTTTTTAATATTACTAATCAAATGCAACGCCAGTTAATTGATTAACTTCAAACTGAACACACGCAAAAATCATTTTGTGGGAATTGATTGCACACAAAGCATTTTAACTATTTCAAGTTTCACGAGAAGAACAACTGGTAATACTACGAACGATAGTTGAGGGTTTATTTTGCATATATCGGTCATGCAACTTGAGTCTAATAATTTTAAGTATATGAGATGACTCCTGATTGAGGAAAGTAATTCTTCATGCATTGCGATCTCATCTCGTGAACGAGTTTGTTTGTGACCAACTTCTACTTTTTTAAATAATTGAAAAAATCTAAATGATCCATTATTATTATCGTTCGCAAAATTATTTTAGGGAATGAAATGCTGCACACAAGCCCATACTTATTATTTGCACACTTACTTTTTGAGACGATTTAAAATCAAGTAGAACTCTTTATTGGCCTCATAAGTGGGATCCTCCGTGATGGAATTCACTTCACAGAATGCCTTTGAAATGCACGGCTTCAGATCAGAGATCTTTACTTTCCCGAACACAATTCGGTTGTCTTCTGCGACTGCTGGAACTCGAGACTTTTTAACGGGGAGAGTCTTTTTACTTAGTGTCTTGGAACTCAGTGTAAGTGGTGGTGGTGGTTTTGACTTGGCTGATGGTTTACTGGGAGGAGATTTATTGGAATCTGACAAAACTTCTTTAATGGGTGAAGCGGCGGTAGAGTCTGCATCTCGTTTTTCTCGCAGCGAGAATTCATCGGAAACTATACAAGAGATCAAATTATGGAATCTTTCATATAGACACTGACGCTAATTGAAATGGTAATATTTTAGGGTGGTTTGAAAGTGCTTGAAACTTACATTGAACACAGATGACGAGAAGGATGAAGCCCACAAGGCCAAGGAATAATTTAGATCGAGGTTTCATTCCACCCCGAGTTGGTCGACTTAAATTGAGTCTTTGTTGTAGCGTTTAAGTCTCCGCAGAGGAAACCAAGAAGGCGAGTTCGATTAACAATTAGGTAAGAAGAAATGGTGACAGAAGAAGCGTTTGAAACAGACCATAAGGAGGGGTGGATGAGACGACAGTAGTAAAGGAACGGCGAGAGAGTTTATCTGTGTCCCAGGTAGTCGAATAAGAAGTTGATTGAGTAAATACGAGTAAAAACTTGGAGGAGTCCGCACCAACAGTTATTACTAGAAGTAGCCAAACTAGATTTGAAGAATTCGACTGAAGATGAAGAAGCAACTAAGCTAACAAAACCAACTTGCGATGCGAACTTGTGAATTGGGAATCGCTTAAGTCAGAAGTTGGTTGGTTGAGTGTGTTGTGTAGCGTTGAGATGAACTTTAGGTACAAAGGAGATCATCATCATCTTCATAATGTGCTTTACAACTCTGCAACCGTGTAAAATGTAATATATGAATGCATTGTCTTCATTCATATTTTGTTTGCAACAATGAAACGATTTGATGCTTGCTACATATATTCTTCTTTCGAATTCACTTCGTCTTACTATTCTCTCCAACGAGAGTATAGTAATAATGAGCCGTATTCCTCCTCTAAACACTGAAATATAAAATGAGGCCATAAGGTTTAAGCGAAGCCTAATAATAAGTTTATACCTGAAAGATATGTGAGAGATGGTTTTGATTTGGCGAAATAAAGCAAAACACGATCATATAGTAATAATTCTTCTTCTAAAAAGATCCGAGATGATAACAACGATAGAATAAGCATTTGCCGTCGTAATTCATGTTACACAGCTAATTTTAACTGTGTATCCCGTGATCTGTATAAATTAACAGATTTATTTAAGATTGTATGATTTTTATCTGCGAATTAATTTTGAACTTGTATTCGATACTTCTTAGAGAGCAGTCGTTTTTCTAGCAAGATACTTCACAATAGTGCACACAATAGTGCACAGCAGTGCAAAATAGTTATTAGTGGTTAGATAAACCGATGGAACAACAACAGGAAACCTTTATAATATAGCAGAGTAGTAATAAACGATGTATCGTAAAAAATCGTAGTAAGGCATGAATGGACGCAAATAAAAATACTCCAATCTATCAAGAAGACATTACTTGATTATTTAGGGTCAGAACGCGTTGCAATTCGGTATTATTAAGCGTTATTAAGTAAGACACAGTAAAAGAAGATAAAAGATCGTAAACTATAAAAATCGTATTACTGTAAAAATGTGCGAGTAACTAGACCGACAATTGCAGTAGCGATTATGAAGACGAAATACACACACACTCACAGTATGAGCATATACGTATGATCTGATTTCACTTATCATTATTATTATTAAGGGAATCATCAAGGTAATTCATAACATTTACTTTACTGATCGAAGGTGTGTAATGTTCATGAAGGCAAATAACAAGTCTTTTGGAAACCTCGCGTATTCTTTTAGATTTATTATAGAGCTTTGTAGTGCTACTTTAAAACACGGAGCTAAACTGAGGATGAGCAGTAGTAGCAATTCATCTACAAGACTGACATAACACGTAGTAATAAAATGCAATTACTACAGCTACTTCTCTTCAACAATTCAAAACGAGTTTATCTTTTAAAAGACTTATCGCATCTTCTTGTTTATTGATCCCAGACGCTTGCGAAGATATAGTAAAGAGAAGAACATTGAATAGCTCTCATATCCTCATCAATCTGAATATATAACTCTTTAACTTGAAAACTTCTCGTTGTTTCAGTAGACCAATAAAGTAGATCAAACACAATAAAGAGATCATCACTTAATACTAGAGAGCAGTTCTTAATAAGCCCCTAATAAGTAAAATGTCAGTAGTAATAATCAGTCATAAATGATGATGGTATGAACAAGTAGGTATGGCTAGAATTGAATCAATTCTTTGTTGATCAGCAGTTGATCATCAGTTGATCATATTTCATATATATCTTCGGAAAAGCACACACACACACACACACAAACCTAACTCAATTTTAAGTTCTCATACCTGAAAACCACATTAATAACGACTTTCGTTACAACCACAGGACGCAAAACTCAGCAACCTTGTAATTTATCAAGCTTTAAGAAGAAGAAGAAGAAGAAGATGAGGTCTGAATCCCACTAAAAATTCAAAGTATATTTAAAAAGAACTTCATATGACCCACCTCATGCGTAGATTTTAACCGACGAAGATAATGAGAGAGAGATAAGGAAGGTCAAGGCTAAATTTTTCAATTGTTGGTCAACCTGTGCGTGAATAAGTTTCCCAGATGACCATAATTTATCATCACCCTATAAAGCAATCCACGAATTGTGAAGAGTCATAAAATAATGTATAGCATGTGAACTTACATGTGGGGTACTCTTGCAAGGAGGTAATGTACTCGATAAGCGATGAAGATGACTGGGAAAAGAAGAGAGTTCATCTAATTACACGGTCCTTGTAGCATCTTCAGAGAATCAGCAGAAGAAGATTAGGCTTCGGTATAGGTTTCTTTCGTAGTGAGTGAGTCAGTTCAGTTGTGCCTACAGACAGGAATAAAAGAAAAATCGCAGCGAGCTTCATTAGAAGTCAAGAACGGAGCCAACAATCTGAACAATTGAAGAATGAGGCAGACGGCTTAATAAAGCTCAATTTTTCATTATAGGTTGTTTAGTGAAGATTCTAACAGAAATGAAGGAAATGTGTGTCAAGTCAAAGGCACATCTCTTTCTAAGTCGTCAGTATATCCGCAAACATCTCATTTTTCACTTCAGGAGAAGAATGATGTCGCTTTTACTTTTCCAAAAGGTTTTTCTTCGCCATAAGATCATCATCCTTAAGCAGCCATACATCATTGCACGTACTTCGTCTACACTCACGTACTACAGAAGGACACTCCTCGCTAGCAATAGAAGGTAGCAGCATCAGCAACCACCCATAGTATTTCGAAAAGTGCAAAAAAGGTGTGCTAACGAGTTTAATATTGAAAGCGAATTTTACTTTATGTTAAAGCAGCGTTGCTTTAATGTCGAAGGAATAAAAGAAATTAAGAAGAAGCTGCAATTGTCCTCCCTGTCTACGTGTGAAGGTGGATTTGGTGTCTTTTAGAAAGTAAATATTTGAGAATTAATGGCTATTTTATTATTATATTTCTCTTTATTCTGCACAACAACAAAAATTCGGTTCACTCTATAATTTAAAACATTAGTAAAACTATTCATACATGCTAACAATAATAATTTAACAAACAAATGAAAAAACATATGAAAGAAACACAATCTCATGCGACGTAGACGTAAAAGACTGAAATATTATAGGAATACTATTAACACGCAGTCTGGAAAGTAATGTAATATAATAATAAAAATATCATATCAAAGGAATCATCGCATCAGTACTGACCCACCTAGAGCTAAAACTTCTACAAAAATGTTAAATATTGCAAATACGAAATACAGTTTTTCCTTGCTCGCTCATAGATCGGATTGCAACACATTTTTCCGTTAATATTTCAGTAATAAGGCAATAGACTCACAATCAGTTATAATACTCTAGAGAGAGATTGAGATTCATACAACTTTACAGTTACAATTGTTACAATAAATAATTCAAGTTCCTTCCTTACTTACACACACAGGCATAGCCGAAAGATATATAAATACACAAACACACCCTAATCAAAGCTCGCAGACTTATAGGCATCGCGTCGTTTTAAACTTAATAGGATATCTCACAATGTAGGAATAAAAGTAAAAACAGAATTCGTAGTTCAAGTTCCCATTCTTAATAATGTTATTTAACCTTTTTTATTGAAGTGATTCTGTCCGTAAATTGGAGGAAGTGTCGTTGCTGATCCATCACTGGTGGCTTTCTGCTTTGTTTTATCATTAGACTCAGATTGCCCCTGTCTTTTCCCAAGCTTAGCAATGTTAATTCCAACTTCTTCGTTATCAGAATGCATCTCATCGAAATCGATTTCCTCTGAAGAACGTTTCCCAAGTTGAGACATCTCATCTTCCTCTTCAAATGAATGACGCCACGAGTACTTCATGGGTTTCTTTGTAGATCTCTCTTGTACGGAATCTTTCCTTGGGGCTTTTGATGGTGGTGGTGGTGGTACTGCAGATGTCGGCGGAGATTTCACGTCTCTAACTCTGTCTGGAATCTTCACAACTCCTCCATAAGTTTCTCTCAGGTATTGAACGAGTTTTGGACTCAGGGGTTTGTTGTAGAAAGTGTCTTTCGTAGGACGAATTCGCTTGATCCGAGGCTTCTTCGTTGAAATTGGCGAGAGCAAATGAGGTTTAATAGGCTTGAGCTTTGGAAATGAGACCACTGGGTGGTTTCCCCATTTAAAGACCGGAGGAAGGGGAGGAACTTTCGCTAGACCGAGTTTGTCCAGTTCACTTATCTTTTTCTCGTCTGTCGTTGCTCCTATCGTTGGAAGATGAGGAGCTTTTGTGGAGTTTGAGTGGAGGTGAGTTTTATTACTGGCATTGATGGGCGTTTTCGTTGGTGCGGGCTTCACTTTAATTTTAGTGTAAGATGTTCTTCCTCGTTTACTGTTTTCCTCTTCGTCGTAATCTTCCTCTGAAGATTTTTCGTTTGCATTTTCTTCTGATGATTTCTCTCCGATTTCTTCTTCTGAAGAATTCTTTTCTTCAGATGAGTTGTCGCTTCCATTGCTGCCCCCAGATTGACCACGGTTGTTAGTATTAGATCCGCCACCAGGTGATCTATTTCCTGCGCCTCCAGTTCCTGGGATGTTTCCTCCTGGAAGTCCACCACTAGGAAGTCCACCCGGTGGTCCATTCGCAGTCTTCGTTCCTTCGGAAGGATTTTTAGTTCCATCATTATTACCACTTGCCATGTTAGCGTTAGACATTTTCGGACATGGCTTTCTTCTTGTAGGGACGCAGACAGGAGTCTTGTCAGATGGTTTGGTAAGTGGGATTTTGATTTCCTTCTTAGGATCCAAGAATCCTGAGGCTGGAGCTGCCACCGGAGGGTAATAGTTGGGAGCATCATCGCTTCCAACGCCAAGTGGGGGAGTCTTCACAACCTTTCCTAGTTCTGGAACCCTCACATCGTCCAAGTTCTCTTTTGGGGGCTCAGGATTGTCTGCCTCGTCATCTTCCGGCTTGAAGCTTCCTCCTTCCGGGAGGTAAACTTGTTTCTTCCTCTGCTGTTCCTCTTCAGAAGACTTTTCTTCGTCAGATTCCTTATTGTTCTCTCGCGAGTCGTCTTCATCCGAGGATAACACGTGGACTTCGACGCTCTCGATTTCTATTGAGGAATGATTCGGTTTCTTCGACGAATTGCTGCTCGTCGTTGAAGGTTTAGTAGTTTGAGTTTTATTTGCCTTTGGAGACACGGGAGTCTTATTTGTCTCTGGAGGTCTCCAATTGGCAATGGGAGGTGGTGGGGGAATTGCTGCGGGCGTGATCGCCTCCTCTTCACCCAAAGTTACCTTACTACTTCCCAAAGAAGAGATAGAGCCTTTTGAGAATATTTCTTTGACTCGGATTTTGTCCTTTGCTACTTCTTCAGACTCTTTGCTTTCTTCGGAAGCGCTTGCCAAATCTTCTTCTTCATCTTCTTCTTCTTTCGTGTCTTCGTCTGAAGACTCCTTGTTACGATTATTATTATTGTTGTTGTTAGCTTGAGGATTGTCGAGTCTAAAGGAATCTCGTCTCTCCTGCGAAGGAGACTTGAAGTCATTGTCATTATCATTATTGTCTTGAGAATTGTCAGGATGTCCGGGAGTCGCCGGTGGTGGAATTCCAGGAGGTGGCCGACGTCCATCGTTGAACTTATCGTCATCGTCATCATTATCATTATCGTTTTGAGGTGAGGGTCTGAAAGGAGGGAGGAAGTGGTGGGAATCCCCAGGACCAGAGGAGTCTGAATGATGT
>Ga0194135_10002484_pt1 | contig 11212 bp, 3 predicted proteins | sample LitLau_LLRF_2013_FD_134024 | JGI IMG/M metagenome (GOLD analysis project Ga0194135, IMG submission 134024) | Freshwater sediment microbial communities in response to fracking from North America - Little Laurel Run_MetaG_LLRF_2013 (version 2) | ecosystem: Environmental > Aquatic > Freshwater >... | reverse complement strand
CACTTCCACTTTATTCCGAATCTCAAAAAAGCCAGGAGACGCTAAACTAAATGCTAATGAAGAATTTTTTTCGTATTACAGATCAATGGAATTGGCTATGAGCGCTAAGGAGCCTTACAATTATTTTCTGTTGCTGCGAGCTCTTTTCAGATCCATCGGTGGCGGCTGCCATGATTTGTTATATCAGGAATTTCTGCCACTCCTTCCAACCCTGCTTCAGGTACTGTTATTATCAAGCACGTTTTATTGTGATATAGGTAAAGTGTTCGTTATTCTATTCCATTTTTACTTTTCAGGGACTTAACTGCCTTCAAAGTGGACTTCACAAACAGCACATGAAAGATCTCTTCGTTGAACTTTGCCTAACTGTCCCCGTTCGGTTAAGCTCTCTACTTCCATACTTGCCAATGCTTATGGATCCTCTCGTGTCAGCTTTAAATGGATCCCACACTCTCATTAGTCAAGGGCTGCGTACCTTGGAGCTTTGTGTAGATAACCTCCAACCCGACTTTTTATACGAGCACATACAACCAGTGAGAGCTGATCTCATGCAAGCGCTGTGGCGCACTCTGCGGAATCCCCAGGACCAAGTGGCGCATGTCGCCTTCCGTGTTCTTGGTAAATTTGGGGGCGGCAATCGGAAAATGATGATTGAGCCACAAAAGCTGGAATACAACGACCTTCCGAACGTTGGGTCATCTTTAGTAATTTTCTTCGACGACTATCCTGATTCTGTGGAATTGCCGATTCAGAAGATCATCGATTCAGCACTGACTACTGTAAAAGCTTCTAACAGTGACCCTTTCTATAGAAAACAGGCATGGGAAGTAATCAGAGATTTCCTAATCGCTTCTATCAATTTGGATGACACGAAGTACTCATTGCTCACTTTATTGTCTCACCCTAGTTTCACGGAAGGGCCCATTGCCAGATATAAGGTTGAAGACTGTTACAAAATGCCAGACTCCCAAGTTCGGGACACTCATCAAACAGCATTGACCGCCATGTTTGTGACGGCAGCAATTAAAGAACTTCGGGCTCTAGTGTTGCCGACGATGGTGTCCATGGTTAGGCACTACACAATGGTGGCTGTCGTTCAACAAGCTGGACCTTTCATTCACGCTCCACCTACTGGGATAGATCCATTTGTGCTTGTCGATGCACTGGTCACTATAATGGGTCACGAAGAAAAAGAACTTTGCAAGCCTGGCCACTTTGCTATTGTGCTTATTTTGGAAACGGCCAAAAAAGTGCTAGGATCAAAAGAGCGATGCTGTCAATTACCGCTTATGGAGTATTTGTCAGAGAAGATGGTTTCATTGTGCTACGAGAGGGCTTGGTATGCAAAGTATGGCGGCTGCATTGTCATCAACTTATTGTTCGAGCGGATGACACCTCGTTGGGGATTCGACCATCTTTTCACGTTTGTCAAGGCACTTTTGTTTGTTATGATGGATTTAACCGGGGAAGTGTCTACAGGTGCTGTTGACATGGCAAAATTAAATCTTGAGAAAATGTTGAGAGTTTGTGCCGCTCCTATTAGAGCAGTGGAAGACGACACGAGACAAGAACTGGCAGCGGCTCAGAGGAAAGGCATGTATGACGTAGTACATGAATTTGTACGACTCGTGGCTAGTTCTAACACCCTAGTCAGAGAGCAGAGTATGAGTTCTCTCACGCTAATAGCATCTATCCAGGGAGTTTCTGTGACGAACTTGATGGAACCTCACAAGGAGGTGTTGGCAGAAATGGTGCCTCCAAAGAAGCATTTAATGCGACATCAAACTGTTAATGCTCAAATAGGCATAATGGAGGGGTGTACGTTTTGCACAACTTTGAGCCCGAGGCTGGTCACCATCGATATTGGCATCCAGGAACACAAGGTGTTCTTTAATGAAGTATTGTCAGTGGTAGAGTCCGAGGACAGCGTTCTCCTCAAATACCCGTGCTATAAAAACATTACCAATTTAATTCCTTTACGGCAGACTGCGTTGAGAACACTTTCCGCTTGTCACTACATTATCTCATTGAGGGAAAAAGTATTTGCTGTTTTGTACAAGTCCCTCGAGAAACCAGAACTTCAAAAGGTGGTAGTTGAGTGTATGAGAACGTTCTATGTCGGTTCCATGTTAGACACTGAAATAGTAAAATTGGCTATGCGACCGCTGCTAATGACCCTCGCCGATCATCGGACAATGGATTTAAGTGGCATCAAACGACTTCATTATCTTACACAACTCTTTCCCGATTTCTTTAATGACAAGTTTTGTGACAACCTATCACAACACCTGAAAAAATTAATGGAAATTCAGGTAAATGTTCAAAAGGTATCAAAGAACGGGGACAATGAGCAGAAAATTTCCACGATTATCAGTATTTTCCATAAAATACCAGCTGCATCCGCTTCACATTGTGAATCACTGACAAAAATGGTGCTCCAAACTGAAAAAAGTCTCGCTATCGAGGCGTGTTCTCCTTTCCGAGACGCTCTGTTGCAATTCCTACTTCGCTACCCTGAAGAAACGGTGCGCGATTTGTTCTTGAACGAAAGCCTTCGCGACCCTCAGTGGTCTCGCTTTTTAATCTACCTCATTAAACACAAAGAGGGGAAACCCTTCCGAGACGTTGTGCAGAATAATGTGCCACATTTGATTGCTCTTATCACAGCTGTTTTGCGCAAAACTGCGTTGGCTGTAAATGATCGCTATGAGTTACAGTTCCAAGGAGTGCGCTTGGTATCGTTGATAGTACGCTATGACGACCAGTGGTTGTCGTCCCAGAGGGACCTTGTATTAACCTTACGTGAACTTTGGTGTAGCGAAGAATATCATGTTCACCACAGAAGTGTTGAAAGTATCGATTACGTACATTGGAACGAGCCTAAATTACTTGTGAAAATTCTGTTGCATTATTTCTGTCACTATCCTAATGAAGTGGATTTATTATTCTTTCTCCTTCGAGCCACGTATGAGCGATATATTCCAGATTTCCAATTTCTACGAGAGTTCTTAGAGTCGACGGTTGCCCAGAATTACACAATTGAATGGAAAAGAGCTGCCTTTTTCAGATTCGTCGATCTGTTTAAGAACCCCGCCATCTCAGATGACCTCAAAGCTAAAATTCTTCAACTTGTACTTATTCCGTGCTTTGTGGTGGGATTTGAGAGAGGAGAGGGGGAGAAACTGGTGGGAAGTCCCATATCCCCTGATTCAGACAACCCCGAAAACGTGGTAAGTGCTTTTATCAACAAAGTCATTGATCCGGAGCAACCATTTGGAACATCAGACGCCGTCCGAATCGCATTACTTCAGTTCTCATGCTTGCTGGTGGAACAGGCATCGGCTCATATTCATAATGTTCAAAGCAAAAAGCAAGGACAGAAACTACGACGAATCATGGCGTTTGCTTGGCCATGTCTCTTGGCGAAAAGTTGCGTGGACCCATCGACCAGATATCATGGGCATCTTTTGTTGTCGCATATTATTGCTCGCTTTGCTATTCACAAAAGAATCGCACTTCAAGTGTTCCACAGTTTGTTAAAAGCCCACGGACTAGAAGCGAGAATCATCGTGCGTCAAGCTCTTGAAATACTGACTCCCGCTATGCCATTACGTATGGAAGATGGAAATATAATGCTTACTCATTGGACTAAGAAAATCATTGTCGAGGATGGTCACAATATGGCTCAGTTATTCCATATTTTGTTCCTCGTTGTCAAACATTACAAGGTTTACTACCCTGTGCGCCACCACTTAATACCCCATATGATCCAGTCTATACAAAAAATGGGGTTCGTGCCTACGGCAACTATGGAGCAGAGGAAATTGGCCGTGGAACTTGCTGAAGTGATCATCAAATGGGAATTACAGAGAATCAAAGACGAGTCTGAATCGCAGGAGCTGGGCGTCGGAGGAGCTCCATTGAAAAGACCAGTAGATGAGCCAGATCAGTTGCGGAAGAGGCTGGCAGGAGCAAGTCCTCAATCAGCTTCGGTCCCATCGCCTGTTTACATCAAAACAGAATCTTCGACGTCCAATAAGCCTGATCCATCAAAACCGATTGAGAAAAGCCATGCCGATGCCGTTCTTAACAATCTATTAAGAATTGCCTGCTCGGTAAGTTTATTTGGCTTTCTCTCTTAATTAATACAACTTAGAGAATAATTTTCATTTTTTCTTCTTTAACCAGTTAACAGGATGCTGGATAACCTGACCCATCTTCATACCACATTGAACTTATTCTTGCTTTTGTCAATGGCCCTGAGTGGGTCTTTTTAAAGGCGCAGTACGTGTACATTATGAAATTAGTAGGAATAAGCATTTGAACTTGGATAGCCTTAAAAATAAATCTAAGTCTGCGCATGTGTTATACCTACTGTTGTTTTTTCAGATAAACGACGCCAATTCAACTCCAAACTCTCAAGGTGACAGCCTGTCGAGAAGATGCGTGGTCCTTCTAAAAACTGCAATGAAACCTGATTTATGGCCTCAACCTTGGGACCTGAAACCTGTCTGGCTAGATAAAATTCTCTGTGGTTTAGATACCTCTGTCACACCCAACCCTAACTATGGCAACATTTGTACTGGGCTAGAACTTCTGACATTCTTAGTAGGTGCCCTTAAACGAGAACAAGTTCTGTCAATCATAAAGCCATTACAAAAGGGACTTACTGTGTGCATGAGTTCTAACAACAGCAAAATTATTCGTTTGACTCATGCCTTCCTTACAAAGCTCATGACAATCTTTCCCACCGAAACTCACATGTCTGGTATGTCTTCCAAGTACGAAGAACTGGAAGGCCTCTATGGGAACATGAATAAGTTGATCCAAGAAGGTCTTAGTGTGTACGAGAAAAATCAAAGTGCGGTCCCGAGCACATTATTCGGCACTGTCATGATTTTAAAAGCAGCTAGTACTAGCAACCCAGCATACGTCGATAGAATTATTGCTCCATTCATGAGAGTTCTTCAGCGAATGCACAAGGAACACCATCAAGCCACTGACCAAAACCCACTTGGCACTGAAATTTTAATTGTAAGCCTGGAACTCGTGAAAAACCGCCTTGGGGCTATGCCAAGTGACACCAGAAAAATGTTTATTGGGACCATTTTAGTTAAGCTTATTGAGTGCACGAGAGAGGCGAAACTACTCAAAGGAATTACCAAAATGTTGGATGAGTGGGTAAGACAGCCGCATAATCAGACTATGAGGGACGCCACTCACTCACCTATACTTAAGGAAAAGAGCCTTCTTCTTGTGAAACTTATGACTCACGTGGAACGCAATTTCCCCGATGACCTCGAACTCAATGCACAGTTCCTGGAAATTGTTAATTTCGTGTATCGGGATCCTCATCTCAAGACTTCCGAACTTGCGCAAAAACTTGAACCGGCCTTTTTGATGGGACTACGGTGCGTTCAACCACACATACGAGCCAAGTTCTTTGAAATATTTGACGAATCCATGAAAAAACGAGTTTATGATCGACTGTTGTACTTAATTTGCTCTCAGAATTGGGAAGCCATTGGACCTCATTACTGGATCAAACAATGCATTGAATTACTCTTCTCAACAGCAGATACATCTAAACAAATTAGACTGTCTTCTCTCGATGCCATGTTACCTAGTATGTCTATAGTTATGGACTCTGCTGATACGATGGTGAAGCGGACCTTTGAGGAGTATGCTAGTATCAAGCGAGAACCTTCAGAAGCGGGAGAGAGTCCTGAGACCTATCACAGCGAAGATCTCGATATGGATATGAACAATAGTTCAGAGCTGCCGCAATATTCCAACGAGACAAAAACAAACACAGAAGAGCTTATACAATTGATTGGAAGGCAGGCCAAGTTTCTAGACTCTGTGAGGGATATTAAGACCGCCAATTTTCTCAAATCGGCTGCCCACATGTGCCACATGGACACGCAACTAGCTGAAAAAATCTGGCTCGATCTGTTTCCTCGTATTTGGGCGATCTTAACGGAGCGACAGCGAAACACACTCACAGTCGACATCATCCCATTTTTATGTAGCGGCGCCCATGAAATCCAGAAAAATTGTCAACCCAGCGCACTCAACACATTTGTCGAAGCTCTCTCGCGGTGCCACCCCCCTATTTCTATGAGACCCTTTGTCATGAAGTACCTCGGGAAGTCTCACAATTTATGGCACCGAATGACACTTAACTTGGAACAGTTGGCAATTGAACAGGCAGCCGTTGATATGCGGGCACGAAACGCCGATCATTTTGATTTTGAGCCAATGTCCACTTTATCTCATGAAATCAAAGATTCTTTGTCTGAAATGTATACAAAGTTGTGCGAACAAGATATGTGGGCTGGTTTGTGGCAGAAACATGCGAGATATCGGGAGACTAACATTGCCATAGCTTATGAGCAACAAGGATTCTTTGAGCAGTCGCAAGCCGCTTACGAATCTGTAATGGGCAAATCTAGACTCGAATACAACTCGACCCCTGCCCCTCCGACGTTGAGAAGTGAATACAAGCTTTGGGAAGATCGGTGGATACGCTGCAGTAAAGAGTTAAACCAATGGGACACGTTGTTGGACTATGGCCACAGCCGTGGATCCGCCTCCCCTATGCTTGTTCTGTCAAGTGCATGGAAAATACCCAACTGGAGTTTAATGAAAGAGGCCCTCACTCAGGTGGAACAGACAGCTCCTAAAGAAATGCTTTGGAAAATCGAACTATACCGTGGATTTGTTCAGATTTGCAACACTGAAGACTCGGCGCACGTCAATGTTGAGAAATGTGTGGAAAGGGCTAGTGCCAGTTGTATGAAGGAATGGAGACGCCTTCCGCACATAGTGTCTCATATTCATCTGCCCCTTTTGCAAGCTGCCCAACAAATCATGGAATTGCAAGAGGCTCAGCAAATTCGAAAAGGGTTGTCCCCTAATATCCAATCAGGGAGTTCTCTACACGACATGAAGGCTATCGTCAAGACTTGGAGGAACCGATTGCCTGTAATAGCTGATGATCTTAGTCACTGGAGTGATATTTTCACATGGAGACAGCATCATTACCAGTTCATAGCGTCGCATTACGATACTCAGCATGAACCCAATCCTAGTCACAGTATGCTAGGAGTGCATGCCTCCGCTCAAGCCATAATACATTTTGGCAAGATCGCTCGAAAACATAATCTGACAAGTGTTTGCTTGGGCTCTCTCTCACGCATTTACACCATTCCTAGTGTTCCTATCGTAGACTGTTTCCAGAAAATTCGGCAACAAGTCAAATGCTCGCTGCAAATGTCAGCAATTTCTGGTAAAGAAGAATTGAAGGAAGGACTGCAAGTTATTGAGTCTACAAATATGAAATACTTTACAAAGGAAATGATAGCCGAGTTTTACGCTTTGAAGGGCATGCTACTTGCTCAAAAAGGAGAATCTGACGAAGCCAATAAGGCCTTTTCTTCTGCTGTTCAAATGCACGACACCCTTGTAAAAGCATGGGCTTTATGGGGTGATTACTTGGAAGTGGTATTTACTGGAGACCCCTCAAATATTAACATTGGAGTCCAGGCGATTACTTGCTTCTTGCACGCATGCAGACATCAGAACGAGTCCAAGTCCAGAAAATATCTTGCCAAAGTTCTTTGGTTGCTAACTTATGACAATGAGAAATTGGCTCTCGCAAGTGCCTTGGACAAATATTGTGTTGGTGTGCCACCAATTCAATGGCTACCATGGATCCCTCAACTGCTTACCGGTTTAGTTCGAGAAGAAGGAAAATTAATCATAAATCTTCTCAGTCAAGTCGCTAGGATATTTCCTCAAGCTGTCTACTTTCCACTGAGAACATTGTACATAACTTTAAAAATAGAGCAGCGAGAGCGGCACAAAACAGCAGAACAAGCGTCGCATGCCGTGAACCAGGAGGGGAGCCAAGAAAAAGAGCCGATTCGCGCAACAAGCGCAATGTGGCGCTGTTCAAGGATTATGCAAATGCAACGAGAGATCCATCCTACTGTTCTGTCATCCTTGGAGGGAATCGTCGACCAGATGACTTGGTTCCGTGAAAACTGGTATGTTATAATTCTACTAAGTATAATTCTTTTCTAAGTAGGCATGGCCATTGGGCAACCTACTAGTCTGGTTGATGCAATGAACCTTTGAAGTATTGCAGAAAGGATCGATCAACAATCTTGCATCAACACGAATTTCGGATTCGTCATTTAGATAATTTGGATGAAAGGAGGGCGCTTAGTTACTTACCAAACGAACCAACCATACTATACATATTATTGTAAATAAAACTAAATCCAAAATCTACAACTTTTACCTAATATCGTTTTCTTTTTAGGTACGAAGAAGTTTTGCGCCAGTCGAAGCAGTGTCTAGCCAAATGCTATGTCATAGCCTTCGAGAAACGTGGAACCGTAGCGGACGCAACGATTACCCCACCGACACTTAATTTCCTCAACAAGTTGGTAGCTACTTTTGGCATAGGGGTGGAAAATGTCAACAGCTCAGTAAACCTAATATCTTCGTCGTCTACCTCCATTAGACTTGCTAGTACCATTCAGGATCCGGTGTTCCAAAAAATGAAGGAACAGTTTACCCAAGACTTCGATTTTTCATCTCCTAGCTCAAAGCGTTTGCAAAATTTAATTGATAAACTCAAGAAATGGATATATTTGTTGCAAAATAAGACCAAAGCCTTGGCAAAATCTATTTTAATAGAGGACAAATGCCGTTTTTTGAGTAATTTTAGTCAACACACAGCTGAAATTGAGCTCCCTGGGGAATTCTTGCTCCCCAAACACGCCCACTATTACGTAAAGATTTCACGATTTATGCCAAGAGTTGATATCGTGCACAAACACAATACAGCAGCAAGGAGACTCCACATAAGAGGACACAATGGAAAAATTTACCCTTACCTTATCGTAAACGACTGCTATATTGGGGATGCCCGGCGGGAAGAAAGAGTACTTCAATTATTGAGAATGCTTAACCATTATTTGGGCAAACAAAAAGAAACAAGTAGCCGATTCCTTCACATCACTGTCCCTAGAGTCGTGGCAGTTTCTCCACAACTTCGACTTGTAGAAGACAACCCTGCTTCTCTTTCATTACTTGAAATTTATAAAGAAGAATGCGGTGGCAGTGATCCAGACGCTCCTATCGCGCGTTACTATGAAAGACTTGAAGAGATACAGGCATCTGCGATTCAACCGAGTCACCATGTTCTGAAAGAGTTATTCCGTGATATCCAAAACAAGTATGCTCCAAAGACCATGCTGAAAGAATGGGCGCTGCGAACATTCTCTAGTACGACTGATTTCTGGACTTTTAGGAAAATGATGACTTTGCAGTTGTCGTTAGCATGCTTTGTCGAGTATGTTTTTCATCTGACTCGGTTAAACCCAGATATGATGTATTTGCATAAAGATTCTGGACTCATCAACATTTCCTATTACAAGTTTGATAATGAAGACATCACTGGAGAAATGGATCGCTCAGTCAAATTTAGACTTACTCCAAACCTGATTGAGTTTATTAGTAACATAGGAGTAAAAGGACCAATGACTGCAAGTGGTATTGCTGCAGCGAGATGTTTAGTCCAGCCAGGATTTAAAATAAAGACTATTTTACGGACGATTCTTAGGGATGAAATAATGTATCGACAGAAGAACCACGGGGATAGATCTGAAGGAGAAGTTTCTAACAAGCAACTATTTGAGTTGGAGGGAAAACTTGCCATTGACGGCGTAAATAATGCTGTAAATGCAATTTTGCAGAGACTGCAAAGTTTATCACAGTTTGAAGGCACTGACAGTAAAATGGCAACGTTAATCGCTGTTTGTTCAAATGAAGATAATCTCTGTCGAATGGATCCCGCTTGGCATCCTTGGTTGTAATACGTTGTACCTACCTTATTTGTATTTGTATATACACGTACCTAGTAAATGTTATCTAGGCATTTACCTACTATTATTATTGATTGTTTTGTTAGCTTAGAAACTTCTTTATCAACTTCATTTTTAGGATGTAATGAGTCTTTAAATTTTATCTCGGCATTTACCTACTATTATTGATTGTTAGCTTAGAAACTTCTTTATCCACTTCAGTTTTAGGATGTAATGAGTGTGATAACTATTTATGTGTGTAGATGGGTATGGTTAGGTACTTCCCAAGGGACCGTCCATAAAATTAGTGTAATTAATGCAAGAATTGATAAAGCAAACGGATCCATCAATATTTTTAATTTTTACCTACCTACCTAAATCATAATTATAGTTAAGGTGTGGCAAATTACCAAAAAAAAATAAGTTTTGCTCTTTGAAGGTATTTAGAAGAGGCAAAGTTTTCGAAACCGATGAATGACGATGACTGTGCCGCGGCCTGTATGTAATTTATGGACGATACCAACTTACTTAAGTACTATAAAATACATTTAATTTATGAATTATTGGGATTTCGTTTTTTCAAGAATGCACTATGAGACAGATTTTTACTTTTTGTAGTTCAATTCGTAATTATTCAAATTATTGTTTGATGGGTCAACAATGAAAATAGCACCATGCATGTGAGATCGAGTTGGTGACGGTTATGATGACTGTATGGGGATTTTGTGACGTAGGTAGGTACTTATATGTCCTATGTTAGTTAGGGGGAGACAAAGGAAAAACGACAAAACAGTGGATAAAAGAAATTGTGTCTAATTTTCGATTCTGACGGTCCTTTGACCTTTGATAATTAAAGTTGTTTTTGTCAAAATACATGGCATAATGGCAGGAATCATTTGTTTTATCGTCGAGGATATAACGCTTGTGACACAGGAAATATTTTGTCTTTTCGGAACATTGGACATAGGTACTTAATAATGGGATTCACGTTAACACTAGGAATGTGTAAGAATGGGTTTACCATCATAACTACGTTAAGATTCATTCTTATTACAGTTGACATCGGCTCTATTGCCTCTGGTATTTTTGGTATTTCCCAAAGCGCACATGTTATTTAGAATCGGATATAACAGGAGAAACTTCGGTTATAGTGCGACTTTTTTGGTCTCCAGGGAGTAGGTATTTTTTGTAGTTAATCAGCCAAAACGGCATGTTTGAAACCTGAACTCATTTACCGCGTCTACCCTGTAGGTCATCTACCTTGACTTTTTGTACGCCGTGACTTTTCCTATTTACCTATCTACAGCAACAATTTTGTCATTGATAAAAAATAT
>Ga0194135_10002483_pt1 | contig 11212 bp, 11 predicted proteins | sample LitLau_LLRF_2013_FD_134024 | JGI IMG/M metagenome (GOLD analysis project Ga0194135, IMG submission 134024) | Freshwater sediment microbial communities in response to fracking from North America - Little Laurel Run_MetaG_LLRF_2013 (version 2) | ecosystem: Environmental > Aquatic > Freshwater >... | reverse complement strand
TTCTTATTTCCAACCGGAATTCAGGATTTTTCTTATTTCCAAACGGAATTAAGGATTTTTATTTGCAAACGGAATTAAGGATTTTTATTTGCAAACGGAATTAAGGATTGTTCTTATTCCGAAATCGGAATGAGGATTGTTCTTATTCCGAAATCGGAATAAGGATTTTTCTTATTCCGAAATCGGAATAAGGATTGTTCGTATTCCGAAATCGGAATAAGGATTTTTCTTATTCCGAAATCGGAATTAAGGATTTTTATTTCCGAACGGAATTAAGGATTTTTATTTCCAAACGGAATTAAGGATTTTTCTTATTTCCAAACGGAATTGAGGATAAGCCGCCAAAACCCACAGTGCATTTGGAGGATGAAATCCGAGGCCAAATTATCATTTTCCGAGGATTAAAAACGAGGATAAATTCCGAGGCCAAATTGGCGGTTTCGAGGATAAAAATTCGAGGATGAATTTGCACAGCCTGCTCAACCCACGCGCGTTTTAGCAAAAAAAACTTCACTCGTCTGTTGTGTCTGTGTGCTGCGCTGGGTGCTCTGCTCGGCTGCTGCTGTAAAGTTGAGGATCAACGCCACGCACAACTTTGAATTCCGCAGCAGCCAGCAACTCTCATCTCATCAATCAGCAGGATTCAGCAAAAGCTCGCTCACTCACTCTCGTCTTTCTCTTGGGTTGTGTAGTCGGAAATCTCTGATTTTTGTGACTTGACTTGGTTAATTTCATTATTCAAGTTACCATCACTCCAATTTCGTGGTTCATGGCGCCCGGAAGGGCGGTTACGGTTACCCTACACCAAACCTCATCAAGTTTCACACAACTCTGCGTCGTCCCCACCCCCACCTCACCTCACCACCACCACACCTTGACTTGTAAGTTGTTGCTGTTTCTGTTGGGTAAGCCACTTAGAATAAATTGAGTTGTTGTGTCGTGTACTGTACGCCTTGTGTATTTAAATGGTTTCTTTGTATCTGTTTAGCGATCATTGCATAGCTGAGCCATGTCATTCACGTTCAATTAAACTGGGGATACGCATGTTTGTTTGGCACTGCGAACCGCACCGCCAATACAAACGCTCCTTGCGTCCAAGCTACTCCCGGAAATAGCTTTTACAGGTCGAGTTTCTAGTCAACGGTCCACAAGTAGCCGCTCCGTGATGAACCTGGACTTCCCAATTCATCATGTCATTGTGGTTGGATTCCATCATAAGAAAGGATGCCAGGTAATTCACTAAGTATATTCTGAGGGAGGCAGATTATTGTAAGTCAGTTATGAGTTTCTGTTTAATGATGATCATAAAAGACAAGCATATGTCAGACATTTCTTGTTGAATATTTATTTTTCTGAAAATAGTTGCTTGTCAAGCTTGGCCGAGGTCGTAGGATTAAGGACGGAAATTTTATTTTACTTTCTTTGCAGGTTGAGTATGCATTTCCACCGCTGGAGGTAGAGCTAGATAAATCTGCCTGGAAGTATTTGCCAACATTGGCAATGCCCGATGGAGCACACAACTATGAGCATGACACAGTCTACTTCCACCTTCCATCACTCAAGAACCCACGAGAAACTGTTTTCGGGGTTGCCTGTTATCAGCAGATTGATTCGGCGGTAATTAACTCAACTCGATTCCGTTTGATTTCTATCCGAGTAAGATAAGATGGAGGAACTTATAATAACCCATGCTATTTATTTGGTCATTTTAGAAACTAATTAACAAGCCAGATGACGTTACTCGAAGTACTGTTCAGAAAAGTGTTTGTGTGTTGAGCAGATACCCGTTGTACGGACACATACAAGTAAGCTAACAACGGAATGATCCCGTTTGATTGATCCGTTAATTTAAATGAACGTCAAAATGTACCTGAACCAGGAGCTACGAATCCAACCCACTGAAATTCAAAACTAAGATCCGGTTTCACTTAAAATTATCATTTTTCCCTTATAGGTGAAGATGCAGCTAATAACTGCGGCATATTTCCGGGAGGGGGATTTTGACCAAGTGTCCATTCTGGAAGAAGCTTTTCATAATCTCAATGCTTGCCTCGTCCCTGAGCTCCTGACAACTCCAGAAGCATTCGTTGGTAGGTTTCAGTTTCCTAAAAACGAGTCGAGACTCGTCGGATTTAGAAGCATGAAATGATGAACTAAATAGACAAGCATATATCCGAATTCTCTGTCGATAACTATAATCTGATAACTTGGCTCCAGTCACCTCTGAAACTCTTCCACACTTTTCATACGGATTAATCTGATTCCTTTTGTTCTTCCGCAGGTCTCTCTCCTCGGGAATTAATTTTCCTCTTCCGCCATCAGGTTCTGATATTATTCAAATTACTCTTACTGGAACGCAAGATCTTATTCCGCGGTGCCTCCGTGGGACCTCTGTGCTCCGCCCTCCTAACACTCGTGTCTCTTCTCCCACTGACGTTGGAATATGGACTCAATCAATCCGCTTGTACCAAGACGGCCAAAACCCTCTCAATTGTTCCCCAGTTTAGTCACGAAGGAAACAGTGATGAGGAAGAAGAAGGGCTTGACGGGAGTGAGGAGAGTCGAAGGGGTTCTGAGAATCAAAGCATTTTGTATGCCTCTCGACACAATCGACGAACTCTTAATACTCAAGAAAAGGATCAGCTGGAAGATAATACAGATCTCGTCAACACAACGAAAGTTTATTACAGGAAAGTGGAAGAGGATGTGGATGTGGACATCAGAAGGAAAAAGGAACCGATGGATCTTACAGCTCCCGACTCAAAACCAGTTTCGCCACTTTCCCCACAGTGCACAACGAACGAGAGGGCAGTGGATGAGGAGGCGCTGGGACTGGGACTTGTGGATAAATGCGAGGAGGTTCCCGATTTTCTCACTGCCGTCCAAATGAAACCGGCTGAGGCGGGGTTGCCTTTAGCTCTCTTCAAAAAGGTAATTAATTTTGTCATACGAAAGATCGCTCATCGCCCCATTTCACGACATACTCTACTGAAATGTGCTTGACCAATTTGGATTTTCCTAGGGCTACTTGTGTCATCCCTACTTGTCACTCCACTACTTGGATCTCCTGACTGATGTTCGTGTCAAAGGATTCTTGATCGGAACTACTAACGTCCTCTTCAAGCAAAAGAAGGATTTGGTTGACGTGATTGTTGAGGTAAAGGGTCATGAGCATGAGCATGACTGTTAGCTGTTTGAATTCATGTGTCGTGTGATTGGTTTTACTGGATTAGATACAAGACGGGAGTATTGAAATCCTGGATCCGAATCTCAAGAAACAAGTTACGCTCACAACTCCTGATCTCAGATTTGCTGAAAACCTTGTGCGCCAAGTGACTGTGGAAAGTGGGCGGAGGATGGACAGTGACAACTTTTTGGATGGTGTTGGATGGGAAGGTAGGGCCACGTGTCAAGTGCCACGAGTACCGTAAGATGCTAACAAACGCTACAATTTCCTAAACATTTTATTTGTGTTATTAGGAGGAGACGAGTGGATTCGGTCCCAGTTCAAGTACTACCTGATGTGCTTGATGCGCACAAGTCTCACGGAGGAAGGGAGCCGGCAACGGGATTCCTTTGGACCCTCATTTCTCAATGCATGGCAGGAAACAAATAATTGGAAAACGTGGAGAAACTACGTCAACTCGGAGGAGAGGGATACGCCTGGGATTTATGGCCTTAGGTACGTGAATTTACTTTAAATAATATGTATATGAACTCAGATTGCGGAGGAATTTTATTTACAGCCCTGGTCATCCCTGTGACGGCGGAATGTCTGTCAGTGATATGAAGATCCGCCTTAGCCAGTGAGTTCCATTCCTTTTTTTTTGCATTAACTGTAGTGTAATTCTTCGGCGGTTGCGATGATGTTACAAATTGACAAGCATATGTCAGATTTAATTGTGTTGACCACTAATACAATACTGAGAACCGTTGATGGACTAGAGAGTGAAAGAACCAACCACGTGCCTTTTATGAGTTAACGGGATGCATTTTCTTTATTTTCGCAGATGTAGAATATCTTAAGGCCAGAACCAGAGGCTCATTTCCGCAAAGGTATTGACCTTTGCCTTCCATTAGTGGTGTTGAACTTGGGTTGACGGGAATGCAGGACGGGGCGCTGGAAACTTTGGATTTGTGAACTTCTAATCCCATTTTCTTGAATTTGTATCTTCCAGTTCCATGCAGACGGAAGGTGGAAGACGGCTAAACCAGGCAGTTCAAAACACTGGGAAGGCTGTTCTCCAGACTGGAAAAGCTATGGGTGGGGCTCTAACGTCGGCCAAGGGCGCTCTGTCATCCTGGTGGACCACCGTGACATCTCCCACCCCGGTCTTGCCGAAAACCATTGACGGCGACGCTCTGGGACGAGAAGACTCGACGCTGGAATCTCCCACTGATAAACGGAGCTAACTTCCCATCCACCCAAGATTCTATGCCCTTATCTTGTGCACACTGTGTCCGACCTTTCTCTTTTAAACTTTTAGAGCGTGACCGCAATGATTAAGATTAATCGAAGGCTTGCCAAACCGATACCCTCAACTAGAATTGCATTATCCTTTTTTTAATCTTATCAATATAATATTAACATATTTCCAATGCATTCCTAAAGCCAAATACTCGACCTTGGTGAATCTGCGTTTAACTTGAAAAGCCTGTGATTTATTTACTTACAATTACGAATAAAAGAGAATAATTAAATAATTGCGGATTTTGATTTATTACATTCCTTCTCTCCTCCCTCCTCCATTCCACCAAGCTAACTTGTATAATTTCCTAAACGACCAGTTTTAATTATTATCCTCGTTTTAGTTCATCCTCTGCAGGGAGAATCAGAGAGTTGATAGATTTAAATTAAATAGATTCCTTTACTTTAGTAGTTTAGTGTTTAATTAGGTGTAGTTTAGTGTTAATTAGGTGTAGTTGGACAATCCTAATCAATCCTCAAACTTATCAGCAACTCAATTCATTTCAAGCCTCTTTACTAAACATACTTGAGGATTTATAGGATACTTTTAGGATCCACGGCTAAGTGAAGGATGGGGAATGTAACCGGAAATGAAAACAAAAAACAGAAACTATCCTCCCTTCCCCTTCTCAACTAACAACCAAGCCGATGGGATTTTTGTTCATCACATCGATCCCGGCGTTCTGATCCGCCGGCTGATCCTGAACCAAAGGGATTGGATTGGGGGCCATAAGTTTCGCCGGTGTTGGAAGTGGAGTTGACTTGCCGCTATCGCTTCTGCCTCCGCCGCCGCCAGTTCCAAGCGAAACTAAAAACGAAAAATAATAAAAAATGTGAACTCAAAAGTATAATTCAGAAATAAAGTTAAAAAATCAGGGAAAAAACGTATTCTTCATGTCTCATGCTCAAGTTCATGCAAACTAAAACTAACTAAAACACAACACACCCAACAATCATTCATTCCTTGTTGCTTCCAATTAATGGGAAACTGATCCGTCCAAGAGGTACGGAATCCAGTTTCCATAATTTCTTGGAAGTTTACCTTGAGGTTAGTGAGATCATGAACCGAAAGCTGATTATTTTCATACTTTCTCTGCACCCGCAAATGCTCAGCATTGAAAAGTAGAATAATAATTAGTCCAGTGGTTAATTACAATTTTAGGCTTATTAATTAATGATATTTACTACACCCCCATCTAAACCAAGCACTCCCAAAGACTCGAAGCCAAACAATGCCTTCCTTTCCTACAATAATCCTTTGTTAATATTAGTTGGGCTAAATTAAAGCTTATTTTGATTTGCATTATTTGGGAGCAGTTAGTACAATTTGTTAATTGAGGAGGCAATGACAGGGGCGTCATCCTTCATCCAATTAGTACAATAACAACAGTCACCATCATCATCATAACATCATACTTTACGTTAATTTACTATGAGATCTTTTAGACTCGTTTGAAGATAAAGAAAGATCATTAGAAGTAAGGGTCATTAAGTTTACTAAATAAATAGAGTGACTAATTTGATTAAGTAATTAATAAGTCTACAATTAGACTAAACGTGATGTTAGACGCACGCTCGCAAGGACGCCATGCTTCGTATTAGTTGAAGGAGAGTTGGATAATTCAGAAGTGCTAGACAAAGACAACTGGGAATTGTTCCAGTCCGGGGTAAGGGGGGCGTATAAGAAATCTATGATGAAGATGATTCTGATTTGATGAGAAGGGAAAATAGGAGGAGTCTACTCATTTCTAATATCGTTTCGTATTCGTAGAGTTGTTGACATTCTGTGTTTCTTATAATGATCATCCATTCTATGCTCTTCCAGCTTACATAAAGTTACCTGCAGAAAGTTCCAGGGAGAAAGTTCAACAAAAGCAAGGAAACAGGTGAAATTAAGGGAATGAATGCGAGGGTAAAAAATACAAAAGAGAGAAAGAGAGAAAAAAATTATTTGAATTAGTGAAATGCAGTGAGATGAGTTTTTTCTACTTTCCAATCAAAATTCTTTGACTTTCACTTCACCGGCTACCAAGCTACCAAGGGAGGAATCTAATAAAGCAAGAGAGCTGTTTTCGTCTACAATTTTATACAAGCAGAAGCTAATAAATGATCAACAGAAAATCAAGAGTATTGTCGTGTCGTGCTGTGATTCCATTACAATCATCTTCAGTACCACCCAAACCAATCACCCAGAATTCAAACGACGTAGCACCGAAACTTATTACTGATGATGATGAAAAAGGACAAAAAGCGCAACGTGCAGGAAATCAATTCAATCAATTCGGAAAGTGATATTTTTAAATTACAGAGCAAAAGTAGGGAAACTGGAAAGGTAATCAAAGCGAATCCAAACATGAACAAAGATGAATGAAATCACTAATACTGAGGACGACGGGGGTGGGGGAGGGGCACGGATGAGGAATGACCCTAAGCATTTAGGGCCTGATGGAGTCAGCAATCGGGTATTCGGGTGGGGCTAAAAGCCAAAGGATATGAGTTAAACACTCTATAACATCAATTCGTTAAGAGGACACACAAAACCGACAACGATAAAACAGCAGAGGAGACCCTGCGCCTGCAGTTGATCAATAATTACTCCTAGTCCACAATAAACAGTAGCAACGGTAGCAGCAGCGGTTTAGTTGGAATTCTGTCTGCCCCCGATTAGTAGAGTTAACGCTGGCGGTGGGTGAAAGCAACAAGAGCAGCAACAATGAAGGTTGTGTTAGGAGGACTGACTATAGTAGCAGCGTAGTAAGTTGGTAGTTGGTAGTGGCAATAATGGTAATTGTCTAATTTCTTGACGTAAGGTTAGGTAGAGTGTTCTTAGTTCACATAAACTTACTTCCGATAATGATGATAATTATAAGACCAATAACTCCCATTATGATCATCATCTGGAAAAAAAATAGAGATTAGCTTCATTCAACGCGGCCTGTGGCTTGTGGCAGTGGTAATTGAAAACAAAAGGCGCTTCATCATCGCTAATTATTTCTGTCATTGTTCAGCTTTGTGACTTTCCGCTTACATTATTAGCAATCAAGAAGTGGGGTTTCAAAGAGACTTCGCCAAAATTCATTTTTTTTTGGTTTACTAGCTCTCTGGAATCGTCTAACCGGTTCGCTTAAAAAATGCAAAGTGGGCAAGTGAGGTTGGAAACCTGAAGTTGCGAAATCCAGATTGCATTTAGCCTTCGCCTGTCGCTCTTTAAAAGTGGAATTCTATCTTCGTTATTTTTCTTATAAAAGAAAGCATCCTCATCAAGGTACAAAAATAAAATTAAAAGGTATAAATAAAAATGTACTGCATGATTAGTTGACTTACTTTCAGATTCTTCCACCAATACTTCCGTTTTAGCTTGCCTGCTTGTTGTTCGAATTGCGAGGCCCCTTGCTGGAGCGCATCTATGAACAGAAGGAATCATTAAATTTCCGCTCGCTCTGATTCCGAAGATCCAATTACAAATGAAACAGAAGACGATGATAAGATTGCGACTCAAGAGACAAAGTTAGCCAAAGCTACCCAATTGAATAAAAGTTAGAAGCATGCATGAAGCAGAGAAGCTTTTTCGTCTTTGATAATACACCAGGGCAAAGGCAAAGGCAAACGAATATCAGAAGCCAGACCCGCGTCATCAACTTTCACCAACAGAAATCAATATTCTGATAAGACACAAAAATCAACGGGATAAAAATAAAGTTACAGATCTCCCTTCTGTCGTCCCCCACAAGAAAGAACTTTGACTCTGCTGGAATAAGGCACGACACAGCACAGTAGGCAAAGCGCTCTGTAACTCCTGATCATGCAAATGCAAAACTTTTCTAATTCGTACATTGAGCGTTAGGAGGAGAAAGCAGGAGGTAAATGTAAGGTAATAAAAATCGGTATTAACCCGCTCTGTCATCCAATTCCGAGAGTTTCTGATCTCGCTCAAGCACCTTCTCCACATTCGTCCGCATAATGTCCACCACCTACGCATAACGATTTTAATGTTACGTTCTTGATTAAACAAGGTAATTTTTTCAACGTCCGGGGTCACTTTTCTTAAATTAAATTCCGATTTCGTCTTGTGTTCCCCCTTCATTTGGACAGTCTCATTGGAAGGATACGGAATGGTCAAGGAAGGAATGAGGAATGATACTCGCAAAGACAGTTTTAGTTTCTGCCACGGTGCGCCAGATCAGCAGCGACTGATTACTCTAAACGCAGATGCATTTAAGGATGCAGCGCTTTAGCCCCCCGAGACAATGCAAATCCCAAACACCGCCAAGTCCTCCCCCGACAAACTACAAGAGCGATGCGATTATAGACAGAGAGCGAACATGTAAAGTTAACACGAGTCGCATCAGGCATCCCCACAATCTAACCGGTTCAATTCCAACTTTTTTTTTACTATAAAAATGTTAACTCGTTGTAAATTACCTGATCTATCATCGAGTTCTGAGAGCCTCTGATCTCGTTCTAATACTTTCTCAACATTCAATCGCATAACGCCAATCACCTGCAAGTGAAGAGATAAAGGACGTAAGGGTAGGTCAAGGTCATTTGGAAACTTAGGATGGGCTTAGGATAGGCATGGAGTACAGGTAAGGCAGTGAGATTCCCTAGGTATTTTTTTTTAATTGAAATCGCTCCAATTCATCCCTCACTTTATCGCTATCCGACAGGCAGGTTTGAAAATAATAACAAAAAGCCTCTCGAGCTGCCTACCACCAGATTTAATTTGGAAATTAAAATCCTGATAGTAACGTTTATCTGAATGCTTCTGTCTCTTTCTTGTATTACCGGTCAAGACAAGTAACGAATTAATGCTGCGACTCAAAACAAAAAGAGGCGTGACGTGTCCCTTCGGAAGGATTTTGAGGAATTTTACTAAATTCTGGATGTCCTTGACGCAACGCGGAACGTTTCTTTCCCCAAAAGACTCTTGGCTGGATGTATATAAAACAAGGTGAAATAATTCTTACCTCGTCTACTTGAGCTTGAGTCTGCTGAAGTCTTCTTTGGGCAGCTTGCTGTTGATGTGTACGTGGACCCCCGACAATTGGCTCTCCGCCAGTACTCGATTCCCCACCAGGCGCTGACCTGAATATTGTAGAAAGAAAAACATTAATTTTGAATTATAATGCATCAACATCATCTTAAACTGTCGCCGGGTTGGGATTGTTGAGCTAGGTCATGACTGTTGTGCTGAGGGTGACGTATTTGGTGGGGTTTGATTGAAGTCGATAATCAAAGACGGAAATCAGCATGAAAACAGACGTGAGAGTTGAGTGACTCATAATTTGTCATAATCTTGTAGAGGTATGAGGTAAACGCACCAGTTTAAATTAATCTATCAGCTCCGCTGTCGCACTTAATACTCATGACTGGCTCACTGGCTGGGGGAATGACTTTTAACTTGACTATTCCAAACAGTAACAGTGCAAACTCTGAACTGATACGTGAATAGTGATAAAGATTAGAGCATTGCCACTGCCAGATTAGTAAATGGAAATTGATAGAATCTGCGGCTCTGGCCCTTGACAATTGAGCCCAAGATAAAAATCAAATCATGGCTCAATACAATGAATTTACAACGTAATAACCAAAAGCCAAATGACCAATAATGAATAGTTTAACAATACACACGATACATGATTTGAAAAAGATAGCATTAACGTGGACCAACTGGTGTTGACGTGTCAAGTCATAAAGACAAAAAAGGAACTACTACAACCTGCAAACCTCCTACAACTTGCTTCTCTCGTCCGAATTAAACTCATCGGTGTTTGACTGTAAACTATTTAATTTAATTTAATTTAACTTCATAATATGCTTCCATGACCCGAATTCAACCCATATATATTATCCATGATAAAGACGAGAAGACTGGACGATAGCCTGCCTGCCTTCACACTAACTCAACTACGCGACAGCCAAAAGGCCACTCGATCGTCAATCCCACCTAGGAACGAGACGACCGCAACAATGGAGCAAGAGTTGCAGGAGGAGTAAAGAAGAAAACAGTTCTTTGCTGGCTATAGAATGATAGTTAAGTTAATTAGAGTATGAATTCCTTACATGTTGTTTGATGGTTGATTGTTGTTATATTTGGGAATAAGTAATTTGTCAGCTGAGGTGTCAACTTATGATTTAAAGTGTAGTGAAATGATGTTACGTCGTGTGTTGAGTAGTAGTGGGATCAAGACTGACTCAACTGAACTGACTGATTTCCCGTTGATTTGATAATGCTGCCAGGGCCAGCCAGTCTGTCTCTTTTAGTTTAGTCACTTGTGAGTGGAGGAGGGAGGGGAAAGGAAAACCAACACCTACGAACAGTATGGCGAAGGGGTTAGACAGACAAACGAGGTCAATCTAACACCCACCCACTCCGTATCCCTCATCACCCATGCTACCCATCAAACCAACACCCCAAGGGTTGGATAATAATGTAAATTGACCCTTGACCTCTTAGTCTCAATTCAATTGAATTCAATTATTCTAGTGGCCAGCTGTACAGAAGTAGACATAGTAAATATTAAATCAATCTTTTATCCTCTCTCAAATAAAATACGCAAGTTGACCTCTGACCTCATCGTCATCGTAAAAGATGCATTCAATTATTTTGGGCTACGAGTGACCAATTCGGAATGACCTGGAGACAAACAAGTGATGAGTAATCAACCGCTATGGTCTGTATTTTTATTTAATCTGCACCATTCATTACCCACCTGAATAATTTTATGCATGTGAATATACGAT
>Ga0194135_10002482_pt1 | contig 11212 bp, 13 predicted proteins | sample LitLau_LLRF_2013_FD_134024 | JGI IMG/M metagenome (GOLD analysis project Ga0194135, IMG submission 134024) | Freshwater sediment microbial communities in response to fracking from North America - Little Laurel Run_MetaG_LLRF_2013 (version 2) | ecosystem: Environmental > Aquatic > Freshwater >... | reverse complement strand
GATGCAGAAGGAACATCAACAGATTACCAAAGCATGACTCACCCCGTTACCATCGGAGCAGTTGCCAGAGGCGACGCCGTTGAGGAAGCTGGCGCAGTGGAGGTCGTTGGGGACGGCGGAGTTGTCGTTTGTGGAGGGGTTGGTCCAGAGAGATGGGAAGATATCGGGGTTTTGAAGGTCGACGCCTGTGTCGATGATGCCTATTTTGACGTTGCGGTTGCCGAAAAGCCCTTGTTGCCATAGGGATATCGTGTTAGTGGTGTTCAGGTATGTTTGAGCAAGGTAGTCTGGGTCATTGGGTGTGGCATCTGGAATTGACTGGTCCAAAACAGTGCCTGTGTCTGGTTCGCATGTCTCGATGTTCTGGTAGCTCATGATGATATCGCACAGGTCATCAGCATCTTGTTCCTCTGTTGTACCGCGGTATATGGCTTCTCCAAGGAACGGAAGGTTTGCAATCAGTGTAACACCAGGAATATCGTGTGGTGCCACCTCTGGAGTGGGTGCGCTTGCATCAGTGCCATTTCCAACGTTCACTGGTAGGTCATCCACAAATGTCACAATCACGGTTGACAAACTTTTAACTTCATGCAGGCAGCAGAACATCATCGTCATCACCATCCCCACCGACAGCATGGTGTGGATTTGCAGCTATGGGTGTAGGATCAAACACGAAGGATTTCTTTTCTTGCAGCCATCCAGAGTTCTCCCGTGTCTCCTTTAAGTTGCCCACAAACACGTTAATGATGATACCTTCGTGATGCACGTGCCTGACTTTCCATTTAGCACATGCCACATTTTCTCTTTTTATTTCTTTTACAGCTGCTACAATGGCTTCTTCTAACTCCTCTATGTCATCCGGTGAAGTATTGGTGCACCTAGACTCGAGATAGTGTTTGAGTTCACCCGGTTCATACCCCTTCTCAAAATCATAGTGTAAGCAGGCGTGTACCTGCCGGATGCTCTGTGAATCCTTCTGATTTGAGTTTGCAACGTTTACCAGACTTGAGTATTGAGCTGCTGGGTCATAGATTGCATATTTGGCTGCTGGATCATACATTGCGGTAACACCTGTCGATTTTGTCACTGGTGTGATGAGGGTTGGCTCTGTTCTGTTACCTCCTGGCCAGGTCAACACCCACCCCTGCCAGCAATCTGTTACGCTCCCCCTTTGTCCATCCTTTTCTACGACTAAGCAGTTTCTCCAATGAGCGTTAGGAAGAATGTTGTCGACATCGGATTCAGCAGCCTCTAGATCCGATATCTGCATGATTGGCTCCTTCAGCTGCCTCCAGTTGGTGTATGATGACAACAGGTCTTCCTTCACAATGAAATCTGTTTCTTCTCCTGAGTGCACGAACTCTCCCACAAATTCTTGCAAAGTGCCGGTTGTAGAGGTGTATTGTCCGACAAGCTCTCCGAAGTTATCCATTCTGTCGTCAGCGTGGCAATTTTTGGAAGACCATTGAACGACTCTTCCGTCTATGTTGATTGTCTGGGTGCAACCTTAAGGAAATCTCAAATGTGCGTTTGTTGATGGAATAATAAAGTGTCCCATTAATTGTATCTGTTTGGTCGTTATTGGTTGAAGAAGCCCCAACTTTGATATGGGAGACATTGGTGAAACACGCTCCACATGGGGTGCTGTCAATAGACTTTTGAAAAGATCTACCACCTTTCAACAAGAGATCAATGTCGCTTTCGATGATGCTGTGCCGGATACGGAGAAACTGTCTGCTCTTCAGCAACTTCGCAAGAGGCTTGATGAAGACCCAGCAAGACAAATGATTCGTGAAAAAATCGGGCGGGAGTCCCAGGGCACTTGGGTAGACGAGTTTTCTATCCAGATTTCTATATTATCTACGCGAACTTTTGATTGGTTTACGCCGGTGCACAGTCAGCACCACATTTTGTTCATCCCTTTGGTCTGCCTGGTCGCGACCTACATTTTCAGGTTGGGTATTGTGCCCTCTCTGTCTTGTTTAATTTGTGGAAACGGATGTCACTAATACTCTTTTTCCACAAATGCTTGTGCAGCTACATGACAGGAGCCTATCCAGCACAGTATGGACACTGTCTGCCTGGAACTCCACTCACAATGATCAGATGGTTTGGCGGGAGTGTGGGTGCACCAGGCTGGTGCTTGCCAGGGCAAAAATGGCAATTTTCAGCACCTTTCTTACGCACTTTTGGAGGACGATTTGACCCAGACCTCCGACACAGGCCTTATGAGTGGATTACTGGACCCTTCGTTCATCAACACTTCATCCACCTTTTCTCTAATGTTGCATTGTTGTTGTTGGTGGGGTGTGAGGTCGAGCGGCGCTACGGTGTCTTCCGAATGCTCCTGGTTTTCATACTCACCACCATTGGTGGAAACCTGCTGAGCGCCATTGCAGAAGCACACTGTGCTGTGGTGGTCGGACTTTCTGGTTTTGTATTTGGCTTGCTCCCACTGTATGCCATAGACATCGTTAAACACTGGCGAGACATGACTGCCCCAGCTTTGCAGGTTTTCTTCTTCATGGTTTTCCTCATCACCTTTGGCGCATCTATCATAAGACAACCACAAGGCATCTCCCACTTCAGTCATGTTGGTGGTCTCATCATTGGGATATTCCCAGCACTGTTGTTTCAATATCATGTGTTGCCGCACCACGACGATCCCAATTCACTACATCACATCAGGGTGCATCCTACAACGTTGGAGAAAATTGAGACAGCGCTCCCAGTGATCTCTGTAATTCTGCTGTCTGCATACTTCATTACTCTCTTCACTGTCTTCTATCAGGCTATACTTCCTGGAATTCACTGCCCATTGCTGTCCTGATTTCTAAACTCTGATGACAGCACCAGGGTAGGCCAGACTTTCTGTGCTAATCCTGGAACACCCTGTCTGCAATATATGGTGCAGAAGATGGCATCATCTACAGTTGTGAAGAAAGCTGAATCTGTGTCCTCATCCCAATACTGGAAGCCTGCGTAGTTGTTGAGAAGCCTGACGATGGAAAACTCATTTATGCGATTCCTGCTGGAGAAAGTGACCATTGGAAGGATGATGGTTTTTCGGGTGGCAGTACATGAGAATTTGGCTCCCTCTGTGGACAGTGCATGAGCTTCATAGTCCCAGTCATGTAGTGTTTCTACAACATCACATGCTTCTTGGAAGGTGGCGTAAACTGCAAATGTAGATGTGCGTAGCTGTGGTGGGGTATCTGTCTGCCCCGGTATGTGTGCTGGCATGTTAGATTTAAAGAAGACATAGCCTGCAGTCCCTGCTGGTGTCAGTTATCAAACCAAGTCAGATGTTTCGCCTCTGCCCACAACTGCGTCGTGTTCACCTTTTGATTGAAAGTCTGGGTTGTAGTTGGGATTCTGCTTCAAGAAAGTTTCATACATTCACTGCCTATGGATCTGCTGTTTTTGGAGCTCGACCACGAGCTCAACAGAGTTGACGATGCTCCAACGACTACAGTCGGGCCTCATATGACTTCGTGGGCTGAAGAGCTCGATCTTGTCAATGCCTTTGCAGACACAAATACACAGGCTGAAATTCTTATGAAAACAATCAAACGCTGCAACTCATTAACGTTACCTGCTGACAAACCAGATTGTTCGATATTAGTCAACAAAATGGAAAATGCCATTAGAGTGCTCCAGATTGCGGTCTGTGCAGTATGGTCTGGCTTGGCACTCATACCTGCCAGACCCACGATCGATGGATGGAAGATAGATTTCGACAATAACCCTGTCGCAGCCTGTCTGTTCTTCTCTGCACAGCGGCATATGCAATGTCTTCCAGCCTTGGAACGTGAGAACTTTGCATGGCAGTTCAGAAAAGCTGTAGGGTATCTGCTTCAAGAGGCTCTCGTTTGACAAGGCGTCAACATTTCTATGTGTACATCAAATGGCGTTGGCATTAGACAAACCCCTCGAAGCCACTGTTGGTCGGGGTTATCCCCGTGCTTCACAACCCCCAGGGCTTTCAATGCCTCTGAAAGACCATCAGCTTGCTATGCTGCAGCGTTGCTTTGACATCGAAAAGACTGCACAAATGTCAGCGTACAAGATGGGATTCATGGCAGACAATGTTGCCGCAGGTAAAACTTTCGTGTCTATAGCCATTCCCTTTGTCGAGAAAGTGATGTTCAGGAGGTCGTCGCTCAATGTAATCATAGTTCCACAAAACATCTGTATGCAATGGATGAATGAGATCAAGAAGTTCACAGGAAATGTGTTTAAGGTGATGATGCTTGTTGACTACTCTAGCATTTCAGAATTGACTTTCTCACCTTCAGCCATTTCAGCATATGACATCATTCTGACCACCCCAATGTACTTTTCAACACTAGCAGACTTCTGTGGCCGTTATAACATCACTCCACGACGCATAATCATTGATGAAGCTGACACTATAGCCAACATGATCAACAAGAAAATCCCAACAGCAATGACATGGTTTGTCAGCGCAACCATGGACAGATTGCCAGAATCCAAGACAGGAATGATACAAATTGGAAAGGAGGTGCATGCTGTAGAAGACAAACAAGCTCCAGCCAATCACGCATCTTCTCTCACCACCAAGAAAGGTGGAACTCTGAGACCTGAGGAGTTGGGAACGTATGAAATCCCTTCTCGTTTGCTCAGGTCTGGTGAACGCATATGCAGATGTGACTCCGACTGGATTGGAGAAAGTTTTGGCATTCCACCCCCCATCAAACACAAAATTGTTGTATCGAATGTCATTTTGGATGTCATTGCCAGCCTTACATATGGCAAAATGCTTCAACCCCAACAGCTAGAGTCAGCGAATGCGAGAGATTTCAGAAATCTGCGAACTGGTAGCGAAGATGAGTTTGACATCATACCCACTCTGCTCAAACGATACAGAGACAGAAAGGAAGATGCAGAAACGACCTTGAAAGGCATCCAAAACAATATGCACATGGAGAAACGAGCTGCAGAATGCCGTGCAGAGGTGAAGCGTTGCACTGAATACGCTGCTGCTTTACGAACACAGGCTGCAGCTGCTCTTCTGTGCCAGGGTACTTTTGAGCAATTGGCACAGCCTGACAGACAAAAACCACCGGTTGCTAGCTGCTATATGTGCTCCAAATGCCAAGCAGGTTATTGTGAAAAGTGGCTGGAAAACCACAAAGATGATGCCTGCCTACGATGTGGCTCACAGGAGGAGATGGAAGAGAGGAACCCTGGCGAGCCTGCACTTGCAGACAACAAAATCACTAAGCTCTGCGAAATCATCAGAGGTCTAGACGACAAGCCCAGAGTGATGGTCTTTGCCAAGTATACGCAGGCATTCTCTGATATACGCCAACAACTGGCTGACACTGACCTTGTCATCAAGGAAGCTGATGCGGGGACTACTGCATCTGCTGATACAATGCTTTCCGATTTCAAATCCGGTAAAATCGATGTGCTTCTTGCAGAGTCCAGCCTGTTCTGCTCTGGAATGAACCTCCCAGAAGTCACTGATGTCTGCTTTCTTCATGTTGTTCACAAATACTCAGACAAACAAATAGCTGGACGTGCTCAACGACCTGGACGAAAAGCACCTTGTAGAATCTGGACTTTCCTGCATGATAACGAGACATCAGCCTATGACTGTAATTGATCAATATTCGTCCGTATATTCAACCGAATAATTTTCTTGCCACATCACACTATCCATGTGGCCAACCATACCAGGAGATGCACGACCACAAAGTCCCAAAAGAAAAAAGCCACAATCCAGGACCAAGGCAAAGAGCAAAACAATTGGCAAATCAAAACCGAAATCCCGTGTGAGATCCAAAAGTCGGAAGAAGAAGGTTGGAAAAGCTAGATAAAATTACAACCAGCAATGGGTGATTTGTGGGAATGGGGAAACCTGTAGCCAGCTTCTTTGTAATATCTACAACGCCCATAAAACTGTCCAAGCGTGCACTTCCAGTTATCCTTTATGTCCAGTATCATTGGATCAACAGAACCTCCTTCTCCACGCATCACTCGACCACATGCCTGGACAACATCTTTCTTTGGTGTTGCCAACAAGAGCGTGTTCAGGGCTGGTATGTCTAGGCCTTCAGCTGCCATGGAATACGTAGCGACAATGACTTGCGCATTGCTAGCACACTCAAGTCGTTGCCTATGCATCCCTCCAAGGTAGACTTGAGCATCCATTCCTGCAACTTGCAGGAGCTCTGCCAGACGTTCACAATGGGGCCGCCGCGCACTCAGCACAAGCGTTTTTCTGTGCTTCTCCAGTACCAGCAGCCTCTTAACTATTTCCATGTTTCTGCTTTCGCTGTTGCAGAGCACCTCTACAACACCTTCAAAATTCAATTTGCCAAATCTGGTAGGCGGGGGAAGTCTGAATTGATGACAGTCAAAGTCCTTGATGTCCACTAGGACCCTTTCCTGGTTGTGTCTCCTCAGCGTGAAGAATATGGGCCCCAAAAACCATAACAACACTCTCGTCAATCCATCTTTTCTCTCTGGCGTTGCTGAAAGGCCCAGCATGTAGGGGCAGTTGATTTGTAACATGGCTTGTGAGAATGTGGGTGCAGCCACATGGTTGCATTCATCCACGATAGCCAAGCCAAATCCCTTCATGTCATACTCCTTTTGTGATAGACTTTGCAGCATAGCTACGACCACATCCATCCCTTCTGTGTTGCACACTGGTCCCTGGATGATTCCAACTTTTGCGCCAGGCACAAACTTCTGAATACGGTCCTGCCATTGCTCGAGCAGAACCGTCTTGTTGACAACAATCAATGTCTTCAGCTTCAATTCACAAGCCACCCACAATGCCATTGTTGTTTTCCCACTCCCAGTGAACGATGCTAAAATACCGCCACCGGTGTCCTGCATAGCCTTCATGCATGCTTCTACTGCTACAGGTTGCTGAAGCTGCTGGATAAGGGTACCTTTGAAGTCCATAGATGTCCTGGTTTCAACATTGAACGATCTCGAATGTGGATGCCCTATGTTTGTATATGCCCAGTGCTTTGGGAGGCAAAGTTTTTGTGGATCTTCGAGATAAACTTTGAAATATGGCGGAGGTGGGCCATAAGAGTTCTTGGGATCCCAGTCTGCTCTTACTTTCAAATGCTTTCGCACGCGTTGCAATTGTTCATCCGTGAGTGCTGATTTGTCCACAACATATCCTTGTCTTGTCTGCACTGAAGAAGTCATTTTCATTGACGATTTACATTATACACTGCTTCTGTAAGCTTCCTCCTCCACGGCATGTCAAGGTCCCGCAGCTAATTAGGTGTTTGTACATGACAATGAACAACTTTAGCAGTGAAGAGGAATGGCGCAATCCACCCTACAGCGCATGGCCCTCTTTATCCACCCTGACTGCTGTTGTAGAAGAGGATGAAAGCTCTACAGGGCCTTTAAAGGGCTGACAATATCAATACAAGAACATGGAGCTAAGATACCTCCCCCAGGAGCTGCAACGGCGTATTGTCATGGAGGTGTGCAAGCGGCTGACCATTGACCAGAGACGGGCCTTGAGTCGGCAGCCCGGCAGCCTCAAGGTTCCAGACCACCTGCGTGATGCCCTGGACGTGTGCATACAGCACGACAGTACGTCTTATTGGAATCGTGATTTGAAAAGAGCAACGGGCCCCAGGGGGCTCGTCCTTTACTGGGTCGCAAGCAATAACGGGCTGGAGGTGACCAGACAGCGGGTCGGCCCCACGGCGGCCACTCGTCATGAATGCACCTGGCTAACGGAGATCACTCTTCATGAATGCATATGGGAACACTACTTCAGCCCACGGCTGTTTCCCAACAGCCTGCCTGCAGACTGCGCCGACCATTCCAAAAATCCTGATGCCTTTGTTGAGGGGGAGCGCCTGGAGCGCATGTGGTGGAACTGCACTTCACAAACACTTTAGAAGGACGGCTTTCATTTTAGGATTTTATGCGATCGCCTCACCGAACCCCTTTTTCGTACACCCCCCACAGATTTCAAGGATCTCAGAAACTCCCTCCGTGAAAACCTGTCATGCGAGACAGGCTTAGCCATGTCAGGCTCCAGGTGTTTCATGTTTTCCATCAACACAAACGCCCACCTACAGAACTCACACAGACTCCGAACAGCCCGTCCCTGCGCATCACGAGAGTTCATGTCGTCGTTTCTGCTGCCCAAGTCTATCAACAGCTCGAACCACGTGCTTTCCGAAGAAAATGGCGCCATTGCAAACCTCCATATGAGCGCCAGAGAAATCGCAGCGCACATTCCGGGTTCCGTGATGTCCAGTAAAAAGTACAGCCAACTTTGTGAAGTCTGCGGGCCATCCTGGAGGCAGTGGTAGGGGTGGAACTTGAATTGTACAGATGGAGAAGAGCGAGCCTTCTCGAAAGCCCTCTGGATGGTAGTTGACACCATATGCTGCACGGCTTCCCAATGATTCTTATTGTCACCATACACACGTCCGTTAGGTTCAAAATGCCAGAAATGTCCAGTGGCCATTGAGCCAACAACAACGTTTGCATGCCCAGATGTTCCATTTCCACAAAGGTAAAAAATGTAGAAGCATACATACTTTCGTTGCATATAGTGTTGGACAAGAGGCAGAGGCACCTCTATTCCCGGTATTGCCGGAAACCACATAACGCTGGTCTCGGTGCTGTTTTCGTGGAGGAAGGTGCAGACCTTTGCCGACATCGATGATTTGGCCACGTTCTCGGTGACATTCTGCAACAACATATCGCAGTTGTCGCTGTGCATGTACTGCAATCTGGCCGCGTTGGTGAGCATACAGTTGTTGCTGTTGTTCCTGATGACCGAGGTCACGGATGGGTTCCCGTGAGCGGCCTTCAAGTACCCAAATCGCTTCTGCACATCTTTCCAGTTGGATAAGGTGGTTTTGATGGGCAGCCCTCCCATACTCGTTGGGAAGCTGTACACATCATAGCCACCGGCTGGGGAATGCTGTACTTTGAGACGATGACCATCAGGAAAGTCAAAGTGAGCTGATTTTGTGCTGTTGACTGGGTCCATACATGTCACACCCTAAAATCTTCATTTCTTCCACCAATTAGCGCAATAGGCTTTTTGGATGATGGCTTGCTGTGATACTTCAAACCCACTTCATGATGAAGGCTTTCTGTTTCAACCACAAGTTGAGATCTGTCAATGCATCACCCTTTGATGCTCCATTCCCCCGATCACGATCACAGCTTTTGGAAACACATTCCCATCCAGAGGGACACGGATGAAACACAACATCTCTTCTACTTAAATAAGCCATTACACAATTTTCACCATAACGCTTTCTCTAAGTATTGTGACTTACAGAAAGACACAATGGCACAAAATGATCGACTGTCAATGGAACCACCAGAGCTCACAGTTTACAACGTGCTCGCTTGCAACTTTCTGAAAGTAACACCAGATACATCAGCAATCCATTTTTTCCTCTTACAGCAGAAAACACCGCTCACCCGGAATGTCATCAGTCAGGCCCTTCTGTACCTGTTCAGAGCTGGGATGATTGCCATGAGAATATGCAATAATCACGTATTCTGGTATTCTGGGAGCACGAAGGCAGTTACATCACTGCATGAAGAGCTTCCGAGGTTTGCCAAATGTGTGTTTGTTGACGATGCGAAAGTCACTAGCTTCAATGTTCGTAACGGCAAAATTACTGTCTGTGATGGCAACGGCCAAGTTTCAGCCCATCAGCAGACCTGTTGAATGCCAAGAGGTCAAGAATGTCTACATCAGATGGTGCTTGATGCAAAGCATCCCCATACAAAGCTTTTGGATGCGTATGCGCCATGAAGGGCGCTGGGTAAGGCCACACAGTTGAACCAGTGCCCAAGTATAGAGCAAGTCAATCCGATGTCACGAATGAAAATTGGCAGCTAGATACTGCATTGTTGTGGCGACTTCAGAAGGCACATTCATTATAGAAAAAAAATGTCAGGAGTTCATTGGCTATTCAACGTGCGCCGTGTGAATGGTGAGCAACAACTAGGAAAGCCAGGTAGAACGAAAACTTAATGGCGTTAATGACAGATTCCAAATGCTTTTTTCAGGTTCTCGTATAGCTCTATCACCTGCGCCTCCAACTGGCAATCTTGTTTAAGCTTTGGTAGACAGAGAAGAATCTCTCTACAATGATGAATTTTTTGATCGAGTTTTTCCCAATTGCTATAGTGGCAGGCCATATGATTGCGCTTATCTACTATGCTGTCTGCAACCTTTGCATACTTCCAAGCACTGACGCCAACAACCTCTGCAATCATCTGGAGACGTTCATCTCCTTCTGCTGCTAAGTTTTGGTACCGAGTACTGTTAGTTTTGCTTCTTGGGCCTTTGTAGAAGTACAGTAAAGCTTCTGCTGCTACAGTTTGCAGAAATGGCACTCCAATCGTTTTCAACAGATTTTCCAAGCGTATGTTGGTAGCTTCCGAGTTCAATAATTCATCGAACAAGGAGTCTATTTTTTCAACGAATTCCAGTTGCATAGCAGAAGCCATTTTATTTTAGGCCAGCACCAGGCTTGACAACAGACATCATCCGAAATGTTGCTACTGGTATAATAGTTAGTAATATTAGTAATTTGAGGATAAGATAGTGGACTGATGTCTTGTTTTGTGTAAGCAGAACTCAGAACGGACATAGAGCACAGACTGATGGCACATCCGAAAGCAAGACAGGTCAACACCCCAAGATCTGCTGTTGACAAACTCGGAGCTATACCCGCAGACCAGCTGCCTATTGTTTTCGGTGAGCTCTGCAGGTGTACTTTTGTTTTTGAAATCCTATTTTGATATGTGTCTTGTGTGTAATATACCTGTGAGTTGAACAGGTGCTTTGCTCGAAGCAAAGGATGACGAAAGGCAAAGAAGCGAGAAGGAGCATCACAAACAAGGACGCGTGTTTGGAATCTTTGAGGCTACGCGGGATCTGAATGAATCTGCAGCTCTCAACAAGGCCAAGGAAGCCATATTCATCAATTCTATCAGCAGCCTCCTTGACAAACAAGATCTAATTTGGTTTGTAGGTCACTGCGTGAATCAAGGAGAGGAGGTTTTGGCAGGCAAAGTTGCAGCTGCGCGCCTTCCTGATGTTGTCCATGTTTTAAATCAGATAGCTCAGCAGGCTGACTTCTAACTAGCTGCATTCCAGCTGTAACGGCAAAGTCACCAAACCCTATATCACCAGACCAGCAGTCTTATGCCTAAT
>Ga0194135_10002481_pt1 | contig 11216 bp, 5 predicted proteins | sample LitLau_LLRF_2013_FD_134024 | JGI IMG/M metagenome (GOLD analysis project Ga0194135, IMG submission 134024) | Freshwater sediment microbial communities in response to fracking from North America - Little Laurel Run_MetaG_LLRF_2013 (version 2) | ecosystem: Environmental > Aquatic > Freshwater >... | reverse complement strand
ATTTAATGTAGTAGATGATGGGATTGTACCGTAAGCAGTATTAATATTTAAAGTAGTGGTAGTTGAAGCTCCAGTATTTTTAAAGGTTAAGCGAAAATAGTTACCATTAACGACATTCGATATTGCAAATTTTTGACCTGCAGCAATTGTATATACAGTTTGTTGAGCTAAAAAAGATCCTGCTGCATCAATATATTGATTTAAAGTCAAAGTGCCTGGCTGATCTGTAGTTACCAATATAGAATAAGACTGCTGATTAAAAGTATTTTCAATAGTACCTGTAAAAGTAGCATTAGAAGCTAACTGCGTAGTGGTTGTATTAACGGTACTGACAGCATAGTTAGTAGCACTTTGAGCTACACCTAAGTTAAAAGTTCCTGTAGCACCATTGAGAGATGTAATTACGTTACCTGAAGCGTCAACAATTTGAGTCTTTTGGGATCCATTAGTCTGATTAGCCGCAGTAGTTGCGCCAGTTGGCAATGGAATAGTACCAGTAATATTAGTAATAGATCCAATGCTATTAGATCCAGCATTTAATCCTACAGTACCTAAAGAGTTAGTACCTGCAGGTAACGCGCTTGTAATAGAACCTAAAGTAGTTACTGCTGCTAATGTAGAAGCAGGTTTCAATAAGCTATTAACTGAAGTATCTAAAGCTAAACCGTTAGTTGTGCCGATATTAGCTGTAACCGTTCCGCTTACAGCTTGAGTAGCAGGAAAATTACTTACTGAAACCGAAGGTGTACCACTAATAGTAACAGATCCTGAATCAATAACCGTATGTAGATTAGTACCTGTAGCTTGCGTTACAGTAAAAGAAGTATTTGATATAGAACCAATAGAGTTAGTACCTGTAGCTAGTACAATAGCTGGAGCTGTACCTATATTAACTGTAGGAGTAGCAGCAAAAGCTGGTAAAGTACCATTTATAGCAAAACCAGTATTTGTAATAGAACCAATAGCATTTGAACCTGCGCTTAATCCTACATTCCAAGTACCAGATTGTGTTACAGCTTGTGTACTCGGGAAATTAGATATAGCTAAAGTACCACTAACTGGCTGCGTAACACCACTGCCATCAACTTTTAATAAATTAGCTTGATTAGCTGCAGTATCCGCCTTAATTACTACTGTATTAGTAATAGATCCTAAAGTAGTTACCGCCGATAAAGTAGAAGTTGGTTTTAATAAAGAATTAACACTTGTGTCAAGAGCTAATCCGTTAGTAGTTCCAATATTAGCTGTTACTGTACCCGTTACAGCTAATGAAGCATTCGTAACATTAACATTTTGTGTTGATGGAAAATTAGATACAGATACACTACCGATAGCGTTTGAACCAGCAGGAATGCTAGGTAAAGAACTAACAGCTACTGTACCGCTAATAGTTTGAGTACTAGGGAAGTTATCAATATTGACATGTAAGTTACTTCCTGTAGGCTGCACTACAGTAACTGCATTTGTAATAGAAGTAACCGCTGCTAACGTACTAGAAGGCTTTAATAAGCTATTAACTGAAGTATCTAAAGCTAAACCGTTAGTAGTTCCAATATTAGCTGTTACTGTACCGCTTATGACCTGTGTCGAAGGAAAATTGTTAATAGCTACAGACCAAACTCCAGACTGAGTAGCATCAAAAGCTGTATTAGATATAGAACCTATAACATTAGATCCTGCACTTAAGCCTACATTCCATACGCCTGATTGCGTTACTGCTAAAGATGATGGAAAATCACTTACAGATACCGTACCTGTGATAGTCAAAGGGCTAGTCAGCTTAGTGTCTATAGATACTAACGAAGTAGCCATCTCAGCATTATAAGCGTCGATACTAGCTAAAGTGACATTACTGCTAGCAACTTCACTATTAATACTTGTTAATTCATTAATTTCTAATACTTGATTAGCTGCCGTAGCACTACCAATCGGATTAGCTGGATAATTATTACTTGATAGACGTACGTATATTGAAGCCATTAGCCACCCTTAATATTAAAATTAGCTGAAGTTAAAAAACCGCTGCCTGTTATAACTAACCTAATCCAACAATAACCAGCTCCAGTTACGTCATACATTAGATCACCATTTTCAGTTAAAGAAGTAATTGAATCAGTAATATCTGTCCAGTTAACTACTTTTTCAGAAGTATAAGATTGATCGGTAGGAGTTCCAGGATCAGAAGAACACTGTAATTTAACAGTGGCGCTTGAAGTTAAGTAAGTAATTTGAATTGAATAATCGTTAATAGTCCCTACATAAATAGCAACCGAAGTGAAAGGTAAGGAAGTTGTAGATCCTTGAGGTAAAATTAATGGTCCGTTAGCTCTTCTCATTTATAATCCTTATTGATAATATGCCGTTATAATTATAATACCTAAGGCTCCATTGCCGCCCGCAGTACCGCCTGTGCCTGCTGCACCGCCTGATCCTGCAGTACCTAAAGTATATGAATATGAAGATAATGGACTAGGAATTATTACATCAACATAAGCTCCTGCACCACCGCCTGAACCAGCTGGAGAAGTAGTACAACCGCCTCCACCTCCACCGCCGCCTGTATTTGCGTGTGCTGATACTCCAGCAGAAGCCGCTCCATTACCTGCAGCTCCTCCCGCTCCACCTTCTCCTCCTCCACCCATACCGCCTGCAGTCCCAGCACCACCGCCGCCACCGCCGTCGCCGCCTGTAGTAGCAAAACCTAAGGCAGTTCCAATAGAACCAGTACCACCTAAACCGCCTACGGTTCCATTACCGCCATATGATCCAGCATTAGCAACAAGTAATGAAGTTCCAAAAGTAGAGATACCTCCACCTGTACCCGCAGTACCCCCAGCTCCTGAACCGCCTCCTCCACCGCCTGAGCCTTGTAATATAATTCTAATATATAAAGCTCCTGCTGGAGTAGTATAAGTACCTGAGCCCGCAGTATTAATAACTGTAACGGAAGGTGCTGTCTTAGCTACTGCTGTATCTACATAAGACTTATTAACGGCATCTGTAGTTAACGTAGGAGTAGCTACGTTTCTAATATTTGTAGAATTAACGTCAACATAACTTGCAGCTAATTGAATATAACCTCTAACTCCTAACGGAGCTGTACCTACAGTTAATATCATATTACCAGAATTAGCTTGAGAAGCGTTCCCTGTACTGATAGTCATATTACCAGAATTACTAGTAGTAGAAGCTCCAGTATGAATATCTAAAGACCCAGTATTACCTAATCCAGTATTGTCTCCTGTATAGAAAGAAGCATTACCAGTAGGATTATTAGAAACAAGAGAACTAGTATATAAGCTAAGTACTCCTCCGTGCGCGAAAGAACTACTACTACCTCCTGTATATATATTTATAGCACCTGGGGCAATACCACCTGTAGTAGCTCCTGTAGCTAAAGTAAGAACTCCTGTACCTGATGTACCTGTATTAGCTCCTGTACTGATAGTAACGGCTGAAGAAGTACCTGTAGATACCGCTGCAGTTCCAATATTAGCAACTCCAGAGGATGCTATAAAATTGGTCAGAGTTAGATTCGATAGATTAGATAAACTAGTATTAGCAGAATTATTTAATTGAGTTTGGATAGAAGAAGTGGCATCTAAATAACCTAACTGAGTAGTTGTAGTTGCAGACTCAAGAATAGAACCTGCACTACTAATCATTACTTTATTATTAGCTAAAGCAGTTGTACTATTAGTACCACCGTTAGCAATGGCGACAATTCCAGTTACATTAGCCGCAGTACCTGTCGTATTTTGGTTTAAAGTTGGAAAATCAGACGCAATGGCAGCACTTAATGCAGTTCCATTACCTTTTAATATGCCAGTTATAGTCGTAGATAAAGTTAAAGTAGGAGTAGTTCCACCAGATGAGATTCCTGTTAAACCATTAGCACTAGCTACTGAAATACTAGTCAAATAAGATCCCGTAGATGCAGCGTGAAACGTATTCCAGTCAGCAGCAGTTAGAGCTCCAGTAGTTGAGGCACTAGCTACTCCTAAAGATATAGCTTGACCGCTTAAAGTTAAGCCGTTAGCCGTTCCAATAGTAATATCACCGCTATTACTTCCTGATAAATTACTAGCTGACAAAGTACCGCTAACGGTTAAAGAAGGCATATTAAAAGATACTGGATCAACTTCGGTCAAAGTATCGTTAGCAAACTTAAAACCACCAATTTGACCAGTAACTGAATATAAATCAGTCAATGAAGCTAAACTAATATCAGTTAAATGCGCATTACTAAAATCTACAATACCACTAGAAGGATTAATAACAGTAGATCCTGAAGTAGCAGTAAGATGTAAATAAGTAGCTGTAGTATCTTTAATAGTTAACTTAGGAACTGTTACGTCAATACCATTATGCCCTATATTAACTGCAGTAGCATTTACGGCACCTATAGCTAAAGGCATCGCAGAAGAAGTATCAAAAGTAATATTGCCTACCGCTCTATCAACATAAGCCGTAGTCGCTAAGAAAGTCGAATTATCATTAGCTGCTTGAGTTAGTGTAGTAGCCCCTGCATCATTACTCCAATTTAATAAAGAACCATTACTAGGTCCTCGTAAAGATCTATAACCAGCCAGCACTGAAGGATTACCAGTTAAATCATTTAAGGTACCAGTTCCTATTTGAGCAAATATAATACCTGAAACGGTATAAATATCATTGACGTATAATCCTGAAAATCCAAGACTAGCTGCACCTAAACTTGCGCCATAATTTGACGCTGGAATAATATCTGTATTTAAAGCGACGCTAGATAAGTTACTAAGTTGTTGATTAGCGTAATTAGTAGCTACAGACAAGTCAATATTCATACCTGCAGATGTAACAGTAACGCTACCGTTATTACTAGTTAAAGTTAATGCGCCTGATAAGCCATTAATCGAAGTACTACCGCCTGAGACTGGATAAGATGAGTAAAAATTCATTATGCCACCTTGCTAACAAGAGTAGCGTTTAAAGCTCCTGAACCAGCTGTAGGTGTATAAACTAAACGTATAGCATAAGCAGCCACAGAATCTAAGTCAATAAAACCAGCCCCTGTATCAGTAGTAACTAAAGTAGGATTACTAAGAACTAAAGAAGTCCAATTACCTGCGTTTTTAATACTACCATCTGAGTTTTGTGAATAAGTATTAGATACTTGAACCTGAATCGTACCTGATAAACCACTACCTGCCCAACTAATATCATAAGAAACCATTGAAGTGTTTTGAATAATTGTAGGGATTGATATAACAGTAGTTGTCATATCTCCATTAGTTATTACTTGATAAGGTGTTATAAGCGGTCTAGATGCCATTGTACGTCCTTTATAAGGTTAAGCACGTGATTATGCTACTATATAAGGGTAAATGTTTAATCACAACCGACAATCAATAATATCAGGTACTTACAGCTTTAAACATGTAAAAAGTGTTAATTTTAACAGTTATTCCCTGTTATTTCTGTCAGATTCAGCACTTTGTGACTGAGTTTGATATGAACTATTCGACTTACCTAAAGAGTTCGTACCTTTACGATTCTTCATTGGCTTACTTTGTTGCTGCTGACCTGAGGGACCTTGAGCTTGCTGAGGTTGAGCCGCTTGTATAGAACTAGGAGTCATTGAAGTATCTAGTGGCTGACCTAAAAATAAAGACATTGAAACTCTAGTCTTATATGGAATAACTTCTTTACGAGCTACTGCAGTATGTAACTCATCAACTACTTTAGTCTTCATATTGTTATATAAATTAGGGAACATATGAGTTAAATCTTGAACATCAGAAGCTTGTAAAGTACCGTCTTTAACCTTTTGTAACACAATAGCAGGAGAATGCGCTATATCTAAAGCATCATGGTATCTTTGTATTTGAGCCGAAGTAGGTTCAATAGGAGTGTCTAAAGGACTAGATTGATAGGCTCTAGGTTTTAATTGAGCTAAATAAGCAGCACTTTGGACAGTAGCGGCCGTTAAAGCTACCTGATGACCAGGTAAGTAATGGCCTAAATCTCCATTATTAATATCTTGTACCTTCTCTTGGTTATTATGATAGTAATCTATAGTTTTATCCAATTTATCTCGATCTTTAGCATCAGGTATATTTTTATCTGCCAATACTCTAGCGCCTGACTTGAATATAGCACTAGCAGCATCTGACAATGTTTTTTCATTTTTAGCTACTGCCATGCCATAGTCAACCGCGCTCTTTAATCCAGTAGCTTTAACATTACTACCCATAATGCTTTTAGTTAAACCACCCATAACGCTTGTCATAGGGCCGCCCAATACGTGTTCACCTATCAAAGCACCCCACATAGGATGACCTACAGCGCCGCCTATGCCACCGCCAATAGACGTAGCAGCGGCTTTACCCAAGACAGTATCTCCGAGTTTATTCATAAATTTATTAGCTAACTCAGATCCTGTAGTCGGATCTTGCATTAACTTTTGTAGCATATTAACTGAAGGATTTTCCACAATAGGATCTTTACCTAAAGATATCATCTGGCCGTTAAGTTTATCAGCAAAAGCTTGTCGTTCTTTTAAATAGTTCTCTAAAATAGTATTTTTAATTTCAGCCTGAGGCTTACCTGCTTGATTTACAAAAGTATTAACTTTAGCAGGATTTAAAACAACATCGTCTCCGACTTTAGCCGTAAATGTCTTCATAAAATCTTTTTCAGCTTTACTATTACTAAAAGTATGAAAGGCTTCATTGAAATTCTTTTGAACTTCTCCAGCTTTACCCCATATATTTGAATCCTCAAGCATAGGGATAATGTCTTTATTAAGCTTTTGAGCATACTGACTTAATTGACTACCTTCTACAGTACCTTGTTTATTCCAGTTAGTATATTCATGTAAATCTTTACGCAAGTCATCAATAGCGTTTCGTTTAGCTAAATAATCTGCATCAGGATGCGTCACCTTCTCTTGAAAGTTAATAAGATCTTGCTCGATGTTTTTAGCTTGACTAGAAGCCTTCATATTGCCGCGCATATCTTCTACTGTCTTACTCAATTTATCTGATATCGTTTGTAATTGACCATTAATAGCTTTATTATTAGCTTCATTAACTTCAGGTAGAAATTCTTTAACTAAGTCACCTTTGATACCATTACGAAATAAAGACTCTTTTAAAGCTTGAGTGCCTTCATGTAAATTAGTCAATTCTTTAGTCGCTTGACCTACAGGATCTGGATTGTTATGTAAAAAATTAACTTCGTCTTTAAATTCACTTAGTACTTTACCAACTTTAGTGGCACTAGCTGCCTTCCATAGTGGACTCAAAGAACCTATAGCGGCTCCAGTTACTCCACCTAACGCAGCTCCTAGTCCAACATTAGCGATAGCACTTTCAGCTGATGAGTTAGGATCATTTAAAATCTTTTTAGAGACTTCGTCACTACCTTGAATTAAAGCCATCTGAGTAGCTTGATTGACAGCTTCCGATGCTATCTTAGCTCCAGCTCCCATACCTTTACTAAGTCCTAAGCCTCCAGCTACAGCTTCTCCAGCCTTAGCTGCTAAAGCGCCCTCACCTACTCCAGTAAATAAACTAGCACCTAATCCTAAAGCTTGACCTACTCCACTTGTAATTGGATAATTAGCTTCACGTTCGCGCATAGATCTTTTAGTTACATCAAATAGTTTATTTTCAGCTAATGGAGCTAATGGACCTAAAACACCTTTAGCAGCGCCTTCTAATCCAGCTTTAAGTTGTTCAGTTCTAGATTCTTCAGGAGCTTCATTTTCAGGCTCAAATCCTGGAGGTGGAGGCGGTTCAGATGCAGCCATAGGCTCAGCTTGTTGCTGAGGTGCGGCAACTTCTTCAGGTTCAAAACCTTCAGGTACAGGAGGTATTCCTGAATCAGCCATTATAACGGCACCCATTTACCATTAATTAGGCCCATACGTTGTCCTGTAGCTTTATTAACTACTGTTCTAGTAGGGGCTGCCATTGGAGCTGCTGCTTGTTGCACTGGTAAACCAACACTTTGCTTTAATAAATTAAACTTACGGTTATTCGCACCTAATAGCTCATCTAATTGAGGTAAAGTCTTTAATGTCTTTAATATACCAGCGGGGTTACTATTAATCATCTTATCTAATAAAGGTTGTTCGCCAGCCTTATATACAGTTCCAAGCTCGCCAGTTCTAATAGCACTTTGTAATGCAATAGCTTTTTGTTGTCCTACATTATACTCAGGAGTACCTGGCACCATAGTAGAGTGTGTTCGTACAAAATTAGCTAAATCAGCCACTTGCATATTCATTTGCTGATGCGCTAATAGCTGAGCTCTAATATCAGGAGCAATAGTATGTGTAGGAGAATATCCAATACCGTCAACATAATGGTCTGATATCTCTTTACCTCTAGGATCTCCAGCAGCATTCAAAGCAGTAATAGCGTGTTTAACAGCATCAGTACCTTGTCCACTAGGGTCATTACCTAACTTAAATAACATCTGTCTAAAAGCCATTTGTTGCTGTAATGGGGCATATTCCATCTTTAATTTACCTGCAGCTTGATCTGCAATAGCTTTCTGCATCGGTGTTTGAGCTAAGGCTTCAGCTTTCTTTAAACGCATGGCAACGTCATCCGCTAGCATTAAACGAGTCATATCAGTAGCTTCTTTTAGATTACCAAATTGTTTTAAATTAGCCTCTAATAAACTTTGTTTAGCACCTAAGGTAGCACGTTGTTTAGCTATATTGTCTTCAATTTGTTGATGTAAGTATGCAGTTCCACCTGTGTTAGCATTACCATTAGGATTAAAACCTGATAACAACATACCAATACCTGCTGCTAATTTACTATGACTTCCTTTACCATATTCGTCACCTTCCCAGTATTGATCTGGGTTAATATAGCCATGGTTAATATCTGCTATATGAGCTTGTCGTTCAGCTTCTAACTCATTATAATGCTGCTGAAATGTATTTTTAAGTATATTTTCGTTTTTAATAGATTCTTGTAATTGAGCTGCTTGAGCTACACCTAAGTTACCTTTAGCAGTTGCTTCATTCTGAATACCTGCATTTTGTTGATTAAAACCTTGAGCAAGCATATTATTTTTAAGATCTTCACCTTCTATTGAAGGATTAGCTTGTGGAGTAGCAGCCTGAGGTTGTGCTGCTCCCGCTGTCTGCTGAGGCACTTGTTGAGGTTGAGTAGCGGTTTGCGGTTGAACACCTAATTTAGTACTTAATTTAGCTATTTCAGCTTGTTTTTGAATATTTTTATCAGCACTATCTTCTGTATCTTCTTGTCTTAATTCAGCTTGATTTTTAAGCTTTTGATCTTCTTCGTCTACAGCTTTTAATGCTTGTAATTTTAAGTTAGCTTCAGGATCTTCACCTGGAGCCGCTGTAATAAACTGACGATTATTGTCCATATAAGTTTTAACTCTAGCAGCATTACTTACTGGAGAAGTATCCTTCCAAGGATCAAACGAAGTCGCTGCTTGAATCTGATCAGGCTTTGAATCTTCTACCTTCTCAGGAGAACTGGCGTCCATGTCAGGCGTATCAGTATCCTCGTCGCTACTCTCAGCCTCGCCGCCTTTAGCAAAAGCTTGCATAGGCGCAGAAGAAGGAGGTGAAGTTTGTGGACCTCTAGCTTGATTATCTTGCTTAGCTTCGTCTTTATCTTGTTTTTTATCTTGACCTTGAGACATCTTAGCTAAAGCTTTAAGTTGTTCTTGATTAACTGGAGATAATTTTGAATGGGCTAAGGTTAACTGATGGCCATCTGAATGCTTTAATGTGGTAGTTTTATCATCTGAACTAACATGTTTAAATTTAGATAGATCTAACTTAATATTGCTCATTATTAACCTTTATGTTTGCGTAATACTGCAGCGACAAATTCCATTGATTTACGTTCAGCGTCTTTACCTTGAGTAATAGACCTAGGTATAACGATACCACCTTCTTCTAGTGTAGCAGGAACTGTATCATTTGCATAACTATTTTTAGCGCCACCTACTTTAGGTTTACCAGGTACAGTTTTGCCATCTTTAATAGGATTAGCTTTGCCTTCTTTTACTTCTTCTACTTTGTCAGGACTTAGGTACTTTTCGCCTGGACTAACCATAGCAGGTACCATTCCACCTTTAGCTTTATAAGTAAAACCGCCGCCTAATACCCCTACAGCTCCACCAATTAAAGTACCTAGAGGACCAAAATTAGACCCAAACATAGCACCTTTACCGCCACCTTTGGCCATATCACCCCAGTCTACTTGTAAACCTGGAGTATGGCCATCAGAAGTGTCTGGTTTAACATTTTCACCTGTTATTAGATTATGTACTTGATCTTGCATACCACCTAAAGCTGACATCATATTGCCGCCACCGCTTGAAGAACCTGCCGCACTTGTTGCCGCACCTGTAGCTGCACCCGATGCCATCATTTTACCGACATTAGATTGAGGTCCTCCTGTAGGATCAGTAGGTACCGTAGAAGGTGTAGGTTCGATTACTTGATTTTCTTTAATAGGAGTAGCTTGGACCATAGGAGTAGTATCTCCTACTGAACCGCCATCAGCATATTTTTGTTTAACTTGACCGCCTTTAGCATAAGGGACTGCAGATATAGCATTAGCTCCTGTACTACCTAATAAACCTGTACCTCCGAGCAAATCTCCTGCATTACTTGTACTAGTAGCGACTGGAGCTATTGCGCTACCATCACTTGCGTAGGTAGGTACGGTAACTCCTGTATTGCCTAGCGACAAACCACTCGTATTAGTATTACCAGATCCACCGCCAAATAGCCCACCTACCATATTTGCCATACCTGGCATTTGATTCATTATCGAACCAAACATACCGCCTTGCTGAGTAGCTACATTATTAGCTAATTGACCGCTAACATTATTTATATTAGACTGCATACCTACTGCGGCATTGTTTTGACCTTGTATTCCATTTAATATATTAGACTGAGCACCTTGAGCTGCTTGAGAATAAGCATTAGCTGCATTACCGTATTGATTAGCTTGATTAGTCGCTAAACTACCCATTTGTCCTAAAGCATTAAGACTTTGGTTAGCTTGTAACGCCGCACCTTGTCCAGCTGCTTGTTGTTGAGTATTAGCGCCTTGCATTGCAGCTTGACGTGCTAGCATTCCTGCATTCTGTCCTGCACCACGTTGTCCAGCCATTAAAGCTGCTTGGTTAGCAACATTCTGCCCTGTACTATTAGCTAGCAT
>Ga0194135_10002480_pt1 | contig 11216 bp, 9 predicted proteins | sample LitLau_LLRF_2013_FD_134024 | JGI IMG/M metagenome (GOLD analysis project Ga0194135, IMG submission 134024) | Freshwater sediment microbial communities in response to fracking from North America - Little Laurel Run_MetaG_LLRF_2013 (version 2) | ecosystem: Environmental > Aquatic > Freshwater >... | reverse complement strand
TTTTTTTTTGGTTCTGAGAAAAGTGTAACTTTCTCGTTTATTCATAATTGGCTTAACGGTTCCATAACTCGGAAGAGAAAATCTCCGCTTTTACTTTTTCCATTCCTGAAGATATGTTATACACTTTACAAGTTTCCCCAGTTACAAAGCTAACGAGCGTTGGAGATGAGTAAGAAACTATACGCGCCTCTGCTTTAATTAAATCCGAACCTGTTAAATTCTTAATTTAAGCTCCTCCTCATCCACGTTTCCCACGTTGGGAGGGAGGAATTGTCCGTTAGGCTTCCTGGGCAGTTGTTGCACCCTTCTTCTGAAAGAAGGCTGATTGATTAAGTAAATAAGAGGAGATGAAGTTGTAGCAGGAGGAGGAAGGGAAAAGGGAAGGCGGAATCTGAAAAGTTTCCTTTGGTTACAATTAACAATGTGCGGATCCACACAATGTCTGCCTTCATTTCCAGGTGGTCTGAGAGGATTCATCCGAATACATAAAACTCCGCCGGCAAGGAGAAGAAAAAAGAATCTGGAGGTGAAGCACAATGGAGAAACCGTGGCTTTGACTCAGGAGATGCCGGTAATTAATATTAGTTCCTCATCTTCCATTTCAGGCAATGCGAAATAGCTCTCTTTCTTTCCCTATTTCAAAATCCCCGTCTCATCTTGCATAGTGAAATAAAAACAAAAGGAGGAAAGAGTGAACCCAACCCAAGGCTTATATTTCTAATTAGAAATGACGAATGGAATTCATTATGTTAAAAAATCCCGTCTCGAAAGGAAATAAATTCCTCTCTTGTGACCTTTAATAAAGCCGAGTCTCCTATTTATTCCATTTACTGATCCAAAAAATTATTAAGATTGTCATGAGTCATGACTCATGAGAGCAAAGGTTATAGAAATTTTTTCCTGCATTCAACTCACACAACTTTTAGACAGCGAGTGGGAAAGGTTCGTTGTATTTAATTGGAAATTTCAAAAAAAATACAGTTAATATTATTATATCCTTCCACCTTGTTACTATATTATTATGGTTGAAAAATTATCAGAGTCGAAAGATGGAGAATGGAAAGGGAAGAGCTTAGTTAGGCTGCCAAAATGTCTTTTTTTCTATAGTAATTTGTCATTTTGTTTTCTTTTCCGTTCCTTTCTTGTTTAACAAACCGAAAAACTGGAAGTTATTTTATGAGAAGCACAAGTCCAGGAGAGGAAGAAAGGGCACTCTTCCTTATGAAATCCAGGCTCCGATGGAAATAAATAAGGTTATAACAAAGTTCTGTATTTGTTTGCTAGGAATTGGAACCGCATGGGAACCGGAACGGGAGCCATCGCCTCCTCCAATCCTCGAGTCAAGCCACACTTCCAAGAGAAAGTCGGATATAAGTTTTTTATTATCACAAAAAATCTACAACTGAACAAAATATGGAGATAATGAGTTTTTCAGCCTAAAATTCTTCCGGAACCGGATGTAAATCAAATCTAATCACGCAACCTTCTGTTTTCTTCCAAATTCATTAAATTTTTCTACTTACTAAATGTATACTTTAAGCAATATGTGACAAATTCAAAGTTACTTTATTTATCATCATCCTCCATTCACTCAAAAAATAAAAGCATGTTAATGTTGTTCTTCTCATTTGTCAAAGTCCCTACACTTCCTAATATATAATTCCGTCATAAAATACAAATAAAAATTATTCCAATGTTCATTCTTGGGCCAATTCAAATACAAAAATATGATGGGAATGAAAGAAGTAAAATTTATAGCAGGTATTTACTTGGACGGATTTCGAGAATTGAAAGGCCTCAGTCGATTTATGGAAGCGTAACTTTAAAATTGGGTTCATTTCATATGAAGTGCGTAGATTTTCCACAGCGGCAAGACACTTATTAGGAGGATGAGATCTGAGGAAGAGGTTACTACTTGGGTAGAATCTTGGAATCATCTTCAATCCAATCACGTATTATACTTCTCATGCTTTTGATTTCTGTTTCTCCCTTCCTGGCTTCTATGCATTCTTTCCTTGGAATAAGTGGAACGTGTTACATAAACCATCCGCCCATCTGTTCACGTTCCAACTCTTATGCAACAATGAGCATTTTACAATCAAACAAATTCTGTGCGTACCACGTTATAAATCCCAAATTCAAATTTCTCTTCCACGAAAAGTGGTTTTTTAACTTTTTCTTTTTATAACTCACCATCAACTGGAGCGTGAATTGTTATAAATGCAACAAAAGGAAAGACTTATATATTTGTGGGGTAAAAGGGAAGAAATGTTTAGCCTGGAAGGAAGGCGAGAAATAAAAGGGACTGGAGTGGGTCCCGAAGGGATTCCTGAAGAAGAATACAAGTATCCCAGCGGAGTTCCCCAATTTCTTTTTCCAACTTCCTTTCCTCCCATTCTTCTCGTAGAAATACCATCACCCAGCGGTATTAAACCGTATTCCAGTCCTATCTTGACATTGCAAAGAACGGTTCGTAATTCCCTGTGCGGGAGTATCCTTGTGAGTCCTTTGTAATGACGTCTTCTCCCGTCTCCCAGGTAGCGCAGGAAGAGAGAGAGAGAGAGAGTGTGAGAGAAAGTGAGGATTAGAACGGGGAAAGTCGTTCCTCTCCGTTGTTTGTTGACATGGTTTTAGATGTGGATTAATGTTATAATCTTTCTAGAGACATATTGTCTCATGTGAGCCAACGTTGTGGTCCTGGTAAGCTTTCAAAAGTCGTCTGTCATAGTCCAAAAGTGGAAAATGCCTTATACGGTTGGCCTAGTAGTGGTGTGAGCTGTGGATTCCTTCAAAAATTGCTCCACTTTTCTTTTCTTTCCTCTACACTGGCCTCCTTAGACCAAGTACGTACTATATTTTCTCGTGTATTTGTATCAAAGGTCGAGAACGCGAGTTTAAATCTCTCGGAGGAGTGGAACGCCACTTTGGACTAGCAGCCCAGAGACCGGGCTATTTCAACTGTCCAGAATAAGAAGCTTTGGGAGAGAAATTGGAATTCCTGATTCCAGACTGACGGCTTAATTTGATTCTACTAAAGGATGCTTTCAGAATAATTAAATTTCCTAAAATACACGCATCTTTGAACTAAACTATTAAAAGAAAAAAAATCAAAACGAATTATAGATTTCGTAGTGAAGATGACGGAAATTAGTAGTGATTCGAATTCTCCCAGATGTATTTATTTTCTATTATAGAGTAGCCTACACATAAATCTCGGAGGAAAGAAGGGAATCTAGAGGCCAATATGCCTCTACATGCTACTTGGAGTGCTTACAAATTTATAATAATATCCTCAACTGTGAATGGGAATTGTACGTGTAGTCCGAATCAGTTGAGTGGGGAAAGTTCGTACTCGCAGAAAAAAAAGTGTAGTGAAAGTTCCTTGTTTCTTTGGAGTGTTTCCCATTTACAACGTATTGAATCGAATCCCATTCCTCTTAACGTCTCACTGGTCATATTCATTCCCCGACAAATAAACATTTTTACCTTATTGACTTTCCCTTTCTGGTGTCATGGGTTGAGGTCTTTTGATCCCAAAAACTCCAATATCTTCCTGCTAGGAATTTATTCGCTCCGCTCGCTCTCCAACGGCTCACCCATTCGATCCGCCTACTCCATGGCTCGGTTTCTTGAAAGAGCTGGTGAAGTCCATTGATTCCCACTCGATTCTTTTGTCAACAAGGACACGCATTTCAAAGAAAGGATATCCTGGAAACTGGAGGTTGAATTTGCAATATTGCTTAACACTAGCGGATGAGAAGGCACATTTGCATTTGTTACAAAAAGGACATTACGCCAACTCATCAATATTCAGTTTGACACTTTCAAAACTCCTTCCACTGAGCCCAGTTCCAATTAATCCAAAACCCATTATGTTCCAAAGCTGTGAAGGATGAAGGGAATTAGTAATTTACTGCACATGCGATGCGCCGCCGTTTGAGAATGGAAATGAAGATTTATTCTGAGCTATCCTTGACACCTGCTGTGATTGCTCGGAGTTTCTAGCCATTAAACGGATATCCCTCCAATCATCAGAGTTGGTATCCGGATATATAATCAAAACAAATAAAAAATTATCACAGTGGCGATTCTTGCAGATTGCCGGAAATAGCTACGCGCACAATTGATACAAATAGGACAGAAAATTAGAATGCGGAGAAAGATAAATGATTAACCGTATTATTGATTAAAAGAGCAATAGGCACAATTTGTGCAAAAAGGCATAGTTTTTTTTCCCCCAATTATTGAAAGGAAATAATGGCATTTGTTTTGAGAATAATGTTTATTCAATTCCGAGAATTCCTTTTCCATTCCATCTTTCATTATTTACTGCGAGAGTTCAAACTTTTCTGGTTTGAAAAGTCTCAAGGTGATAATAATTTTTCAAGTGAGGAAGAGCCGGAATTTGGAATTGGCGTTCGTGGGTCGGCATGCATACCGGTGGCTGAAAGTTATCCAATCCAAAGGAAGTTTTGACATTACAATCGGTTAGAAGATGAGGATTCCATTTCCTGGAAAAAGATTATGAGCACCAGGAGACACTGGAGAATAATTCCAGCAAGTGTAACATAAATAATTGGAACGAGATTTTCATACCTCTGCGCTTTAAGTTATATGGAGCCCGTTGGTTGAGAACGTATTTCATGCTCCTCAAGGAAAGATTTACTTGATATTCTAAAGGGTAAAGTAAACTTTTAAGTGGGTTAGGATTCTGTGCGCGTGAAGAACTCTTCGTCCAACCCTGAGCACACGGGAACAAAGGGAGAAAGTCAAGTCCGGATGAAGAGGAGGAGGAGAAGGGTCTTACCCACATTTGGTCAAGATGGTAGGAGTCCCACAATCAGGATCAGGTGGATTCCCATTCCAGTTCAATTTGTGCAAGGAGGGACCCCTATATGGGGAAGAAGAAGGCCAACTTGGAAATGCGTAGAGGAATTGAATGGAGGCATTAATACAAATTTGATTCAGTCTCTACAGCCACTTCCCTCCTCCTCCTTAGAGTAATTCAAGAGCAATTTAAAGGAAGGAGAAAGGGAACGGGGGTTGTTCCGCAGATGTTGCATCCTGATTTATAACATGGCCCAACCATGAAATCCGGAAAAGTTCTCAGCTCTATCGAAAATAACGATCTCCTCCGGATCTCCCTAGATAGGAAATGATTTCAACTGATTTTCAAAGGCCACTTTTTAATAATATACCACCAGCCCTTCCCAATCCCAACTCTTCCCAGCCTCAAATCTAAAACAAAGGGAGAAGATTCAAATGAATTTCCCAGCTATTGAGAAGCAGTAAAAGTCACAAGTATCCTTAAACTACTATAATCTTTATTAGAAAATTGTATCCAAAAATACTCGTCTTAGTTTTGTACTTACAAGATGAGTAACAAATTGAGAGCGGCTTGATTACAGCCATTTAATATAATTCTAGCAAGGCGACAATTGACAATGTTCAGTCTAGTCCAAGTGTCTTATCTCACAAACCACTTTCCGCTGACCATAGCAAAGGATATCTCTTGGACCTTTTGAACTTGTCAACCATATTTCTCATTAAATGAAGCACTTTGTATCTTCCACTCTCTCTCTCGCCCCTTGTAAGAACAAAGAAGATACAGTTGATGACTTTTCTTAATTTTGCCAGAGAGGGGTTTTGTCCTCATTTTCCCGTTTCCATTTGCCGTAGTTTCCCCAAATTGTATCCATTCTCAGCCAATTCGTCTTCCACTGCGTTTTCTCTTCTTCTTCTTCTGTCGTATACAACACACTCTGTACTGACAGGACCAGAATTCTCACTAAGTGTGAATTAAATTCTGCTAACATTTTCAATTATTTCTAATACTATTTTAACGTAAGTTCATATAAGTAAAATATTTTGCTTTATTTAACTCTATATAGACCAAAAGAGTAATTTAGAGAAATATATACTCTTCTATACAGTGAAGTAAAAGTTGGTGTCAAAATTTTTTGTATAGGCTGTACTTTCCCTCTTCCTGGAAATAATGACTCAGGTAGAATTCCGCAGAACTCCTGGCACTGCTCGCATTCTTCTTCTCCTGACATGGAAGAAAACTAAGGTGTAGCCCAAGAGGGAGAGAAGAACAATAAATAGCAATGCCCCGACCAAAACCAGGCTGAAAGTTGAGTCCAATTTCAGAAAAATTGGATTTTCATCCTCCCTTTTAGGGGGCCAAAGCGTAGAGTTGTCTTCCTTCTTATCCAAGTCTGTCATTTCCATTTCCACTCCAATTTCAACTATTCCGTCAATGGCGGGGAAACGCAAGTCAGTATTATCTGAAAGTTAAAGAAGGAAAAGAATTTATTAGAGCCAGCGAGAATCTTATAATCCAGCACAGCATAATTTCCGCTTCCAACATGGGAACTACGCTAAAGTGGGTTCTCGGATCTCGATGAGCGTCATGTGTGTGGTAGCAGGACAGAATACAAGTAGTTTTGGAGAGTATTAGCTGCCGACATTCAACTGTTGCCATTGCGCGAATTTTCAAATGCTATTTCCCATACGGATTTTTGATTTTTTAATTTGGGTGAAATTCGAGGGGATATTAAAATTTTTCTAAATTATGAGTTAAAACGACTCATGGTTAGTAAATGAACAGATACTACTCAAGTTTGAGGTAAAAGCGACGAATTTGATTACTAGAGAAAGTTGGACTAATTTGGTCAAAATCTAGATATAGATAATATGTTCTTCTAAATTACATTTAACGACTAGTTTTAACTCATAATTTACTGATTTCTGGCATAGTACTTCACATTTTAAAATTATAATCGGATATCCACGAATTTCATCCACATGAAAAATATCCTTATGAGAAATAGCATGTAAAAAAACCGGTCCGTGAACCAAAAAAAAAACCAAGTTTCAAAGAGAACTTTTCAAAAAACGAAAATTTTGAAAATTCGCGCAATGGCAACAGTTTAGTGTCGGGAGCTAATACTTTCCAAAAGTAACTTAATATTCTGTCCATCTACCACAAACATGACGTTCATCGAGATCTGAGATTCCACTTTAGCGTGGTTCCCATGTAGGATTTGTATCATCATCAGTCCAACTAAATTCCGAAAACCCTCTAATAAAAGGACCCGACCCCACGCGACAACAACGCAACCTGTGTTACTTCCTCTCCTGTCTCTTCTGCTGACGTAATTGTGAGTAAAACTCAAAGAAAAAAGTTTTTTACTTTCTTGTTGATGAAAGGAGAAGTGATTCGGGGTGAAAGTTGGGCTTGGCTAATGGAACTGTTTGACTCCGTTTAGATCTTTCTAAATGAGTTCAGAAAATGAGCTCCTCTGGGTCATAGCCATAGCCATAGCATCGGGCGTGGGCCTGAGCTCCGGCGTCCAGAGATCAAAGGCAGAATAGTTTCCAACTTGGAATTTGAGAACTTTGGCAAAAGATGTGGTTATAATGCTGTACTTTTATGACAAGGCGTCGAATATCATGTGGAATTGGAAGCTTAGGCTTAACCCTTACCCTGCCCAAGCTCCTGTCTTCTTTTTGTGTCGAAAAGAGAGTGAAAACTGGTGAGGAGTAAAATGGGAATGGAGAAAGGGCGGAGAGGAAGATCAGGTTTCTCCTAATGTGCCTTTCGGCTCTCCTACTTCTTTTCTTAGCGCAGACATTCTCCTATCACTTTCCTCATCCGCATCCGCTTCAATCTTTTCAATTGTGCCTCAACTCTTAAGCCTCGCTTTAATGCTCTATGCCCTCCCCCATCACTCCCAGGAACAAAACTTTTAGTATTTATTTACTCATAAAAAGATTCAACTAGGCCAAAGGGAGAATAGAAAGCTTTGCCAAGGCTTTTAGCCAAACACAAATCCAGAACCCAACAACCACCTAAACTACCTTCACTTAATTGATTATACGCAACCACAACTAGAATTAAAATTTGAAATCCATACAGACGTACTTACACGTGATGTACACGGAAAGTCCGGGACGTGGAGGTGGAAGTCACACTGCACCTTTCTCATACCACACAGCTCCATTAACTCCTCTGTCCAAAAATCATTTCCTTCTTCCCTTGCTCCGAGTTAGCGGACGCCCTCATTTCTCTTCCACTGGCGTACAAATCTACTTTATTTTTATCCCTCCTATAAGATTTTCATTCAAAGTGGAAAGCAAAAATTATCTGAGTTGCAATGGGGCTCCTGCTCTTTAGTATTCCAGATCCTCAGCCTCGCTTTCCACGGATATCGAGAGGGAGCCGGAAATTCTGGTTTCTTTTCCTTTCCCTCTCTGTCTACCATTTGCCTTTCCCAGCCTTTCTCTTAAGTTCTTGAAGTAGCGTGGGGAACGGGGGGACCGCATCCAGTCAAGTGAAAGTCCTATTGAGATCAATGGGTTGAATTTTTGTTTTTCTCTCTCCTCAGATTCCAAATGGGTTTTGCTGGTTAGGTTTGTAAACTCAATTCGAGTCTTTGCGCGACTGGTAAATGACTTCTGGTTCATTATTATTACCCCAAGGTTTATGGCTCCATAATTTTCCTCCCTCCTTCCCTGAAATGACTTTGAGAGAAGCAATAGAAATCCCATTTGTCTACCATCCTTTCAACGGGAACGGAAGGACTTAAGTTAACTTTCCCATAATATTTGCATAGCACTCTTATTATATTAAACTAAAAGCCTAGTTATCTCAAATTTGTGAGAGAAATAAGAGGGAAACGGAGAAAGGTAAAAGTTGAAAGGAAGAAAGTCATTGGGAAAAGTAGAGAAGGGTGAGGATATTGAGATAATGGAGTCGTTAGTAGTACTTTGACAACCTTGACGTAGGCTGTTATTTCTAATCCGGGGAAATTGGCCCAATCATGTAGTGGTAATCCTTCCTAGAATTTCCCAAAGCTTATTTTATTACACAATATGGAGTAAAATTAAGAAAATGAAAACTTTAAATTGAATTTCTTTATGTTCCCATGCTGCAATACATTTACTCATATTTCAAATAAAATCAACAAACAATATCTGTTCGTAATATCTGGTTTTACTCTTCAGTCCCATGTTGTTTCCACCCCTGGGAAATATTGTTTGAGACAGACAATGGAAAGTGGTTTTTTTTGAGAGCATAATTTTCTGAAGTGTTCTTGCTTGATCAACTTGAATTTGGTCGAAATAAAATAAAATAAAAAATAATGAAAGGGAAACTTACCAGGGACGATACGAAAGAGACATGGGAAAACTTGTTTTCCATAAGAGTTCCGGGCCCAGCATCCAATGAGACCAAAATCACTCTCCGAGTTGACTTGATAGGAGAGGAGAGATTGATGAAATATTCGATCCCCCTCGACAACATTCTCCCTTGCTCCACTTTTGCTTCTTATTTCCATCGATTCCTTGCCAAAGTTTTTAGGAATATGGACTAGTGGAGAATATGAGTCCGGATATTTGAATTCTAATCTCGGAGAAATTCGAGGTTGGGAGAAGTTATGAGTCACACTCGAGCCTCCTCCTCCTCCTCTGCCAATCTCATCTTCGGATAAGTTGAATTTTATAATTTGATCTACACTTGACAAGGGCAGAATGCCACCGGATCGGTTGAGAGTCCAATAAAAATTCAAATCTGGAGGCCAGGCTAAAATGTTACACTGGAGCTGACGAGATCCACCAACGGCTAATGGAATGACTTTCTCGGTGCTTGAGGAACATTTCGGAGAAACTGGAATTTAAAAATTGCACAAAGATACAAGGCAGGCAGGGACATGGGGAGTAGGCGTTTACCAGTAATGGCTCTCTCCTTCTGAATTACTATACATGCTTACTAATATACCTTTCTGAATCTCATTTTCGGTAGGCCGAAATCCTTTAAGTTTTACATATACACAATTTACGAAAAGCAAAAGTATTCGGCTTGTGAACACCAAAGGCGTAAGTAATTGTCTCACACACCACCAAAGCAAAAAGAAAACAATTGAATTATCAATTACGGAAGGTATTTTCCTTGACGTTTGCGATCGTTAGAGAAAGACAATGCAGCACAAAGGGTTCCGATATAAATGGATGCCTTGAGGTTTTCTTTTGTCGGAAATGCTTCCCTTGCAAAAAAACGAGGATGAGTTGAGAAAAAGAAAAATGACCTTTCTGGTTAAAAAAATAATATCAGCATCGGCCAGACTTCCATGGGTCATATTTCCAGAGGAATTTGACTTAATGCGAGCTCATTATAATTTGTCCTATGACTAATTTGGGACCAGTCATCATCCGCGCTCCTGTTCTTGTTGGCACGAGAGGAAATTCACGCCTTTTCTTCCTTGTAAAGAGAAAACTGGAAGAAATGAGACAAGGAAACATGTCGTCGCTTCAAGGGATTATTGGCACATCCCCCCAATTATTCAATGTCCTTCCGAGTGAGTCCATAATCGTAAAGTTTTGTGACCCCACGGAGCTTTCAATTACATGTATACATGGCTTCCCATTCAGTCTATAATTAACACTCGGGGCGAGGGTGGGAATTCCGGTCAAGAAATTGTCTACTCCTTAATACAAAACCATTCTAAGCTTAAAACTGTGAAGGACTGGATGCGTGTAATAGAATTATCTCAAATTCTGCCTAATTTCCATTTATAATTCTCGCAACGGGTGGACGACTAACGGCCAATACTTTGTAATGCCCCTCCCCCCTCTCTCATAATTATTATAAAAATATGTTCCATATAATTTTTTGTGCAAAATTCTCTGACATAGTTTATCAAAATAAAAAGAGAAGTTCAAGTTCTAGCGGATATTGGCCAATAGGCGAATATAGGTGGCTTCAAAGAAAGGGGCTTAGCGAGTCGAGCTTCGTCAGGAGGTCATCAGGAACGTCAGCAGTCAGCTAAATTTCGCAGAATAATATCCATGAAAGAATTAATACTCGCTATGAAATATGGTGGAGGTGGATTGTATTGAATGCTCCTCAGAGACCACCGTAAAGCATCCTATGTTTAAATAATTCACTCAAATCGTGTAATCTCCTTTATCCAAAATGAGGACCTTCTTGGAACCGAACTTCCCATCACAGGCCCTGTTTTATTTAATCTACGGGAAGAAAATCCAATATGACACCTTGTCATCCTGTCCACGTCTCGCGAATAAAATCAAATTGCATCGTTTCGAAAAGACTGGAAGAGAAATCCATTTGGCCTTTGACAGGAGCCATAAACGTAAAGCTAAAACCAAACTGAAGACTTCCATCCGAATTTCAAGGTAATTTCCATTCGGGTCCA
>Ga0194135_10002479_pt1 | contig 11217 bp, 4 predicted proteins | sample LitLau_LLRF_2013_FD_134024 | JGI IMG/M metagenome (GOLD analysis project Ga0194135, IMG submission 134024) | Freshwater sediment microbial communities in response to fracking from North America - Little Laurel Run_MetaG_LLRF_2013 (version 2) | ecosystem: Environmental > Aquatic > Freshwater >... | reverse complement strand
TGTTTCGGTGGTGTGAATCCATCGGGTTCGGTAATCGAGTGAGTTCATGAACTTGTTAGATTTGAACTGGTTACTTTACTACAACGATACAGAATTTGGCGGCTCCACACACCCTTACTAGGATCTAGTATCCGGACGACTGCCCCGAGTCAGTCGTCCGTGACCGGCTGGAGGGCTCCGCGGGTCGTCAAGGGCCCGGCGGGCGCCGCTCCGCTTTGCTACTACCTCATCACTCATCATCGCGCCGCGGGCCTCGCGCTCCAGATGGCAGTGGGCGGGCTGGTGACAGGAGCGGCGCGAGATTCAAATTGCCCCGCAACATTTGCGCACCCTAATGATTGTCGACCTCGACAATGGTCTTTGATATGAATAAGGCTATTGAATGAACATTAAGCAAAATACAGAGTTATTAGTTCAGGTGTGTGGGCCAATTAAAGTAAATTTGACAACTTTACAAACGGATCCTTAACCAAATGAACACAAACAAAATTAAACACGACGTTTAAAATAAGTCATTTTTTTTTTTCAGAACAGTTCGACTCTACCATTTTGTCCCCAAACATGTCTTATTAAGTAGTACCCAAGTATAATTATTCGAAGCTGGTTTTACGCACTAATTGACTAATTATAAGAATATATGCTTTTCTTGTTACAATACAAGGGTGGAAAACTATGCAAGATTATCAATATGCTACAAAGCAAGAGAGTATGTAAAATTAGAATTTAAGGAAATAATACAACTAATTCTTAAAGCTGAATCAAAACGTGAAAGTACCTCCTTTAAGATTACATTCATCGCAAATACACTTTTCCTGAGAGTTCATCTTTAAGTAAAATTCACTTTAGAACGAGGAGAAAAACCAGAAGTTTAGTTTGACGTTAACATAACGTCCGCCTCGTCGAAGATTTGTCGCCCTCGACACTCTTAAAAGAAACCATAACAGATAGTCATAATATACGACTGATATTCACACAAAAGGTGGGGGGAGTACTACATTCCCATAAGCAAACACAGTGACACTGGTCAATGCAAATACAGAACAACTTAAAAGATACTACAGTGCTCTAACTCTTTCTTCTTTCTGGCTACCAACCGGGCAGGGACGCGGGCTCCCGTGTGACTTATCGTAGTAGCCGCAGTTGAAAACGTGATGGCAAAAGGGCCGATTCTTCTTCCTTTTGCAAATTTGGTGTGATGATGCCAGCACTGTAATAGGCACCATAGGGTAGCCACAGTGGGCTGTGGCAGGCGTTGCACCTGTCCACAGCTCGCGTGACCTTTGTAGTTATAAGTCATGCGCCTGGACTTAAGACCAACGCTTTGAAATTGAAATTTGCAGCTGTGAATTTATGAAATCAATAGCGTGGTAATTTCTCCAAATCCCTCGGATAAGATAGGGCGCGCCAGACGCCTTCCCAGTTCCGTCCGGCCGCCTCCCGAAGGACTTGGCATGGGCAGTCACAGCCACGCCAATGACTGTGCCTCCTCATTACATGACTCGGCAAATTGAGAGAAATTTTGAATTTGGTGATCCGGATAAGGTTTCCTGGACGACATACTGCGGTGGGCTCTCGAATGCTTGGTCCACGGGTTGACTCTCACCGCGCAGAGGTATAAGTCACACAGGAGTAAGGCTCCCAGGCACACGGTGTCAGCCAGAACCCTACTCTAAGCAACAAATTAAATGCATTTTGACACTAAAAGAACAGATTGGTTAAAACCTCCTAGCATACCTGGATGTAAAATCCTGCAGTTCAATTTCATTTGGATCTGTCTCGAATTCTACACGGGCGCTCTTTCGCTTTTTCGTTTTGACCGAGTGAGAAAAAGCTGGTTTTGGGAGCCTGGCACAATTTCCACAAAAGGACCTTTGAAGAAAGGCTACCCACACAAAAAGAATGATTTGAAGCGTAAATAACACTCCACACATTACATACACATTCATTTGTAAGGCCGGTAGTAATATTTGAACCTTTTCCTTTGGTTTTTGCGGTGCGCTCATTATGACGAAATCCGGCAGAGTGAAAGATAAGTTTTTAGACACAACATGAGACACCGTTAATGCTGGATGGATATATTTTTCCGGCTCGGAGCTCCATGGCTTCCGTGTTTTCGACCAAAGGGACGGTAAAATGACAGTTCTGTTGAACACATTGTTGAGCCTTGGATCACAAGGGAATTGCGTGTCAATCAGCACAGTGCTGTCAACACGTAATATACAATCACAAGGAATGTTAATTTTGCTAGCTCCTACTGGCACAGCCGGTAATAAGACGCTAGAACGGGGACAATCAACGATAAGGCTATGTTTTGGGTGCACAATGACATAGTCATTCAAACCTAAGCTATGTATTTCCGGTCCGGAGTACTTGGTACAGCTGAATTGGCAAGCCTTTCGCATTGATTCCAAATTGTTACTTTTTTTTAGAATAAATAGTACTTACGCACTCGCTCAGGCCTGTGTTGTACGAAGTCTCTCTGGGGACAGGGCAAAGCAGGTTGTCTATGCAGTCTGAGCGCTGCTGACTAGAGAGCACTCGGATATTAGTACTATTGGTCAAAATCATCGTTGGATGTGGAAGAATTTTGCAGACAAAGTTGTTATACGCGAATGGAGTGGGCACAATATCGACCACTTTCCAATTCTCACCTTTACTACGGACCGGGTATTTGACAATAATTTCAAGCAATTTCTCGTTAAAAATACAATTCACAATTTTTAACTTATACAGAGCAGATGCGCTTGTAATTGCAATTTCTGCCTTAGGGCCTAGTTTTTCGTTCAAAATTTCCAATTCTTTTACCAACATTTCTGGAGGAATGACACTGAGGGGTATTTGATTTTGTGTACAAGAGCTATAAACTTGGTCCAGATGCTCCGTCATTAACAGTTTAACGATCATTTCAGTGGTACTGGAGACAGATCGGATTGTAACATGTGTAAACCAATCAACCATCCATTTTTTGGAGCCTAGAATTTTGTTCAAAGTATTGTCAATATCAAGAAACCGGTCATGCGCCGTTCCGATAAATTTTGTCCATTCAATATTGTTATGTTTAGTAACATTGACTACGTCCTCAAAGGCCTCAAAAATGTCGTCTAGCTGAGATTGGATTAGGTTGTCGTTCTCCAATGCCACTGTCAGATCACTTTGGGTCGCTACTGAGCAGCACCAGCCGAGAAGGTCGCCGATAAATGCGAGCGGGTTTGTTGTTCGTTTCCTTCTCAGCAGGTGCGCTTTATAGGAGACTGAATCGTAATGAGCATCTAGTTGCTTGCTAGTTTCCCTCATCAGTTGACATGTGTCGTATATTGAACTATTCAGGCCTTCAGTCCCTTTCTGTAGCAAACTTTGCAGGCTATTGATTTCGGTGGGTGAGTCCAAAGCATGAGGGTTTATTTCAATTTGGTACCTGACAATGATGCTCGAGGTTTGGACAGGCGTCCTCACCTCCCTGAACACTGATCCCCGTTCAAACTGAACCAAACCGTCAGAGTAATTGGCCAGAAGCCCCAGCCATACTATAAGTGGCCACCAGGCCATGATACAGCACTAATATGCAAACTGCAATAGGAGAGAGAAAAACAAACTGTCAGATATTTATAGACTCGTACCGAATTAATAGTCAAATGCAATAATTTGAGAGTAAAAATTGTTCGAGTTATAGTAAAGAATTAATTTAAAAATTTATGTTGCGAATCTAGAGCAAAAGTACGTGTGAATTTACACGTAAACCAACGGGTGACACTGTGATATCACAGTTGCAGTCGCCGGGATATTTATAAATGATACATATAAATCGTTACCGGAGTGTTTTGGAAGATTTTTGTCAATAAAGCAAGAACTACATTTAGTGGTACAGCGTCCAGTCCCGCCGCAATCTCAGGCATGGCAATCTCTGTCAAGCTATTGAAGTACATGAAATCCCTCAGTGCAAGTAATGAATTTTGGAGATCGCTCAAAGTTGGTTTTTGAAAACAGCGCCATTTTGTTATTAAATTTGCAATGTAGCGCGTGTCACGCCACAAAGCTACGACACCGCCTACTACTTTGGTCGAACTATGAATTTCATTTCTGAGACTAAATTTCCTTTCAAACAATACTGCGATGCCACGAGACATTTTAGCATCATAAGAAATACAATGTGCCAATGTTATATGCTTAGGGCAGGAAAATAAATCGCCTTGAACGTGGATTAGCCGCATTTTTTTTTTTTCGATTTCTCTGTAAAATGAAACAAATACACAGCAATTACACAACATCCACAAAATCACAGGTAGTACACCATCCCAACACACACACAATGCCCTGACAAAACGAGTCCGTGTTAAAGAGAACATTTTTTTTTTTATATTATTTAGCTAATTTCTTTTAAGTGTAATTAAGCCTAATGTCTGTAGCGCGGTGATTGACAACGCCCCCGTTGCAACCCCTCCATCGTCATGGCAGTCAAATCGAATGAGTTTGTTGGGTTTAGCATGAAGAGTTTCCAGCTTTAGTGAACCGTTTGAACATGAGACTTGTTCGAGATAAAATACTGACTCCTGTCTTCGCCGTTAACTATCCCGCATTCTCCCTTTCATTGTATTCATTCCATTAGATTATTCCATTATACAAATATTTTCCATTATTATTTCACTTTCCATATTTCATAATTATCTCATTATTTCATTATTATTTTCATTAATTTGCATTATTTATCATTTCATATTTCAATCAATTCAAATTCAGCGCTCCAGACTCTCATGTCTCCAAACACCTGTTGTGCTCTGTAATTCTCATACAACCTCGTGTTTTTATGGACCTGGGCGACCTAACCCTAAACTATCCCGGGGAAAGAGAAAGAAGGTTGTCTTCTGCTGCCACCACAAGACTACCTGTAAATAGAGAGTCAATAAAAGAGAAGCACTCGCAACAACGTGGACACGGGAAAAATTGGTAAAAGTAGTTTTAAGTCGCGTTGGCCAACGCATGAGGCAAAGTACTACAGAAAACTAAATTGGACATCAGAACTCCCCGAACTCTCATTACACTAAACTAAAACTAGTGCGCGCAGTCTTATTTCTCAGCGGTAAAATTACAGTTTGGAAGTCCAATCTAGGTCTTATAGTATTTTCGTTCCGAAAGACAGTTTCACTTTTTACTTCAATTGAAATGTGTCCACTCAAGAGGTGCAAAGCACCCAAAGTTTGCGATGGCAATCTGCCAAAACTAGAAAAGGAACGACAAGTCTGCAACAGAATAACAGACAACAATTTCATGTGCATATTGTCGGTGAAGAAAACGGGCGTAGATTCATCCGAAAAGACCCCGTGGGGAGAAAGGAAAATATATAGAGCTGTAATGAATCTTCATCCGAACAGACTAACAGCGGAAAGGAAGAAAACTTAATTACCTACATTCCTTCGGGCACTGCTCCACCCTAGGAGACTTCTGAAAGCTAATCTGAACGAGAGAATCGTTCTAAACGTTCCCCTGAACGTATCTACAATGGGATTAGGGGAATACGGAACCCTTCAAAGTTAACCACAAAAACATCATTATCAGTATTTTGCAAATATTTACTTCTCTGCAACTTTTGTTTGATATGGTTCACATGAGTCATTCTCTGCCAAATCCTACCACTGGGTTCCTTGAAACCAACGACAAACACCAGTTTGGATACCCTTTTCTTTATAACCCCCAATTTATATTTAGGCTGGAACTTCAAGGGATTAGATTTTGTTGCTTTTCTGTCAACGTGAACAAACACAGCTTGTCCTTTGCGGAACTCGACGTCAGACTTGTTCCTGTCATACTTCCGTTTGTAAGTATTTCTAGCTTTAGCCTGTGATACTCTTGCTTGACTGCGCAACATTTCAAGTGTTTTGATTCTTTGTTGCAGCGAGCTCTGCTGTGGGAGGACTGATTTAAGTGTCGCCGGATTATCGAGTATTCGCCCAAAACATATTTGATGTGCACTCAACTTAGTTGCTAGACCTGGAGTTTTATTAAGATTAAACTCTACTAGAGGTAAGTATTTATCCCAGTGGCTAAACCTAGATTTCTTATTATCTATCAAAAATCTAAGCGCAGATACTACCCTCTTGACCTGCGACTCTACCCTACCACTGGAAAAATGAGCATTGGACGGGCTAACTATTAACTGGACCCCCAATTTCTCCAAGAATTGTTGCAACGCTTGGCATTTTGATTGAGGTCCTGCGTCTAGGTGCAACGTCCTGCACAATCCATATCTAGAAAACCAATCAATTAATCCTTTTATCAAGGAATCTGTGCATGGCTTCTTGCACGGCCTTAAAAGAACTAGGTTAGAAAAGCTATCACTTATAACTAAACATTGTGAGTAATTACCATTTGCACTATTTATATGAGTGAAGTCAGCATTTATATTTTCAAAAATTTCAGTAGACACCTGGGATTCCAGTTTACCATAATTTTTGAACGCTATCTTATATTTACCACATACTAGACAAGACTTAATATAATTGTCGACCAATTCCTCCATATGGGAGAAATAATAGTGTCTACGTAAAATGAGCAGCAATATACTTCTACCACTGTGCATACTCAAGTCATGAAACTGTTTGAGTATGCCTGGCACCAGTTTGTATGGTACCACAGTTCTTGGTGGTGCTGTGTTTGTCACAAGCAGGCCTTTCTTCAATACAAATTTTGGTGCTCCTTTAACCCTATCTGTATTTAACGTTGGTTGACCTTTGGAGTCAAATGTAGATATTATTTTCAAAAGGTCAATATCTTCACGTTGAGCAGCTATAAATTTATTAAGCGCTGGTATTTTGCTGCTTTCAACACATTGTTTGTCCATTGTCTCTTGCAACTGTGACCTAATGTCCATCAAAAGTTTACCAAGTAGATTTTTGGAACATATTTTGTCACATCTAATGCATAAGCAAGTACCCAAATAGTTGTCACAGTCATAATTGGTATAGATCAAAAGCTTTGGGTCAGTTTCCAACAACAAAGAAGCCATCATAGAGTTGTCACAAAATTTAGCATTCAAACAATCCTTTAAAAATTGAACATTTTCTGTGTTTTCACTCTCTGTAGTGCCTTTATTCTGTTCTACTGCTGGGTCTTCAGCTTTAGGAATGAAGTTGAATTTTATTTTATTGATATCCAAAGCTTGTGCTACTGAATAGTAATTATTGTTGTTCACGACAATTTTAACAAGTGCCCAATTGTCAAGAAATTTATTTTGACCCGAGAAAACTGTAATAGCTTTATCACTTCCTAATAGTTCCTTTGATTTCCAGATATCTGGGCTAGCTTTCTGCGTCTTCTGCTGCTGTCCTTCCGCTCCTACTTTGCCGCTGCCTTCTAGAGCCGTCCGCTGTGACGTCAGTCCCTGCGCACTCTCTGCCTTGCGTCCACCGCCGCGTCGGCTGCCACCCGACTGGCCGTGGGCCCCGCTCGGCTCCGATCGTGACGTCACTGCGGGCGTGGTCTCTGCCCGACTGGTCTCCCCACCCCTGTCGCTGCTGGCCTCGCAGCCAGCACCAGTATGAGAAGTCTCGCGGTCAGATCGCTCACCCAGAGCAGACGACGAGACCGGGCGAGGGCGAGTCAGGGTTTGTTTACCAGCCTCACCCAACCTAACCTCACCGGTTTCCTTGTCACTGCAATGAGACTGCGACTGCCGCGCCTTGATAGACGTATCCTGCTGTTGTCGAAGGTTAGCTACGCGACGAGTGAGTACCTGTAGAACTTTGTTATCATTTAATTTAGTCACTAGTTTATCTGGAATTTTGACATCATCTGCTGTTGCACTGGGAGGGTCTATTCTAGACAGGGCGTCTGCCACCTTGTTTTGTTCACTCTTTATAAACTCAAATGTAAAACTGAACTGAGACAAATAAGCTATGAACCTGTCAAAAGGAGCTTTTGGGTTTTCCATTGCTAAAAGATATTTCAAAGAAGAAGCATCAGATACAACAGTGAAAGTTTCAAGCAAAAGCAATTCAGACTGAAAATATTTGACACTTTCAAACAGTGCCATTGCTTCTTTGTGATAAGCACTCAAATGTTTTTGTTTTTGTGTTACAGGCTGACTGAAGTAAGCAACTGGCAGGTATCGGCCACTTCTTTTTTGACTGAGCATCGCTCCTAGGTTGTCTTTTGAAGCATCAATAAACAGTTTGGTCTCCAAATTTTCGTCAAACAACGCCAGAGTGGCTTCTGAGATAAGGTGATTGTACAACCTTTCAATGTATTCCTTATCTTTCTCTGTCCAAACAAATGGTAATTTCTCTGCCACCATGTCATTGTAAATTTGAGTATCTGCGGCGAAATTTTTGATATAACGCCTGAAGTAGCTAAAGTAGCAGATGGTAGATTTTAGTTGAGCAATATTTTTGGGAGAAGACAAAGGCAAAAGTGGTCGGAAACGTGCAGGGTCTGGGCGAACTGATTCCCCTGCTTTTATGATCAGGCCTAAACAAGGTAATTCATTTTTGAACAGAATTGCTTTGCTAGGATTAAGGGTTAAATTGTTGTCTCTCATTCGTTGCAGTGTTTGCTCAAACAAAGACAGCAAACCTTCAAAATCTTCTGCCCCTAACAGAATGTCATCCATAAAATAAATGACATCTAAATTTTTGAGAACCAATGCCATTGCACTTTGTGCAACTTTAGGCGACCATGAACATCCTTGAGGGAGTCTTGCAAACCTGAGTGACTTTCCCATGAAATTAAATCCTAACAGGAGCTTGCTGCTTTCTGACATCTTGATAGTGAAGAAATAATTTACAACATCCATTGTGCAAAGAAGTTTCTTGTCCGCTGCAAAGGCCAAAACATTTTGGATAGTGTAGCTTTTGAAATTTGGCTTTTCTAAAGTTGTATTTAGAAGTCTAGAGTCAAAAAGCACTCGTCCAACAGGACGCTCAGCTGTAGAATTTCTTTTCTCAATGACGAAGAAAGGGAGAGACACTGTACTGGGTCCTTCCTCCACTACACCCATATCAATAAATTTAGAAATTTCTTCTTGGGCTATTTTCTTTTGCTTTGCTGATAGTGGCCATTGTCTCTTAAAAATTGCAATTGGTTCTTTCTGTTTTAGGTCTGCAACTACACCTGGGATGGTCGCACCTGGTTTCATGGAATAACTAAAAACGTCTTTAAATTTTTCAAGCACAGTTTGGACTTTGTCTTTTTGAGCATCATTTAAGTCGGAATCGTTCAGAGAAGGGAGAGCCGGTAGCTCCCCTTCACCTATCACTGCATTGCACTCTACCTCCGCCTGCTGAATTTCTTCAAAAAGGAAAATGTTATTTTTAATAGCATATTGAATTTCTGCCAAAGTGGCCTGTGTTAATTTAGATTTTTCTATTCTCGCATTATCTTCGTCTACAGAGGCAACAATGGAATTTCTGGGAATAACGACTTCAGTCTCACCACCATTGAAAACCGGAATGAAAGGGCTATCAACAACAACACACTCAATGCTACCAACATTTGGGTCATCATTAATCAACACAGGAGAAACAATTGCAGGTAAAAAGTTATTTTGAGTTACTCTAATCATTCCGTATGAATTTGGTGCTATACGAGTGGTATCTGCAGCCACCAGCAACAGACTGGCGCTTTCAGAGCGCTGCTCGTCTTCTAAACAAGAAAAGACAGAAAATTGCTGCTGCTGCGGCAGCTGACTCTGGTGCTCATGTGGGTCACAAATTCTAGGAATTTGAATGGATTGGCCATTTATTTCAAAAGTGGCAGTTTCTGTTTTCCATGAGAATTCTGACCTGTATTTCTGCGTAAAGTCATTGCCTAAAAGTAGATCAATGTCATTTGGCAATTTTGCTACAATGACTGGGTGCCGCACTGTGACTCCACCAACAGTGATTTTTGGACGATAAACTCCGTCCACTGGCAAGAAAGTATTATTTGCTACTCTGAGTTTAATTTTTACTGGCTGTAAGGCAGCCTTATCAGTACACCATCTTGAATGAATTATTGTACGTACTGCACCAAGGTCAACTGCACAGTTCAATTTCAAAGAGTCTACCTGTAGCTCAATTTTGAAAAGTTTCCCTGGCTCATCTAAGTTAGACAAATTTAGAATTTCCCATTCCTTATCCTCCCATGACTTGCTCCTCGACTTTGCGACCAAGTACCCATCCTGCAAAAAGTGATAAGCATCACTTTTGGACGCATACTGGCCCCCAAACCTAGCCAGAAAGTCTTTACCAAAAACCACTGACACCTCTCGCGGCAAGGCTGCCACAAGAAGGGGAAACCCACCAGCAATTTTGGAAGAAATTTGGATGTGTTCCCACACAATTCCCGAAATTTTCTGCCTGTTGTGGTTCACCACAACTACCCCATTTGTTGGCATTGGCCTCACCTTCTCACTGTCTGCCGCGTGCTCGGCTAAGACTGAGTACCTAGTGTCAGCATGAATGAGCCCCACGACAGTCCTACCCCCTATTTTAAGTTTGATGGGAAAGCCCAAAGAGAGGTCCGAAATTACCACTGGCCTTTTCCAAGTCGCCAGCTCTTGGAAAATTTCTAATTGCTCTGGCTCGTAATTGCAAGCGCAGACCATGACCGGATCAAATGGCACGTCCGCGGACGCATCGTGCGCTCTCACGCCTCGCGACTCCGCCGGTGGCTGGTGTCCGGTGTCTTTGTCGCGGCTCGACTTGGCTGTCGCCTTCCTGTTCTCTGAACTGTTCGGGTCATCTCTCTGGTTCTTTTCTTCGCGAAATTGATTTTTATTGTTTCCCTGCAGCTTTGTTCCTTCATCGCCGCGAACCTGATCCCGGAAACCGGTGGACGTCGACGGCGCGTCTGGCCGCCGTGCCGTGGGACCGTCCGCTGAAATTGGACCCCAGTGTCCGGGCGCTGCACCGGCGCGGCCACTGTCCGCTACCGACGCCGCCCCGGCGCCACGTGGCTGCACGGCCGCGGCCGCGGCCGGCTCCACGCGACGCGGGACAAGCGCATCGTAATGGCCCCCGTCCAGCGGGCCACTGAACGCCATGTACAGTGTACGTACCGGAGCCGATGTCGCGCACTGGTAGACCTGTACTCCTCCTGGCACCTGTACCTCAATTGTCATCCCCAACATGTCGGCTGCTGCCTGCACCTGCACACTTGTGGCAAACACCCCCTCTCTTGCGTGCTCGTTACAATATCCTACTCTACTATTGGTTAATATAAAATCCTCATAATGTTTCCAATTAAACG
>Ga0194135_10002478_pt1 | contig 11221 bp, 12 predicted proteins | sample LitLau_LLRF_2013_FD_134024 | JGI IMG/M metagenome (GOLD analysis project Ga0194135, IMG submission 134024) | Freshwater sediment microbial communities in response to fracking from North America - Little Laurel Run_MetaG_LLRF_2013 (version 2) | ecosystem: Environmental > Aquatic > Freshwater >... | reverse complement strand
TGGTAAAACCGTTGGTAGCATGGATTCAAAGACAGCCAAGTTTTTCCTGGAAACCCTAATTAGGATAATTTTATTGGCAGAATTATTAGTACGTCAAAAAAGTAAATTCCCTGCACACCAAGAACTATTGTTTTCCAAGTGCTTTTAGGTTTATCTTGTTTTTGATTCCTATTATCACTTTGACATGAAATCAATTTTATTTCGTCAGCATGAAAGCAAATATTAACCTATTGAATGTGTAACACAATTTTATGGGAAAAGGACAGAAAGTATTTGGATGACTTACAATCATTGTGCCGCCGTTATGGGCAGTTAGTCTGGTCCACTAAAATGATTTGATTCCCGTCGTAACCGTAGCCGGAAATCAAGGATTTCAATACTTCCAATGTCTCCAAACCCAATGTGATCGAGCGACTCCTGATCATAAACCGATTGAAGTTGTGAGGAGCAGAACAAGTAAATTCCAGTGCCCAGTTGTCATAATTTGTTGCAAGAATGAAGGTGTTGAATTTTGCTGGAAGATTAAATATATATGAGGTTTTTTCACTATTTCTGTTGGGAATTTGAATATTCCTGGAAACCTCCGTCCATGTAGAAATCCCAGTGACTCTGCCTTTCAAGATTATCACTGAGAGCGATGAGCCCACTTTGATACAATGGAAGATCGTTCACAATCCCACTGGAATAGTAGATCCGTTTATGTTAAAACTAATCGAAATCGGATTTATACTTCTTTCGGTACCTATAATTTGTGTCGAGTAAGAATGGATTCCCCAAACTGCTTTCCGTGTAACTCTCTGAGACGCATCTATGTGGAACTGTTGAGTTGGGGTCGACATAGCCAATCAATTTCCACGCACCGAGATACTACACAATGAACAGTCAATTTAGGGATCAAATTTAATAAAATAATAATAATTAATAAATTAAAAATCATTCTTACCCTCTCAACTTGGAAGTTTCTGTAGCCTTCAAACATGTTCTCAGAACAAGAGGTGACAGTGTGAAAGAGGCTATGACCCAAAATAACTAAAACTAATGACAACATCGTGCTATTCTGTCTCTTCATCTCAAAACCTGCAGCCACCTACAAAAAGTAGAATGTTTGCACTCCCAACAAGAAAACTGATTCTATTCACTAGTATGATTTTATTGTTTGAGATCATTGCATCAGAAAAACTCCAACTGGTAACATAATCGTTGGATAAATAACAAAGATAATAAAGATAAAATATAGAAGAATAAAGATAAGCTAAATCCCATAAAAATACACAAGAACAAAACATTTTTATCTTTATCACTGTATCTGAATAACGTTCAAAAGCTAATACATTTTCAACACACCGAATTGATCAGTAAGAGAGTTTTAAACGGTTTTAAACTCGCAGAATTGACTTCTGTTCAGAAGTTTGACCTTTGACCTAGCGGTTTTAAACTCATTTACAATGGTAGCTTGAATCAATAGGAGTCGAAGCATATCAATTTCACGTCAATCTATTCGCCTCCTACATAGTAAACTTTTACACTTTTGGGGTACCTTTGTGCGTTGAGAAAAGTATTCTCGACCGAACTTCATCCTACAGTCTGTAGCGGGAGAACCCAAATATGCCATAGGAATATCGAAAATCGAAAGTCTGTAAAAATCTCGAGGTTCGGTAATGCCAATGACATGGGGGTGCGGAGTCGGTTCCACCGAGAGTTATAATGAAGATAAGGATGCGCAATTCTAATGCATGAATTAAATAATTAGTTAAACTAAGTTTAGTCCCGTCATTTAGTTTTTAAAATGGAGACTTCGTGTCTTCAAAATGAAAACTCTCACTTTAATAATAGGAAAATATGGAATTTCCGATGTGACTTTTACGCTTTCGTATTTACGGAAGCCTGCGCAGTTCGAAAAGTGTCGATGTGGTCTAAGGACTGCGTAGGATATTTGCGAGTTATAATAGCACCCTAGAGAACGAAAATTAAAAATCAAATTAGGTTAAATTTTATTTCATTCGCAAAATGGCTTTCGTTTAGATTTTCACTTTCGTTTTATTTTTATTTCAATTTCAAAAGTAAAACCAATTGCAAATCACAAATCTTTTTTAACCTTCATTTTCAAATCAGCACTGTGAGACATAGAAAGGCAAGAAAGTGTTTGAGGAAACTTGACAAAACTTTTCTAGAATTGAGGGTGATGGAAGTATAATCTAAATAAATATTTCCTCACATGAAACTAATGGTTAACTAACTTGAAGTAAAATGAGTCATAGTAACGATTGACATCTGTGAACAGGCGAGCTTAATTAATAAATATCTTTAAAGCAGAAACTGTTACTTTAACTCATAGTAAAATACTGCAAAAGCTACTGATTAAAACTACCAGAGGGAATTACGTTTAAGAACGAGTAAAATCAGAAAGTACATTTAAGACTGGAAATAGCGGAAATTATTGTGTTTTGGACTACCTGTTATGAACTCAAGCTTATAAAGTTTCGATTAATCCTATCATATTAAATTTATCAATTATAATAGAATCTAATTTGCAACTAATTATATTGTCCAAACAACGTTGGCCACAATTGGTCTGCTTTCCATGGAGTTTATTTATAAACTCTACTAATTGTAACTGTAATAACTCAAATTTTAGAGTGCAAAATCTATTTAATTCGTGCAGAATAAAATGTTTTTAAATCGTATGGTTTAAAATTGTCTAATACAGTTCATAGTGTACTCAATATCGGGCAATGGCCGCTTTTCCTACTAGGAGGAGTTTGAACGTGTTCTGCCTTTTTTTTACATTGAGATTTTTATTAACTACTTGATCGAACTCGTTCTCTTGTGTAAATTAATTTCCATCCTTCACGTTTTTACTTAAAACCCTCAATTGGTTAAATTATTTTTCATGTGGAAGGTGGGCATTCAAATAAAAGAAGTCATGTAATGTGCCCGCCGAAAGAAGGCCAAAATTCGCATTGCCTCCAATTCACTTTTTATGGTCTAGATACTCCTGTTAAAAGTTAAGCTTGAAATCAGAGCAGAAATATGGCAACCAAATCATACAAAAAAAACGCTAATGACAATAATTTGAACACCGCAAATTTGTACAGATCAAAAATGGATCACTTGCGCTCGAACTATACTCGCCGAGCGAGATTGGAGCAGATACATTCCGGTCATCTCCTCCTCCCATGGTCACTTTTATAATTGTTTTTTAGTGTAAAAGATGTCATTTACGAAAAAAATATTACGAAGATTTTTGTCTAATCTTCTGTCTCTCACGGTGATTATTAAAGTTATTGACTGTTTTTTTTAAGTTTACTAATTCATACGGGAAAATTGGCAGCATAAAATTATTGTGTAAAGTGATGTGCAAAATAATGAAATTGCAGAGTGTTTACATTAATTGACACAAAACTAAAGATGAAAGAATGAAAATGAATGGAATGATGAAACTCAGATTAGAATCCGAGGAAGAGGAGAAAAAAGGAGGGGAACATTTTGGGGGTAAGTATGCATGTAACTCCTGTCTGTGTCGCGTGTTGGATGCATGCGGGTGGATGACCCAGTTTCCTTACTCCTTACCTCCTACCTTACAAACTCATCACCAGAAAAAGGAATCCACATCACTTCCATCAAATTAAGAATTTACTTTCTCTCATCCTCTCTGATAGCAAGACTCACGCCGCTGTGCTTCCTCTATATCCTCACGTTATAAATTAGCGACCCTCAGTTCCCAAATTCAACTCCGCTCGGAATATCCTCTCCTCTTGTGTTCTGTTTTCAGTAGACTTGGGGCCCTTTGTAGTCAATTCATAATGAAATCCTCGTGTTTCCTCGTCCTCCTAATTCTAACTGTTCTGGTGAGTAGTGAAACGTTTAGCGGGGCTCTTAAAAATAGGTCCCTGGAACCATCCCTGGCGGAAATTGTGGCTCGGTTCCTCTCTTCCTTTTCCATCGCCTCATCCCGATCCGGAGTAGGAGCCGAAAGCACGCTTCCGAGTGAGCCCGCCCCACAATTCCGCGCACGCCCAGTCCGGATGGGCCTTGTGGAACGCGTGTCCAGGCCAGGAGGGGAGCGTCGACTGGAGACTCCGGCTCTGCCGCGTGATCCCCTCAAACCTCAAAGCATCACTTCCCAACCGCTACGAATCTTTGATGGACCGTCTACCGGGAAGCGGGGTCGGAGCTTAAAGGAAGTTGAAGTTCAAGGCGTGAAAATCATTGTTGGGGAACGTGTTCCGGACGCGCCCGAAGACAAATTCTTTACATGGAGAAACGCACGCGTGATTAAGGGGATGCTGGTTCCTAATAGTAATAGTAATCAAGAGAAATCGAAAGGAAGAGAATGATCTCAGAATAAACACAAAAGGAATTAAACTCTCACAACTTTCCTTTTTTCCTCTTTATCATTTCCTATCCAATTCCCTTTGTTGAGGATGAGCCGGAGGGTGAGTACCACATGGGATTAAGAGAGCAGTACGAAGGTAATTCCCATCATCCTCATCACCTCATCCTCTGATTGTAAGCGAAAAGATTTTGTTTTGTGGTGGGATTCCCTTTGTCACTGCCATTGTCATTATTCATTTGAGGGGGAACTCTTTTCCTGCACTTGAAGTGCATCGATGCTTGAACAATTGAGAACATCCCAAACAAAGCCGCTTGTGCGGGAGCCACACTCCCTGAAGGCTAAGAATATTTTTTGCAAAAGTCTTTTGTCTTTGTTATCATCAATTAGGCCAATTTATTTGATTTCAAAAGAGAACTTTAAAATTCAAAGAATTCTTTCAAAAATTATACAAACTCTCTTCCCAACAGCGTTTATTATCTTTAAAATCTGACTGAACGCCCCTACGTGCCGTGCCGGAACTCCATGCGGGCCTTGAATTTGTGCGGTTGGAGTGTAATGTTGCCAAGCTTCGGTTCCAGCGTGGGCAACTCACTCCCGGAAATCGCCCTGACACTAAAGTTTTGGGCCAATGAGGTGGTGAAGATAAAGAGTGTGTCCCTTGCCAAGTTTTCTCCCATACAGACCCGACGCCCTATTGAGAAAGGCATGAGGGACTCATGTCGCTGCATGCAAAATCCGTCCGGTTTCAGGAATCGCTCTGGACGAAATACTTCCGGGTCTCCCCAGACTTGAGGGTCATGATGAAGCTGGTAAAGGTTTGGAACCAGCCACGTCCCCTTTGGGATAGTGTAGCCCCCTAATTTTGTGTTTTCCATACTAACATGGGAGACCCCTACCGGGACAATGGAGGAACATCGCAAGACTTCCATGATCACACACTCCGTGTAGGGCAAACTGAAAAAGAATTTCAGGATTTTATTACGACTTGCAAAATTTCATAAATTTCAATAAATCATAAATTGCAGTTGCAATTGCGCAGACGCACCTTTTTCTGTCAGCTAGTGTTGGTGGTCTCATTGTCCCCACAACACTTTCGATTTCCATTTGCATTTTCGTCTGCACTTCGGGGTGATGGAGGAGGTACAGAATTGTCCAATTGAGAGTTACGGAAGTCGTGTCGGAGCCCGCAAAGAAGAGGTCAGAAATTACTGATCTCAGTGAGTTCTCTGGACAATAAAAGTTTAGAAAATGGATTGTAAATTGTTACTTACAGAATTGTAATTTTTGTTTGGAGTTTCTATAACTTACTTCCTACAGAGGGATGAAAACTCGAGGACGCATTGTTTGTGTTTTTAATCTCCTCCAAGTAGACGTCAACAAAATCCCGAGGAGAGTCCGCCTGATGAGTGTCACTGTGCTCGGAAATGATTTGCTCAAACATCTCCGTCCTCGTCTTGGCAGTTTTTTCCAAGTTTTTCCATCCGGAGTAATTTGGAAGGAGCTTGGCAATCTTTGGATAGAAGAAGAGGAGCGCCACTTTGAGCGGAGAGGTAAAGTCCATCAATTCCTTCTGCGTGCTTGATCATCGTTCAGAAATGAAAAAAAAAATTGACACAATTGAAAAAAAAACTTGCAAAAGTTTACCAAATTCTCGATTGACCAAACGGTTACCTTTCCAGATTGTCCAGAATCTCTAGCAATGCCTTATCATCATGCTCGTGCCTTTCTCCAGTAAGGATTCTCCAGAGGGAGTTTACCACTGCCAGGCTAAAACGGCGGTTAAGTTCTACGGGCTCCCCCTTTTGTTTTTTGAGCCAATCACAAAGCTCCTTGGCCTCTTCCAGGATCATGTCCTCCATGGATGCACGTCCAAATCCAAAATCTCGTAATGTCTTAATTGCAAATCGCCTTTGTTCAGTCCATACTTCCCCAGTGGCCTGGAGTATCCCGTACTCATCCCCAACTATGAAACTGGTTGCCTCCGTCGGACACCGTCCACTCAGAAGGGGTTCATTGAAGGCCTCCTTTATTAATTTCCCACCGTGGAGCATAACTGCCCTAAAAGTACCCCCATCAGAACCCCAATTACAATTTAGTACCGCGGGAGAGAGAAAGAGTTTCAGTTTGTCTAACAAACCATTCAGGCCCAAATTTGAGCCCAACCATTGGCCCATACTTCTCTGCCAATTGTATTCCCGCCAAATGTGGGGCGTCCTTTGTGATGTGAACCGTGCCGATGATTGGTAGTGGAGTAGGACCTGCACATGCGTAAACAAACTTGCTGAATTAGTAAAGTAAGCCCATGCACGATTCGGAATTGTTGAAATTAAGCTCAAAAAGGTATCTTGACCAGGCGGGAAGTTTGATTTCCGTTTGAGTAAAAGGTAGGTAGTCAACAATAGAAGAATCCCCGTGATAATAAAAATGGTGAACATGGTGGGTGTGTGCGTGGCGCCTTCCACTTTCGAACCTCTACTGCAACGGACCGTTGAAAGATTTGGGAGATTTGCTATTCAATTTTATTCTTCATGATGATAAAATGTTTCGTGCATGCATGCGTCAGAGCGCACAAATAAATCTTTTCCAGACCACTTTTTTGAAATATAATTCACATTCTGCTGTCTCCTCAATTGAGTTGAGTTGAGTGGACTTTGCTTTTGTTGAGATTAAATTTACTCTCAAGGTTAATATTAAAAGAGATAATAAAGTGAGAGAGCACGCAGATTACTTGCTTTTCTATTCATTAACAACAGTGTGAGCTCAAATGATCCATTCAGCGGCAAACAATAGGAAAAACTCATTGTCGTAATTATGGAGAAAAAAACTTTTTACTTTACTAGTATGATTAATGCAGTTTTGATTAATATTTTACCATTGAATTGGGATAACCATTTTGGGCGAAAAGTGAACGCACGCGTTCTCATGCTAATCCCCCAATTTACGTTACTGTTTTTCTACTAAACTCCCTGGCAGATAATTTTTAAGAACCTGTCTGTCTCCTTCTAACAAGTAAAAAAGGCGTTCCTAACTCGACATAATCTATCAACTGCTCACCCATTGGCATGTGGATTTGATTAAGGAAGAAGTAATACTTTAGGCGACCTTGTGTGATATTACTCAATCATATGGCTAAACCATTATAAAGACGAGTCTGACAAGAATTCTTTTTGTTTTACAAATGAAACTTTGCCTCGTCTCTCCGTCGGTTTTCCGAGAAAAATCTTTTGGCAGAACTTTAAGGGAAGATAATATATTTAGGTACATACTATCAGAAGGCGGATCAATTTAAAAGTAAAGAAAATATTTTGCAGTTTAGCAAGTATTATTTAATTATATATTAGCCAGCCTATACTCCTTTGCGCAAATGCTTTGTACACATGCCGTTACTTAGCGTTAAAATTATTATTTTGAGATCCAATCTCACCCGCCCCTGCAGATGTTCCAGGTAAACTTGCTAACGACTCAGCTAAGGAACATTTACAGGACAGCTGGTATCAGTTTCTACTTGAATCCGAGTGACGAATGAATCTGGAGGCATTCCAAGCAAACGCGAAAAGACGTATTAGGTTTCTTCTTGCTCAGGCTTTCTAAGGAAACTCTTTAACTTGTCAGTTGTAATTTGAGCAACTCATTTATTTGTTTGATCCCGGATATGAAATGGAAACAATCCAGATTGCCTCCAAAATTGTTTGAAACAACTTAACTTTTGGATAGTGATCGATTTTAGTAGTCAGGGCTAGGGTTAAATTTTTTTCGCTGGTGCTTCTTAGGCCAGATAACCCGTTGATGCGACGTTGCCACCATGCCCAGTCCAATTCGTATGGACAAAGATACCTGGAGCGTCAAGGCGTTCGTAGGTGTGGGCCCCAAAATAGTCCCGTTGAGCCTGGATGAGATTTGCAGGGAGTCTTGCGGATCGGTAGCCATCGTAGAAGGCCAAGGCCGTGCTAAAGCACGGTGTTGGGATGCCCAGTTCCACTGCCTTGGCAACCACTTTCCGCCAAGAGACTTGACAGTCGCTCATTGCCTCCTTGAAGAAATCGTCCAAAAGCAAGTTGGTGAGTTTCGGATTTTCCTGGAATGCGGACTTGATGCTGCCTAGGAATGCACTCCGAATGATGCACCCACCCCGCCACATGAGTGCAATTTTCCCGTAATCCAGGTTCCATTTGTAAATAGTGGCTGCTTCTCGTAAAAGCATGAATCCTTGAGCATAGGACACGATTTTCGAAGCATAGAGAGCCTGCATGGAATAAAAACCAATATTTGAAAAGACCTCCCACGTCAACCGTCAGAACTAAACTGACCTTTTCAATGTGCCCCACGAATTCCGTCGTATCTCCATCGTATTTCATGTTCTTTGGTCCTGGGAGAACTTTGGATGCTCCTAGGCGCTCTGAGCGGAGGGATGAGAGGCACCGGGCAAAGACCGACTCCCCGATGAGCGTGACGGGGACGCCGTAGTTGAGGGATGCAATTCCGGTCCATTTCCCAGTTCCCTTCTGACCCGCAGTGTCCTTAATTTTTTCAACCAAGTACGTTCCGTCCGCGTCTTTGAATTTGAGGATGTTGGTTGTGATGTCGATGAGAAAGGAGTCCAATACGCCTCGGTTCCATTCCCCCATGATCTGGAAACACAAATATTAATAAGCATCTCCCATAACCGACGAAAAGCGGATAAAGTTGAAAGCGTTGACGTGCATCACTCATTTCCTGATTGTCCAATCCCAGGGCATCCTTCATGAGATGATAAGCTTCACAAATCAATTGCATATCCCCATACTCAATCCCGTTGTGGACCATTTTTACGAAATGCCCGGCACCGGAGTCTCCAACCCAGTCACAGCATGGCTCCCCATTCACCTTGGCCGAGATTGACTGCATGTGGAATGGAAATTTTTTTTAAATGTTGCAATGTTGATGCAACCTAATGAATGTTGACCAACCTGAAAAACGTCTTTAATGTGGGGCCAGGCCGCCGGATTTCCGCCTGGCATGATAGAGGGTCCATACCGAGCTCCTTCCTCTCCCCCCGAAACCCCAGTCCCCACAAAGAGGATGTCCTCGGCCTTGAGACGTTGATTTCGTCGTGCAGTGTCTTGGTACTCTGAGTTTCCACCGTCAATAATAATATCACCCGGCTCCAGGAGAGGGACGAGCTTATCTATGAACTCATCCACGGCCTGTCCAGCTGACGGCAAGGCAGTAAAGATTCCCTTTTTATCTTATCACATATTGCACCTTGGAATCCCATGACCGGTTCCAAAATCAGTTGACCCCTGCACTGCGGGCTTACCTTTAACGAGCATCATGACGCGGCGGGGAGTCTTTAGCAGACTCACCATTTCCACGAGGGAATGCGCTCCAATGACTTTGGTACCCTTGGCCTCGTTGGCAAGGAAGTGATCCACTTTTTCCGTCGTCCGATTGTAGGCACAGACCTTGAAACCATGATCATCCATATTCAAAATCAAGTTCTGCCCCATCACCGCCAGCCCAATAAGGGCAATATCGGCTCTGCAAATACATTAGGAGTCCTAAGTTGTTTTTTTTTTAATTATACAACACCTGCCCGTTCTAATAAAACTGGCTCAATTTCACTTACTTTCCTGCCATGTTGTTTATTGTAGATACCTTCAGATTCCGACGGTAAAGTGAAAGGAATGTTTGTTTTGTGACAGCGGAAGCGGAATGACCTGAAATCGAGACACTTGCGGAGCGTCTGCTGCATGCAGACTGAAGAAGATGTCAGAGGCGTGCAGCAACTTTAGAGGTTTTCCTTATCTGTTCCTATGGTGTCCATCCTGTACCACCACCAAACCACTCAAGTTATTTCGAAAATCAATTAACTCCTGCTGACGCAACGTTCATGGTCGTTTTCCTGATGACGATAAGAGAGGGGGGTTAGCTACTGGGCCAGTGAGGAGAACGGAAGACACCGGAGTTTCATCCAGCACAGAGCATTTGACATTTGAGCAAGAAAGGGAAAACCTACTCAAAAAGTTCTACAAGACCAAAGTTAACTTAATCTATGAGAACAACAATAATTGTTGTTTTGTTCCCATAGATTAAGTCCTAAGTTTCCATTATTTGCCATGAGTTTCATAAGTTCCCATAAGTTCCCATAGCTTGAGAAGAATTCTTCTTTCTCAGAATCTGTAAACTGGATGAAAAAGTGGGCATATATGAAGATTAGAGTGGCGTCGGGCGACATGGGTAGCTGAGAGCTTCCTCTAAATAATGGCATAAGTCACGCACGACGCAGGCCAACTCCATTTAACCAAGTTTTAGACTCATACAATATGGCTACATTGATACAGAGTTAACATTGGTACTTTTCCCTAAAAGTACTAGTGATCTCGACAGAATAATTGATCATATTGATTTTAGCTAAACATAATCTTCCCGTTAGAGAAAAATGGAAAAGATATTTATTGACGTCGTATTTGTTATTTGGGTTTCATTGGTTGTATTGATTTCTGGCTTTCGCCATGTCAGTCAATGTAAACTACAATATATTTTTTTATTCATCGTTGTACAAACAGTATCCCCAGAGCCATGGGAGTTTGTCTGATTAGTTATGAAGTATGAGTCATGCTTAGATTTATACAGCTTTCTTTCCTCAAATTTAGCCACTGACCGAAAGTATCATTCACTTTTTTCGTGAACCTACCTCACGCAATTTTGCAATGACTATAGAATTGGGAATTACCGAAAAAGCCTTACCGTTATGTGATTAGTAGAAATTTTGGAAAATTAGCAAGTAGGATAAAAGTCGGTTTCTGTGTCTCAAGTGCGATAGGAGACAGCCTAGCGGAAACGGTTAAGCTATATTCCCGTCTTACTTTTACTTCCTGCTATTCCAGACAGTGTCGTTCCTAGGAC
>Ga0194135_10002477_pt1 | contig 11225 bp, 8 predicted proteins | sample LitLau_LLRF_2013_FD_134024 | JGI IMG/M metagenome (GOLD analysis project Ga0194135, IMG submission 134024) | Freshwater sediment microbial communities in response to fracking from North America - Little Laurel Run_MetaG_LLRF_2013 (version 2) | ecosystem: Environmental > Aquatic > Freshwater >... | reverse complement strand
GAGTGTACTGATTGAATGCGATATTTTTTTGCAATACACAAAGTAATATGAAGACTCAATGAGATCGTGAAGTACAAGTTAAAAGTTGGTTCATTATTTGATGTTCCCATTAGAAAATCTAATTTTGTGCGATGTAAAAAGTGATTTCTTGAGTGTTGGATGATGACAGAAAATACTTTCATAACTCATCTTTATCCCAATGTTGCCTGTGAATCGCAGTGATTATATCTGTATAATGATGTCAATCATTGATATAGTGACGGAGGGGACCTATATTTGACCTACGACCTTTGACAGAAGACAGCGAAGTACAAACATAGGCAAATACATACTGTATAATCTCATCTTCAGCTGCCTCGTTTATAAAACTCCTTATCATCATCGAAGCTCCGTAAGTACATACGTAATTTATGAGTCTCATTAAAATGCTCATTAAACCTTTCAAATAAATATGCAAATCTAAGGACTCTTCTAGAACTCGTTCCTTCCAATCTTTCAATTACACAACCCCACTCACTCAATAAAGAAAAGAAGAACAAATTGCATTTTTAATGAGCTCATTTCATCCCATTTGAGGGAAGGAAAGCATTTTATAACATTTGCCGAGCCTTTTTCAGGTAAAACTTGAGACTAATTAATATTCTCTTAATACTTGAGACATGTGTTCAGTCAGGGCGAATGGAGAAACATTCTAACTACATACTAACTAGTTTATTGTACAATGTGAATTGCACTAGTTGATAATAAAATAATAAATGTTAACCTGCAGGCTACTACACGGCTAGGGAAATGAAACGGGAAACAAATTCAAATAGCTACACGTAATTCTTGACCTTGTGTAATAATTACTGTTTTTTTTAAAGAAATGATATCTAAAAGAGATGGGCATTTGGGTGAAATAATTTTGTAATAAATTATGTGGATTTAACAAAGTTATGTTTTTAAAACTAATGATCAATCAGTCTCTAACATACAAAAACACGAAATGATACATAGCCAATAGTGTATTAGCGTGTGTGACGGTTGATTGGGAAATCAACAACTAATTAGTAAGCTGTTTGAAGTGCCCGTGTTGTAATAAACTATAGAAGTCAATGGGCAAATATTGGCCATGCTGAAGAGTTCAAATAGCAAATAAAAAGTGCGATTAGTGTTTTTGTGTAAACATTAAAGGAAAACGATTCTGTACATTTTGTGATACTTACTTATTAAGGATTTTAATGAGGAAGTGAGAAGCTCATTTTCTTGAATTTGAATAGAGACTCGCTTCATATTTCATCTTGAATTTCTAGCCATTTTGTATTTTTTATATATATTAAGTAGTTACATATCATCTCGTTACCTTAAAAGTGTGACTTTAGTGTAAGTAATGGCAATTTCTAATGTGGATATTGGGAATAGAGAAATGTACTGGTAAATGAGTACTTTACACAAAAGCACAAACTACAGATATTTTAAGTAAATATTAAATTATTAAGTAGGAAACGAGGCTATTTAATATTATTATTTTGTGCGAGCAAATTGATGAGCTGCTTATTTGAAATTCAAACTTCAAACGTAGTTGAAAATGTCTTTTTAAACTTTTTAAAATCTGATTTGTGTGAAGAGAAACGGGGAATTGAGGAAATCAGTTTGTGTAGTTGCATATTTTCATGTCAATTTAGTAATATTGAGAATGTGCTACTTAAGCCAATAATGCAAAAAACTGTAAATTTCGTCCCATTGGTGTGACGAGTAATTTGTAATGTTATTTGCATGGTGGGAGTCATAATTTTGAGTGGCGTTTGTCGCCTGTCGAGATGAATAATTGGTGAGTAAGTTGTCACAACAAACGTCAGCCGTAGGGAAAGTTATGAGAGTCATTCTTGTCATCATTCGGAGGAAGTTATGCTGTAGCCAAACCACTTCTCTATCTACTTTAACTCCTACTTGCTTACGAACGAAGAGATGATATGAGGCACACATACAGGGAGATGCATCGTTTATTACACACAGATGGATAGGTGAACAGTGCATCGTCTTCGATATGGTTATAGTATATGTTTTCATCTTAGGAGTCTTTGTCTGTGCAAGCGAAAGATATGTGTTTAGTTGTGTACCGTTTATATAGAAGGAATATCATAAAATAGTGTGGAATTTCTCTTTTTATGATTGATGGATGTGTGTGAGTGTGCGGTTAAACTCCTAAGACAGTAGAATAAGAAGGGAGAAAGAACACAATACTACAGGAAACACTCGAGTGTGTGTGGGTTTGATGCATTTGATGTGGTTTACGTGTAGTTTTGCGACAAAGTCTGAAATTATATGGGCAGTAAAGAGGAATTCAAAAGTCCATCATTCCTACACTTGGCACTTCAGAAGAGCCGTGAAAAACTAGAAACGAGCAATTTTTCACCGTGCAGAGCTATTCAGCCATTTCATTGTCATTGAGGTAAAGAATAACGAGTGTTTTACACATGTGAAAGATAACACATACACAGGCATAATAAATATAAAGCTAGGCTTGGCTCTTTTGTTTCTGCGCATAGACACTCTCGTATTAAATAGTAACATATAAAAAAGAAGACACACCCTCGCTTTCGGATTTATTCTAACCGAATCCTGCCCGAAACCCGAATGCAAAGTTGAATCATTCGACATTGGAATCCAAGTAGACGAGCATTAGATTTCCTTTCTCAAATTAAGAGACAAATTATTGCTTCGATTTATACACCTTACCAGGAATTTACAATACACATGTCAATTTAATCTTATTATTTCGAAATCAAATAATTCGATGACTCGGAAACTGTGTAGCAAATAAATTTATTTTAGTAGATGCAAAGTACAAGTAATAGAACTAATGCTACCAGCAATAATGCATTTTTTCAAGAATATACTTATTTTGAATTTAGGTTCTAATTCATCCATAGTTAAAATTATGATATTTTGCAAAACTTACATCAAGGCTAAGCGTAGAATTGATTCGCACGTGGCAAAATGGGAACATATAGAAAAATAGTCTGAAAGCTATATTTTATACAAGATGACGGAAACCAGTGGTGCTGATCGAGAGAGGAGATGAATGTGATGGAGAAAGGTTTGAAGATGTCATTTGGGTGGGAAGAAATTTCCTGGCGAGCCCATTAGAGAAAGATGTTCGATGTAATGGAGTGGGAGGAGGATGGGCACAAAATATAAGTGTTATCGTTATGACTCTGGGAAGATAAACCTTCAAAGCTTCGAAGCTTATCTCGTAGAGAACAGTGTTTCTTCAAGAAGGGTCGTAGTGGGAATGCTTGGATGAGTTTCTTGTACACTTGAGCCATTCACTTATTATCCCTACACCACAGAAACAGTCGCCATATATAATCCTTTCCTATACAAACGTATACGTATGCTCTCTGGGTATCTTTATATATGGATTTAAGCCGCGGAGAAAGTCTGGAAAAGCACTTATCCCCTTGGAACACTTAGGTACTTCCTTGTCTTTTGTAGTACTTCTTGAAGAGGCTATTTCGAGCCTTTTCTGTCTCACCCATTCACTTTAACAGCTTACCATAACACTTGACGGAGAAAGGAAGATGAAAAACACACTTTCTTTGGGGGTAAAGTGGCCCCCTCCCCACTTCTCATCGTTTCCTCTCCAACATTCCAAGCTTCTCTCAAGAAGCATGTATACATATATATCGACGTCGACGAACTGAGTATCTTTAACATAAGAAGAGCATTTCTTGTGCAGGAACAAAAAGAACTTTCTTGTCTCACCGAATTAACATAACGAAGCATGCAAAGAAAAAGGAGAGTCTTCTCCACCCATCTGTCCGGTTAGAATAAGAACTGCTAAGAAACATTTAGAAGTGCTCGTTACAGGCCCCAAGAATGTTTAGGAAACGAGCCCAAGGATAATGACAACTGCGACAGGGATTCACATGATCATCACCATCATCATCACACGCTTGCTGGAACACTATACTTATATATTTTTCATTGGGATATGGCGTGGAGAGGAATTTATTTATGGAGTTCTATTTCCACCATTACTTTCTTATGTCTGCCATTTCACTGACTATACACACTATGAACTACTGCTGGATAACCGAATTTCATCCAACATTAAATTATGGTGTCTAGAAAGGAGGATGAATGTGTGAGTATGTGCATGCCTGTTATTTTCTAGGAAAGAAACGAACGTGGGTCATTATGAGAAAGAGAGGTTTTTTGTTTCCTCAGGTCCATAAGAGTAATAATAATAATCATAAGACATAAGAGTGTAATATCCACGTAGGGTAATAATAATAATCGTAGACTCTGCAAGTCTCTTTCTCTCAAGACATTGTTCCAACTTCGAAGTGTATTTCTGTTCTCTCAGGAAAACACACCCATTAAGGGTAACCTTAAAATTACACTGGTGGTGGTGTTCATGAAACTTTTTGTGAGCCAGTTGGATCTTTGTGTATTTGTTGTTGGTAGAAATCACGATAAAATAATGCTAGACTGTAAGAAGGAGAAAAAAGACTAGGATTTAGATTGTTATTATTATTATTACACACGTATACGCGGAGATCTATAAGAAGATATAAAGAATGAAGGCAAGTCATTTATTTATGAAATAATGGAGAGCGAGATGGGCAATTTACAGATTGATTTTATAATAACTTTGTGAGAGTTAGTTTGGCTGACCAGGAGCCAAAAGAATATTACAGAATATTAGACTGCATAGAGAGCTAAGGTCACTTTCGTCATGACTCCATCATACAATTATGGAAATGAGAGATCGTGGCAGTGTGGGCAATATCCAATTTATACTAATTTTGTGCTTGTTTCCCGATGTTCTTTTATACACTATTCATGGTCCAAAATTGCTTATTATTTGATAATACACATCACAATACACAAATAAACTAAACACGTATAAAAGACGTTTTTTACCTGAGTTACAATTTGGGCCTAACCTTTCTGTGTGTATAGATTTTGATTAAGATGATGGCATTTTGGAGCCTAGACGTTGTTAGATTGTAGGTAATGAGAATTGTGTTGGTTGATGGATTCTTAAAAGAATAAAAAAGCCAAGCCTGCTTTTGTGTATACACGTAAATGAATACCTCTTTCGTTTGACATACCAAGGCCACTTTATTAATTGCCTATTTAATGACATGTAATGCGAGATGAGATCAGACATTTGGTAAGATAAAATTAATTCCCTTCAAGTTTCGAGTTTTATTCGTTCAGTATAGAAAAGGAAAAAAGACGGGACATGAATGGATTCACACGTACAGATTCTCTTTTAGTATTCGTAGTTAGTAGCAAGTGTAGCATGTGTACTTGTACAGGATATTATTGATTTAATGTGATAATTTAATCGAAGGCCAAGTGTCCATTGTATGTGTGATAGAGTTGCGTGTTAAATGTCATTATTTCTTGTGTGCATTCCTAAAGGTAAAGACGAGAGAGAAGACTGGGCTATCGTTTTATTAATCGTTTAGAAAAAGTCTCCCTGACAAAAGCTGTTGCTGCTGCTGGTCCTGCTGTTATGGTGGTGGTGTAATCTTGTGGAGGATGAGATGGGCTGGTATTATAACTAACTCTGATGTCGGAGAGGATGCAGAGATGAATGCAATTAGAAAGAAGACATTTGAGGGAGACGACTGAACAAAGCAGGTTTGTGCTGAGCCCTTCCTTTCCAGTTGTAGCCAATAGGGAGCTTCAAAGATGCATCTCCATTTCTACTTTTTTCAAGAGAGCAACTCTCAACTGCTAACTGCCCATTCAAGCCCAACTACAGCCATCCACGAGATACATTAAATGAACCATTACACATAAAATGTAATGAAATTTTATCTTTCTTTAGAGCCTGTCTTGGAAAAAGACGAAGGAGATATGATGATGATGATGATGCTCTCCGCTTTGATTCATTCTACTTTTTTTAAGTCACAAGTGACGATCACGATACTATACATGTATATGTGTCTGTGTAGGTTGAGATAACTTGCTTTAGATATATATATATATACATAATACATAATGTGTGTAAAAGACTCGATCGTCGATGCCCCTTTTTTATACATGTTCGAAACTATTACACATTTCTTATCCGTATGCGATAACTTCTGTTCTAATGACAGTGAAATGACAGTATCTTCAGGGTTTTAGGAAATTCCACCGGAAACTTTCAGCAATTGAATATATTATGATTATCTTCGAATGATATGACCCGCATTTAATTTGTGTCTTTCAATTGTGTAAGTCTAAAAATAATTGTTTTAAAGTGGGAGAGCTGCTGAAAATATTTAAGTAATAAACCAGCTAATGAATTAATTTAAATTCAATTGGGGCGATTAAGGTTTCCTCAATTCGTTTTATGTATGGTGTAATTGTGAATAAAATATATTTGATTAAGTAAATGATTTGCAATCAAATGCTTCTTCTCGAGAATTGTTTTAATTGTGGCTACAGAATATATAGGACTGTAGATAGAGTGTTTTGATAATAATGTAAATATATATTTGTTTCGTTTTTATCCTTTGGTTGTATTGAAATTCGAAAATTCTGAAAATGCAAGCGAGTCTGAGACGAATAAATAAACATTACAAGCTGTAATATATTACAAGGGAGATGGTATATTAAAAGTATTAGGGGAGTGTTCATCCTGTAGAAATGTTGAAATAAACTATCTCTCTCTCTTTCCTTTTCTTCCAACTTGGCAAGTCAAAAGAACTGAACTGTGAACGAAGCAAACGAGCCTATGGGCGATTAGACTGATGAGAATAAAAGTCATGAGATAATTGTACGAGCCATAATGTCCATTTTAAGTTTGAGTTGAATGGGTTGTGGCCTTTGAAGTCAGAGGTTTTACAATCATTTGATGTTCCTCTAAAAAGAATCTCTCGGACTGTGCGTTGGGTTAGTCTAGTGTTAATTTGGAGCCAAGGGGAGTCCTCATATTCTTAGATTAAATTACATTTATTTATGAGAGAATAAGAAGCTCAGAAAGATTTCTTGCCAGTCAGAAGACTGAGATGAAAAAAGTGGATCCATAACCGTTTACAGAATGGACTATTCAAACCCACATTCTCAAAACTAATCTCCCATCTTCTTCCCATCCTTTTAATCCTTATTATTTTCAATAGTACTTTTTTAATGGCTGACCACTCGAAATTTTAATTACATTGTATGAGAAGAACTGAGAAAATTACGTAAAATTATACATTAACTGTTTGTTGAAGCTCTGTTCCTTGAAAAAGAATTATAATTTTGCTGTTGCGCAGTGTGTAACTATAATAATGATGATGATAGACTGATTTTTATCCCAAATTCCAGGAAACACGGAAGTATCGAGTGATCTGATGATGTTCTAAGAAGTTGCAAAGAATACTACTGACCCAGAGAGAGATGAGAGACACACACATATATATTGTTGGTATATGTGTACGAGAAAGCAGAGAAGAAGGAATGAAAGAACACGAAGAGATAAAGTTTTTTAAGAGACCCAAAAGGCCATAAACTCCTTTACCTTCGAACCACAACTTTATTGCACACAGACGTGTAAAAAATAAAGACGGACTACTGACCTACACCAACGTGTTGCTTTTCTCATGAAAGAACGCAGTATAAGTTAAGTTTGCTCAATTTGAAACCGTTTTAGTGAGAAATGCGATTGTAAACTGGAAGAGTTTAAAATGCTTTTACGTAACTCTCCTGCTTAACTGTTCATATATGGTTTTTTCTCTTTTTCCATTTCTTTCAGCATTTTTAACATTAGAGTTTTCCGATCCATTTGCACTTTTATTAAGCAATACACAGAAAAGCAACTCTTTCCTTGAGCTGCGTACAAAACGCATTTACTTTTATGACTTGAAGAGATGCAAGGAGAGGACACACAACACAGTTTTCTTTAATGTCTGCTTTCGTACATAAAAAATGAGTTTATATGACTTTTTCTTTGAAATCATTTTTTGCTCTAGTTTTTAGGAATTTTCTGGACACACTACCAAACGTCCCCTGTCCTCTGAAGTCACATCTGGACACTCAGCAGTTGGATATTGGATAGCGGAAGCTGCACGTGAATTAGTTACAAGTGCTCAGTTTGAAATATATTTTGGTTTAAGTCGAGTTTAATTTTCAGACGGAACTAAAGAACCTGTGTATAAGTTTTAAGTGTAAAATTATTTGCAATAAAACAGTTTTATTAAGTATTTAATTGAAGGTTTAAAAATTAAAATCTCAGTTACGTGTTTTAAATGGAACAATAAAAACATAATAAAAACATTAAAAATTCATTTTTGTCTAAAGAAATGTTAAAAAATGCGAGAAAAGTATCATTTCCCGGCCTATCCAAGTAATTTTGAGAATTGAGTAGGTGTTTAAACGATAGTGTTAAGTGTGTAAGCGTGTTCTTCAAGCACATTTGCTGATTGTGAATGATGTTGTTACGTCTGGGCAATTGTTGGAATGTCTGTGTATATGTATGTATGTGTTTGTAAATAATATATTATTATTGCACAGCAAGTCTTCTGCGTACATTTAACATCGCGTATCAAAGAGAAGATTGGAGGTTGATAGATTAGATGATGACTAAGTGGGAGATGCCGTGTGTTTGTAAAGTTTCTGTTGATCGTGGGATTGCGATTGGATTTTTGATATGCAATTTAACTCGACAGAATAGAGACTGACTGCTGAGGCTCAGGAGAGAGAGAGAGACCAACAACACTGTGATATATACATACTACTTTATGCTGTAAGTTCTTTTAGATTCAAAGGTGAAAAGTTTGAATCATCGAAGAAGATGTGAAGTAAGCGTAAAAGAGAAGGCGATATGAACTGAAGTAATAAAGTATAAACAAAGTTTTTGCCATTTTCGCTAATGGGTTGATTAGATTTGAAGTTGATCCATTTGTGACGGTTTAATGACCACTAATCGGAGGACTTATCGCCTTTCAAACCTGTTCTTATCTGAAATGTCTAAGTTGACGTGATGGGTTGCTTCATACCTGTCCGCGTATATATTTATTATAATGTAGTTTATCTACTTTATACATATAGTATATTTCTGTCTCCTATTTGATCACACTGCGAAAGTACTAATGCTAACTACTACACGGCAATAAGTTACAAAGAAACTCAAGCCAATGCTGCTGCAAAATCCAATAATTCACAGCTAATTTGCATCCATCGTGTAAATCAAAAGAATGGTGGATGGGAAAACATTTCAAGCGTTTTTTGAATGGGTTTTTATGTGGTGACGAGTGCTGTATAGTTGTATGTAATGATGAAACAGTTAAACTTGTACTTTTACTGTGTCTTATTTTCTCATGTGTGTTATTTCTCCATATTATAATAATAATATAAATGTACTAGAAAGACCGAGAGGGAAGGGAGAGCTGGGAAACAGATGTGAGCTAATGATACTGAGCAAAAGACAAATTCTTTCTTCTTATATATTCTGTCGGTGTGTGTGTGATGATGGGGAATCTAACTCTTGTGTAGATACATGTCTGACTATATACATGCTAAACTTGTAAACTTGTACACGGAGTGTCTGTCTCCGTCTGTGAACATTAGTTTAAGTTTGGTAGTGAAATAATAGCCAAGGAGAATGGCTGTCAGTCGGGAATAATGTGCGTAATAATTCGTGTGGACAATTTTGGCCATGTGGATTAATTAGAAAAGGAGGAGGCTGAGTAGAACGAGTGCATTTGTATGCACAAGGAGACTCATTAATAGCTCTAGTTTTGGAGAGATGGAATGGAAGATAACCTTATAGCATGGCAGCGACCCATTAAAAATGCACATTAGAGAACCAAGATGTCTGTGTATACAACATTTATTTTTCCCATCAAGGAAATTACAGGTAGTAACGAGAGGAATGGCTAAATTGACATTTTCATGTGTTGGACCGAGAGTAGAGAACTCACACACTACAACTAACATAGCAGAAGCGATAAGGACAAAATGAGAAATGAGATTTCTGAGGATTCTATAAAAAGTTGGGTAAGACATTATTATTTGAAACTGAAAACACATTTATATGAAGAGACGGTGAGGTATGAACTAAATATATGTATGAATGAGTGTACTATAGATATAACCCTGATAGGGTAATAGTTGAGTGGATGATAAAGACTCGGTATAGTTTAGCTTTTGCATCCGGTTGGGAAATGAAAGGCTTAGTTAGTTGGCATATTACATAAGACACGAGAGAGGGAAGAGGGAAGGAGGAAAAGTAATCCGGGAGATAAAGTGTAATGAGAGAGGGGGGTTGGCCTATTGGGTGGGAGGAGTAGGCTCTTCTTATCTCATAAATTACCTGTAATGTGCCACCCCAGGCACCCATTTCTCCTTTAATTAAAAACTTTGGCCGTTCAGAGTGGCCCAAATTAGAGGAGTAAGGAAATGACAACTTTCCTCTCTTTACTTCTGCATCATGTCAACTCAATCTCTCTCTTTCACTGCCACACCCACCACCACCACTCTCAGACCATGATGATGATGCTTCCTTTCATATTCTGGAATACAATGGAATTGTCATTTCCAACAATGTCTTCTCTCTCTCGAGTGACTGCCTATGTGTATCTCTACTACTTGTTTCAATGAATAAAAAACAACAAGCCCAGCAGAATTGTTGTATCTCTCGAGTATTCTAAACTAAAACAGACTTGTGTAATATTGTATACAAAGTGTCCCTAATACTTATTATGTATCAGTTGGATCCACTATGATTCATCCATGAGCATGCGTCAGTGTGTGAGGCTTTCTTCGTTCCACACCGAAATCGGAGTTTCAATAAGCTTTCAGAATGTCAGATTTCTCTCCCTCTCTTTTCTCTGTAGAATATAGTGTGTGTATACGCTGAATTAGCATGTACAACTTACATGTTACAGGACAGTTTCAACAAACCAATTGTTAGTTTTCCACCGTGGATAACTCCGGAAAAACTCCGAAAATGTATCAAATAAATGTAACTTTTTCTAAATTGAAAACTATCGACGGATGCTTAATTATTATACTACGAAAATTAAATGCTACCGTAAATTAACTATTGGTTTAATGATCGGAAAATGTACATAATGTACAGATTGTACTTTTCTCATTTAACTAAACAGCTCTTTAGTCACGAGTGGTGACTGGTGACATTGCTGAAAGGATCGAATATCATATACAATATTGACAATGCAATATCCCCTCTGCATGAACGTGACCCAGCTGAGCTGGTTGTATTGCATACAACCAGCTCAGCTGGGTCACGT
>Ga0194135_10002476_pt1 | contig 11229 bp, 7 predicted proteins | sample LitLau_LLRF_2013_FD_134024 | JGI IMG/M metagenome (GOLD analysis project Ga0194135, IMG submission 134024) | Freshwater sediment microbial communities in response to fracking from North America - Little Laurel Run_MetaG_LLRF_2013 (version 2) | ecosystem: Environmental > Aquatic > Freshwater >... | reverse complement strand
CTACACTGCATAATACACTTTTGCTATAATACGTGTGAGCTGAGACAGGAACGACGTCTACTTTCCCTGCACCCACACTAGTAAACAAAGTTGAGAGCGGCGCCAAATTCGAATCCTCTATTCGGATTATGTTTGTTTTGATGTCTGACAGATACTACGTCAAAAGTACAGATACAGAATCATAAGCGAGATCTTATACGCCCACTACTTCAAGTACTTCATCATTATCTTTGCAGTGATTTGGGTGACATTTGGGTGAGGTGGTGGTGTCAAAATGATAGCAAAATAAATTGAAATTGACAGCTAGATTATTTATTATTACTGCGGAATTTGCAAATTGCGATGGCTTCTTCCTCATCTTCGATAATGAATACTTCGGTAGATTCGACATCCTCGTCAATTGCAGATGGAAAACCCGTATGTAGCGTTTACGAGTCATTTAGCCTGATAAGCGGATTACCTTTACAGATTGAGTGTATTACTGGTTATGGTGAGTTGGGTAGTAGTTAGATATTTTTATAATGTTGTGTTGAAGTGTGAAGGAGCTAATATCGGTTTTTTGTGTTTGTTATTTTAGATGATTATATATTGCTGGGATCTAAAGAAGGACATCTGCTGATTTACAAGACTGTATTCAAAAGTCAAGGACGAGGGGTTCCTGATATCGAAATGGTGTCATCGAACAAGAATTTTTCTATAGCTATTGGACCTGGAACGTACAGAAAACCTGTTACTCAGCTCGAAGTCATACCAGAACATAAAATTCTTATAGTTATGACATCAGGTGTGGATATTTGAGTTTAATGTGAAAATGATCAATTTAACAATCGGATATCTATTTTTTAATTATTATTATTAGAGGGAGTCAGCATTCATGACATGGCTATGCATAATTGCAAATGCATTAGTATTGTCGATAGAACCAAAGGAGCTTCCTGCTTTGCACTTAACATTCAGGTTTTTTACTAGAATATGTCGATCATACTGAAGTTGTTGAAGAAAAGTGTAATGTAATGGATGAAATTTTTAGAGACAAACATCTCTAACCGGAGACCCTTCAATAACTGTACGAATGTGCGTTGTGGTGGGTAAGACTCTTCAGCTTTACTACTGGAAAAACCGCAGCTTCTTTCCACTACGAGACGACCTGGCAGTCCCTGATATTCCAAAAGCCATTTCTTGGTGTAAAGAAACAATTATTTTAGGGTTCAAAAACGAATATTGCTATCTTGACGTACGTATTAACTTTTGATTTCTAAACTATAAGTTTGATACAAGGTGCCGTACAGTTTAAAAAATATTCTTCTCTTTTTTAGTTACTGTCTGGGAAGCAACAAGATGTGTGTGCTAAAAGCAAGCAAGGAGAACCTATCATTTCAGTTATAACAGAGGATGAATATGCGGTAGTAAGTGATAAACAGTGCTTCATTTTTCACACGAGCAAACCAGACGCTTTCGGTAAAACTCCATCAATAGACACTGATAAAGAAAGCAAAAAGAAAAACATTGTCCTTAGCTGGTCTGAAAGCCCGATCGGACTGAGTAATAACCAGTTCAGTATACTAAAGACTTGCTGTTAGTTTTCTAAGCATTAAAATGAAATTATGGTATTTTAGTTCATGATGAGCCTTATTTCATTGGTATCTTACCTGGGAAAGGAATAGAGGTTCGCACAATAAAGCCTAAACTCAAGATTGATTCATTTCCTATTCTACAAGTGAAGCTAGCATGTAGAACAAAAAGTGGGAACGTTCTTTTAGCATCTCTTAATTCAATTTGGTGCTTAAAATCGACTCCAGTTGTTGCACAGATGGATTTATTCGTTCGACAACATCATTTTGAGCTTGCCTTAGGACTAAGTGTATGGTTTTTCGATTATGAATTACTCACTTTAAAGTACTAATTGTATGCAATTGTTGTGTAGAATATCTGGAGTGAAGTGCCATCTGAAAAAACGAAGAAGATCAATCAAATTAAAAACTTGTACGCATTTCACTTATTTTGTCAGAAAAAGTTCAAACCGGCAATGGGAATTTTCATGCAACTCGGGACTGGTAGTTTCTTATGATACTTTTGATCCTAGCCCTAGCTTGTTTTAAAGTAATTGAGGGATTACTCTAAATTTAGATGCCTCTCACGTTATCGGTCTTTTTCCGGGATTACTTCCTTCTGAGTTTCGACATCAAATTGATTATCCTGGAACAGTACCAGAGTTAAGAGGTGCTGACCTAGAGAGTGCAATGTCAAATTTAATCATTTTTCTGACAAATGTAAGTTCAATGTCGGTAATAATGTTTTGGATACTTCAATGTTAAAAGCATTCAAAATTATATAGAGCCGAACAGTCTTACTGGGGAATTCGAATCAGACTATAACAGAAGCAGCTTCTATTGTAGAAGGCGGTCACACAATAAAATCTAAGCGGCAGTTGCTTCAAATTATTGACACGACTTTGTTAAAATGCTACTTGCAGGTAATTAATACGTAGTAGATTTGACATTTGATGCTTTTATGTGGAATGGTTCGCTTCAATGCAGTTTTCTTGTAGACGAATGAGTCACTGGTTGCATCCCTTCTACGGTTGAAAGACAATTATTGTCATATAGAAGAAACGGAACGGGCATTACTTAAAGACAAAAAAATCAATGAGCTTATTATTCTCTACCAAACGAAAGGGAATCACAGGAAAGCATTAGAGACCCTTCAAAAACAAAATAATACAGAAAGATTAGTTGATTATTTGCAAAACTTGGGGCGAGAAGAGATGGACCTTATTTTAGAATTTTCGAAGCCCATTTTACAGAATGATCTTCAACAAGGACTTCGAATATTTACTGAAGATATTCAAGAGGTCGAACAACTCTCTAGGCCTCGCGTATATGACTTTTTATTGAAAAACTGTCCAGATGTAATAATACCCTATTTAGAGCATGTTATATTCGTCTGGGAAGACAAAAACTCTATATTTCACAATGCATTGATAAATCAATACCGTGAAGATTACCTGATGAATAATTCAGAAGAGATGAGACAGAAACTTTTGAAATTTTTGAAGAAGTCTACCTTTTACACACCTGAGTACGTACTGGTGCAATTTCCTTTTGAATGTGAGCTTCATCACTTATCTTATTTACTAAAACATTTAGCAATATCACCACTTAATTGTTTGTAATGCAATAACTCGTACCATGATTTATCTGTTTATATAGCTATGTTTGAAGAACGAGCCTTAATTTTGGAAAAGTTAGGACGACATGATCAAGCTATATCAATTTACGTCCATGTTCTAAAAGACGCGCAAAGAGCAATGGACTATTGTAGTCGTGTATATGATAAAACAGATACTGAGAAAAAGGAAGTATTCACAGTTTTGATGAAGCAGCTCTTAGGAGGGCCAAACTTAGGAGGCTTACCTGGAATGACAATAGAAACAGAACCACATGTTCCTGATATCAAAAATGTCATGAAGTTGTTAAAGGACTATGCCCCATACCTGGATCCAATGAATGTACTTTCATAAGCTTTATTAATTGTATCTCAAAAAATTCTGAATTTTGCAACTTAAGTTACTGAAATGGTCAATTCTGATTATGGTCACCCGTTTTAGAAATATAGCCACACTTTTTCTTTAAGTGCATTCAGTCTTACTTTGTTTTAATCTAGGAATTTATATGTTTGTGTATTAATTGAAAATGTGATAATTTAAGGTGCTGAGCTGTTTACCTGATAATATTGAAGTGCGCGATGTAAAGAAATTTCTGAAGACAAGCGTACAAAATCATCTATCTGAGAAACGGAAACTTCTTATCCAGAAAGGCCTTATAAACGCTGAGTTTTTGAGGGTATGTTGTATCTAGTTGTCAAAATCGAAAATTTGCCACCTTCTATCATGCGATTAATTTTCAGGCTACGAAGGCTAAAATGTTCGCAGAGTCAGATAGGTTTTATGTTGACGACAGTACAACGTGCTATGTCTGCAAAAAAAGACTAGCAAGCCAAAAGTAAGTTCAGATTTCTTACTGCTTTTTTTAATTGTAACTAATCATATCTTCCATATTTATAGTGCATTTTTAAGAAGCCCTGATGAATCTATAGTTCATTTTTATTGTCAACCCCAAGGTTTGGATGGAACAGAATGAGATTGATTTGATTCTAGTAACTTTTAACACATCAATGTGGTGAGATTAAGTTCATTTCATTTATTAGCCGTTTATTTGCTTTATAAATTTAATTATTGAGTATTTTGCATTTTATTTTGATTTCAGTCGTGCAGGTTTACACCAGGTGCAAGGCAAATGTAATTTCTTTACAATAATAGTAACAAGTGCACATATATTATTACAAACTTCTGTAAACCTGATAAACTTCTGTTGTGACAAACAAGTTTGAAGAGAAACACAGTTAGTCAAGTGACATAACTTCTTCGTCTTCATTTTCTAATTCATATTCTTTCAAGAGCTTGTCCAAGTCGAATTTTTTACGGTAGTTTGCGTAGAATGATTTCATATGGGATTCCGTCTTCGTCCCAATAATTTCAGCTATCTTTTTCAAATCTCTTCCATACCTTCGCATCCCTGTTTAATACCGAAAATATATTTAGACAGCCTTCTGACATTTGGTCATATTAAAAAAAGGAATCCTTACATGTTAAGGGTAGCATGCACAAATCGCACAGAAACAATAATTTTAGTGACTCGTTATGACAGAAATTATGCCAAATGAATTGCGAACGTTTTTCGCGACACAATTTCACTTTAAATTTTACTTCAATAAAAAATATGAAAGTATATTGTGTCTCATTCATTCAAATTAGATTGAAAATAAAATCGACTACGCTATAGGTGAATTTATGAGAAGTATTGGGTTTGAAGATATCTAGTAAAGTAACAGAGACTTGATAAGTCATTCAATACATGTAAGTTCTATTTCAGATACGTTAAATAACAAAACAAAAATCTACTATATATTCAAAACAACCATTACTCTACTGGAGCTAGGCATTAATATCAAAAGTAACCAATCACTAGTCAATTTGAATAACGTCAATTTCGGAAACTACTGATTTTACACAAGTCGACTGTGCATGTTTAGAGGAATCGACTACGTCCTTTATCTTATCAACCGGACCTTCAGTCGCCATCTGCAGCTCCTCCTGAGTCCATCTGTGAGTGACTTTTCGGGAAGACGAACCAGAACTGCCAGGGGCATCATTAAGCTTAAGGAGTGCAAAATCTTTTGCAGATAAAAGACCTCGTTTCAGGATTTCTATATCTTGTTTCTGTTTCTGAACCTTAAAATTGAAATTAAACGAATATGTTGGAACCTAATCGATTTAAATCCCGTAAATATAGAAGGAAGAAAGTTGAGCCCTACCAGACATTTCTTCTCCAGTACATCTTTCTCTAGTTCCTGTAGTACAACATTGTCAGCCTGAGGAGGAGAACTGGCAAGAGTATTCAGATCATCGTGATGGATGTGCATTCCTTTCGGGGGAACACGCCGTGGACGCAGGGCACCCAATATTCCCTGTCTGTCACCTCGCCTCAGTGGCCCAGTCAATGGTCTACATTCCCCACCCGTTCTCCTAACAATCAGCAAAATTACAGACTCCTATTAATAACCTTCTAACCAACTAACAAAATTATCTTGACACTCCAGCACTGCCTACTAAGCACATAACCAACGTGCTCATTTGTAAAATTTCGAACTGTGCTCGAACATAATTTTTGCTGCATATCACTAATCACGTGAGATGTTTGAAAACTACATGTATTACAAAAATAATATCCTAAAAAGAAAATCGGACTCGATATAGTAAAATTCACGTCTATGAAAAAGCTCTACTACATAAGACTGCATATCAAGGTTACAATTTATTGTACATACTTCCAGTATAAAAAGCACGTGTTGCACAGCTTATCAGTTGTGTGTAATTCCGTACATCGAATTCCGCAGTTAGCGCAGAACTTTCCAGAGGCTTCCTTCTGCGAGACACACAAATTAATTATTACATTATTCAAAGTAAATCAACTTACAACAACTGGAAATAAATTTTAGGTGGTTTACAAAATAACGCGTTTCGTAACCTAACGTCTTAAGCTGCATTAGACTAAACAAAATTAACAATTACACAACTACTTTATAGCTACTTAAGATTATGGAAGAGCTTGCTTTGATAAAGATAGCTAAGAACCAACGTTTTGGTTATACTGTATAATCTTGAGAAATAATTTTAGAAGCGATGGGAAAAACAGTCTCTAAACTCCTTGCCCTAAAGTATTAAGAATCTATAACATGCAGTAAGTTTTTTGAGAATGTCATTTTCAGTTGCAACCTTCTTCCACACAAGCAACTATGTATTATCCTTCGTATTGATGTGTACGTGGCTCGTTAAAATAACGGTATTTATAAACTTCTATAAACTATAAACAGCCTACCTACGTACTTGCCTGAATGAATTTTAGCAACAATTTTAAGACCTACAAAACTGATTGATCAACTTCGGAGTTGAAAAATGTAACTTTGAACTTAAAAGTAGCCAAGTAGTAGAAGTATTTAAGGTTCTAAATTATAAAATATCGATTTAGACTTAAATCAACCCCCTCAGTCAAAACAGAGATTTTAAAATCCTGAAGGTGTTCAAAAATTCATTTTGTTGTCGAATTAAACGACGCTGAACCAAACTTTGCGGACAGGAATCAGGAAGGTGCAGGTAAGATAGGGTGTTAGAGTTCTAGTTGTAGATGTAGAGACAATTAAATTATCCGTTCTCATCGTCGATGATTATTACGTCATCATTATCCGAATCGGAGATGTGGGCATGAGAAATGTTGCTCTGTCGTAAATGATGAGAACTGCTGATGTACTGAGTGTTGCTACTTTGAGATTGGTGGTGTATTCCCCCCTGCATAATTGACGGCGACCCTCCATGGTGGTGATGATGAAGAGAATGGTTGTTATTTTTGTTATTGGTAGAACTACTCCCGGAAGTTGAGACAACTGACTCTCCGATTTCGTCAGTGTCATCCCGACTGTTTAGTTTCTTAGCTTGGCGGTCCATGGCACTATTCTTAGCTTTGAACTTCTTCCATTTGTAGTAATAACGGATTAAACTGGACATGGTCTTATCGGGAAGCTAAACGCAAGTCAACATCTTCGTTTAGTTCAACAGTTATTGCTGTTTTTTTACGATTGCTGTTTTAATATTGCAAAATTACCATTTGTCGAATTTTCTCGAAGGCCTTGCCATGAAATTGAAAAGCTTGTTCAAACAGAACTTTGTCTTCAGCAGTCCACTCTTCTGGATGCGGTGTAAAATTTCCCAAGTCATGAAGGGCCTTAGAAACTTCATATCGATGCCAATAAAGTAGGCCCAAGGCTTGCTCTCCAGAATACTTATACTTCTCTCGGGCAGTTTTGAGATAATTTTCAACTAAATTTTCCAACATTCCAATGACGTCAGTCAGAAAAGTATTCAATATAATTTTTTTTTTGAAAAACATACTCTCGTCATCAGTCAGCTTCTCACTAGGACACCACACCAGCAAAGCTCGGTCATTTTCTGACTGTGCGTTCCGATCTAATGTAATGCACCAATATATCATATAACATTATTGAATTCCGAATGTAGACCGTGTACAATCAAAAACTTCTACCTATAACTGGAATGATAGGAGGTATTTTAGCTTGAAAATCTCTTCCAACGCGCATACCTCCACCTGAAAACAACACACAGACAAATACTTTATAAGACTTAACAGAAAGATAAGACAGTCAGTTCTTAAGACTGAAAGTTAATTTGTGTTCTATACCTTGCTCTCGTTCTGCTTGAAAAATATCCACTGGACCAGTTGGGGCCGAATAAAGGACGACACTGCTTGAATTTGAAGGGGGTTCGTTCTCTCCTTCACTGGACTGCTCGTTGTGATTAGAATTCTTTCCAGGCCACATATGACCATTCGTTTTCGGTGGCATAGGCTTATTTCCACTTCTGAAAACATAAAAGTACAAGATTTAGCAAATGATTCGAAATGCTTGTTGAACCTAAGACAATAAATACTTCTCGATATCAATCCAATCTTACAATATATTGAAATTCCGCCTATTATTATTATTAATGTGGGGCGAAGTAACTGACGAAGCTGCGGTACTTGACTCCATATTTTGGCACTATATTACGGTACTCTTTCGAAGTTCAAAACACACTGTGCTCTGTACTCTAGTTAGTAAACTAGTCTACATAACCGTCCTCGTATTAAATGTCCCTGCTGCGATGTTTCTTATTAACCTGTACAACATAAAATCTATTCAGTGGAACTCGCTGTACTTTTTTCCTTAGAGTGCTCAAAATAATATGAAAGAGGTGTCCTCAATAATGCTACACTATCCGTTGTGACCTCCGGACACAAGGTATCCTCTTATTGTTAGTAGGTCTCCTGTATTATGCTATAGATAGATATTGGATCGCTGCTGCTGCAAGGACAATACAGAACCAACACCGAAGAGACTCTTGATGAGTGGAGACTTGCGCTGTTGCTCCCGAGGGGGTGCGGCTTCTGAAGGAGGAAGTCGGAATAACTGATGATGGAGCAATTTGTAATGCTTTAATAGTAAAGTGTTCACTGTGGTCCATATATTATAAACACCACCAGCACAATGTCCAGGTCGAGAATAACAGGACTCGGAAAACTTTTGGAGGAGAGATCGAGAAGTAGAGGAAGATTTTGTTCTTTATGGCTTGCTCGATACAACCAGCCAGGATAATACTCAGGGCCGTATCTCCTAATTATGACGATGATTCGAGTTCTCTCCTCTCCAACTCCTCTATCTCCCTATAAATCAATTATAGACATTGTGGTCTACTTATTAGAGCAATATTATTCGATTAGATTGATCACGAATTAAGTTGGTTCTGTTCCGAAAATGCCAATTCTAGCGTAGCAGTTCTCCGCTTACGATCCTTGCAATAGTGTAGTAAATTCAGATGATGCTCCTTCAAAGAGCTCTTCTAGGGTAGCCGGAGGAGTAGCAGAGAGATGATTTGGCTTATACGAAAGAAGGTAACAGTACTGCTGGCAATGATGGTCTCGGCAGTTGTTGGTACTCATGGAATTATTGGGATTGCTTGTTGAAGGGAGGAAGCTGCAACAGCTATTCTTCTCAGCTATCATCCCTACCTACTATTATACAACTACAGTCCCTCCGGTCCCTACCCTCAAACTATGCATATATGCTCATATCAAAGGCTACTTAGCATTGGAATGAAGAAGGGTCGTCTACCGAAGTCTATAAAATGCTTTTTATTAATAGTTTAGGCCCAGGCCCCTACGAGCTTTGGCTTTACCACTAGTACTACTACTACTTCCGCAACACGTTAGGTCCTCATGGTAGACTTACTTCAAAATTATGAGTAAAAGCATTCTTACTACTATTGACTAGAACTAAACTCAAGTTAGGATAATCTCATCAACTAAGACAGAGAAGAAGAACAGAAATAGGTTCCAGATAGACTTCTTGGAATTATAAGTTTCAACTTGTCAATAACTTGTCATGTAGTACAATAACGCTTACAAAACTAATGCTGCAAACTCCTTTGTATTTTCATTAAGTCAGCATCATCATCATCATCGACTTGTATTCCTTTTTCGTAAAACACCTTAACTAAATTCTAAAACCCAATAATGACCGATACTTAATAGATCAATTATCAATTAGAAATAGAACTATTTTAGTTTCACACCTTCGTGCAATTTACTTCAGTTTCAATAATGCTCTACAGTAGTGAAGCAAGTCTATTCACCTTTACTGATCAACTAATAACTTTTTAAGCCTCTTGACTTCTAAACGCCTTTGTAGTAACCCCAACTTGAACTTCCTACCTTGAAAGAGTACTACTTAAGTGTACTAAAGTTTTCTTGCTACTATAATGCCAATGCATATCAAAAACCTGCTCTCAACTCTGAAACTACTTTATCATCATCCCACACATATGGTACTTCAATGTCGAAATTGTCGAATTAGCCATCAACTGATACTACTACACTGACTACAGTGAGAGGATGGGGCTAGCGGAGAATAAAACTTACCATTATTATTGCCATTGTCTACAACTCCACCAAAGGTTATCACTCTCAGAAACTTGTTCAAACTCCAACTTGCAAATATCTGCATAGGGAACACAATCAAATTTGCAATGCAAATTACAATTACGCAAATTGGCTGGCGATATCAAACTTGAAGAAGCCGTACCTGCTTCGGCTGCTTCGACGGAGTTCAACTGGAGGGGCAGACGGACTCAGCGGAGACACACAAAGGACTGAGGAGAGGCAGCGAGAGAAGAACAGCATTTTCGGAAGGACACGATGGAAAGTGAAAGCCTTTCCCTCTTCTCCGTCGGCGGCATCCTCACCCGCAGCCGCCTCTCCTTCGGACTCTTATCCAGCGAGTCCACCAATTCCATGTCACCACCATTCTCATTGTGTATGTGTCCCCGCTTCTTTCATCATCATCATTGCCTCTCATTGCCTGCATGAATGCTGCGGATCCGCGGAATCCCCTCTGAATTGCATGTATACAACGAACATAGGTTGTTATCAGTGGGTTCGTGTACTTGTCTGACTAGGACGACATAAGCGATGACCTCGAGTAGTGAGTGGCGCTTAATAATAATTAGCGCTCCGACAGCGAAGCAAGTGTAAGATCATTATAAGCGTCATAGGAACAAAGGGAGACATGTGCAAATCTCGTTTCTAGAATCTTCACATGCTTTCCACAACCACCACCACCGACTCTCAAGCAGAATTCTTCTCTCATTCTCACTTCTTTGCCCTGATCTCCTCTGTCCGGGAGTGCGGAAAATTATTTTACCTTGCCTTATTAGACTCAAATTCTTGACAAAATTCTTCTTATCCAAATTAATTGTTCTTATCAAACTTGAAACTTGTGCTCCGATTTGTACGAGAGAGGAGGTTCTCAATCAGGGGATTGTATTTAAATTTTTCGTTGAATTGCGTGATTAGGATGGCTAAGTGGGGAGAAGGTGACCCGCGATGGATTGTCGAGGAAAGACCGGATGCGACAAATGTGAACAATTGGCATTGGTAAGTGGTTCTTTGATCAATTTTCAACTAATAAAGGAAGGGTCGCGTAGTTGTTAGTTATGGGGAAGGTTGGGGTTGTGGGGGAAGGCTTTGGAACTTAATATTATTATAAGGATGAGAGGATGACAGT
>Ga0194135_10002475_pt1 | contig 11233 bp, 4 predicted proteins | sample LitLau_LLRF_2013_FD_134024 | JGI IMG/M metagenome (GOLD analysis project Ga0194135, IMG submission 134024) | Freshwater sediment microbial communities in response to fracking from North America - Little Laurel Run_MetaG_LLRF_2013 (version 2) | ecosystem: Environmental > Aquatic > Freshwater >... | reverse complement strand
TTTTTTACAGAAATTGCCAATAATCAACCCATCAACTGAAGAATCGTTCAAAAAACGAAACAAATCCTGTACAGCCTTTGATGTTGACCGGACTCCCACCCCTTCCAAGCTTCAACCCCTGACCCCCCTACCGGACCACCGCCTCTCACCAGTCACACCAATCCACGAAAAAATCCTCGAAGAAAACAATATTAAACTACCTGAAAAACGGAAACCAGAGCTTTGCAAGGAGCTTGACACCTTAATACGAACATCTGAAGAAATACTAGAAAAGGAAGAAGAATTGGGAATAGAAGAGGGACTAGAAACGAACGTAAATTCAGGAGAAATGCCATCTTTTCATAAGAAAAACGGAGTTCACCTAATCGACGACTATTCCTCGTTCCAGGTTGCCAAAAGATTCCACGATGAAAACCTAAAACACCAACCTCTGCCTGATGTTGTAGATGACCCGGTCTTCAAAGCACTAACCAGCAATAAAGACCCATATCCAGGAAAATCACTTCCAATCGAGCCAAACGCAGCTGCCATCGGTTGGAAAGGATCCGGAGCCCCAGGGCCAACGAAATGCTCTAAAATCAAAGTCTACCGGCCAAAAACAGGGATAGTAAGAGCAAAATCGACAACAGACATACAAAATCGGCCAAAAACATGCGAGGGGAAAAGTTTTGCGCCAATTGATCTTGCGATTTGCTGGGATTTAGCGCCTCATGAACGACCGCAAAGAAGTCAGAGGATTGACGGATCCAATGGTGGAGAAGCTCCATCGGTTTTTGCTGTTGTCAAATCCACAGAAGATAGGGACAACAATATCGCAGGGTCAGTGCAAGCTGTTGCAACTCATGTTCTTCCAGGGGTTGATGAAAATAATGTAGGAACACTTCCACCGAAAATCGGAGAGAAAATCGATCAACCAAAAAGAGTAGTAAACAAATCGGCGATAATGACACGTGTTCAACAGCCGCAAAGCCCAACAACATCATATCACTCGCTTAGCCCTGATTCTGCAGTGATCGCAAGAAATAACCCCAAGACAGCGTGGACCAAGCATGATACCAGTCAGGCATTATCCCAAAGGTTACAAGAACTAGAGTACAATAGCAAATTATACAAGGAACAAGGCAAAACACAGAGAGAAATACACACAGACTCAAGTAATAAGACTTCAGAAAAAGATAGTAAATTACACTCACCAGGAAGCTTAAAAACACCAATAAAACACTCCTCAACCCCTTTACAACGTAATAAAAACCACAAATCCACCCCTAACCTCCATAAAGTTTGTGAAGGAAGTAATTGTGGAACAGAGTCCACAGACAAAAAGTCCAAAGAAGAATTCAAAATGGCGTTTAAAGCCGGGCTACCACATCCAGGACCGAGTCCCCCGGCCCAAAAAATGGTGAAAATTCCCAAAATGAGACCGCCATATGCAAAGAAGAATTATTGTATAAACACTTTGATTCCGCCATTTTCTTTATGGCATGATCATAATGGGCAAGAATATCCTGAACATTGGAGGCTAGCCAGTGTTTATCAGCATTCTTTTAAGCCTGTGGATACCAGGAGAAAACCTTTATTAGCAAGTGTTTTTCAGTAATTATCTAGACCAAAGGGGGGCTCACGCAAAAATTATGAAATGAATATACTCGCCATTTTATAACAAGGATCCTCATTATCATTTTTGGTGTCATCACGCACAAATTTGTTGGTAGAAGCTTCCTAATCCTCATTATTAGGTACTCCTGGTTATAACATTTAATTTGAGCGTAAGATTATTAGATTATCTGTGCGGTTATTTTTTAAAAGCAAAATGTTTTTAGAAGTAATAGATAGGGGCGTCATATTTACAATCCTCCTAGGTATGTTACGACTCGAAATCATTTTCGATATACATAATTATATGTATATAGGAGTTGTATATGTAAGTAGGTACTTTCTTAGCGAGTAGTAGGTGGATTCAATATCCATGGTCCTATTATATCTTGTAGGTACTTTAAACATTCTTGACAATACTTATTTTTACTTTCACTCATTATACGTAGTATAGAGAAAGTATTGATTTGATTTGAATTTTGAGATTTTGTGTTTCCTATGATCCCTGAGTCCAAGAAAATGATTTTCACAATTTGCCCGTGTAAATATTAGGTAATGTAGCTTTTTAGGGCCGGAGCTAATAATTAAAAACTATTTTTTTGGGGAAATACACAGAGTTAAAATTTGTTTTCTGACTAAATGGTCGAATATGATAGCGCATAACATTATCTATGGTTTTTATCCCTTAATTTTCGTTTTAACTTTACCATGGCCGGAGCTAATAACTAAAAACGGCTTCTTATGGGAAATAACATGATCGCATATCAATGACTAAACTTATTACCGTATTTTGACGGACAGTTCATTTGTATTGCCAGATAGGGCCCTGGGTCCTCATTGTAAATAAAAAACCTAAACAAAATTAAAAAATAAAACTTACTTGGAAAACATAACTTGTATGGATGGACTGCTTACTTATTCGCCATTTAATCCAAATAATTTTAAGTAGACACGTTAACAAGTTTGCTGTACTCGATAAAAAAAGAGTTTTTCTGTACTCCTTCCCAAATCTTGCATGCATATTGATACCTAGAGCAAAATAAGTACATAAACAAAAAATGAGAATGACTACAATTTCAGCAGAAGATAAGGCCCTAAGAACGGGTATAGCATATTTGAGTAAGGGCGAACGGTACCAAACACTTTTACCTAGAGTAAAAATTTTAAGCCACAGTTTAAAACAAACAAAAATTTAAGTAAGGCAGGAAATTCTAGCGTTTGTAATATATCGAACTGGGAAACACGTTTTGTCACTGGTAATGTATTACTATTAGCCCAGGAGTAATTATTGGTTGAAAATGCAACTGTTCCGGGTCAAATGATACAAGTACCCGTATCTATCATACAAAAGGGGTCACTTACGTACATGGTACATCATGAAACTAATCACAAAATGTGTATAAGTATGTAAAAGCAATAAATTTCATACGTTAACTACATTACTACAGATACAAATTATACATACCAATTTTTCTCCGTAAGAAGATTATGCGATATCGGTGCTCTCAGGGTTGACAATATTTGGTTACGGAAATGACGAAACAGATCTTTAAATGACGGATGTCCCGTATAAACTTCATCGTCTGCAACGGTCAAATTATATGGTAACTACCGCGTTTACCGTATGAATGTCATAATGAAAGGATTTTTTCATTGACTACCAATAAGCATACAAGTTCATTATGTTACTGAACGTGAATACTACCATTTCATTTTTTATTATTACTTGATGAGAAAATTATACTGCATTCAAGAAAAAGCGGCAAATTCATACCTCGAACGGTAGCTATCATAATTGAACTGAACTCCCACAATAGTTTAAGAAAATTCCGTGGTTTTAAAATAATAGTTATTCAGGCGATTCACTTTATCTAACCGTTCCACTTTATAACCTCCTCTACTAATATTATTCTTAGATAGACATACCAGATGAAAAATGGGGCAGAAGAAAAATATTGACCAGTTCACCACATGTTGTTGAGTCTAGCATTGGGCTTACGTCACCATTGGCTATTCCGAATCCCGTTTGAATCTGTAGTCGAGAGTGCGCAAAAGCTTTAAGATAGGTCTCCTGAAACAAAATGCGTACAGAGCCTATATGGTATGGGCATTTCCACTGGTTTCAGTTAATAATATAGCTAGATTAAGCATTAAAAACTGCTGTAGGATTGCAAAAACCGTTTTACTGAGCACCCATTTCAAAGTAAGAAAAAACACACTGAAATTAAGTGGCCAGACTTTCAGTTTTCATCCCAATCAAAAGTGTAACGTCACTAGTTCCCCTGCAACGTTGAATGAAAAATACGGCGAATCATAGGCCTTGCACAAATAATTAATGGGTAATTTCTTATGCAGAATTGGATTATATAAAAAATGGGTAACTCAACAAGTAGAAAACTCCATCGACGCCAATCACAATAAAACGTTGACTTTCTTACAGCAGTTTTTCAATCTAACTATAATTAACTCAAGCCAGAGCCAATGTCCAAGTTGTCCGTTTATTAGGTTATGTTCGTACACAAATAGAAGTCAAAATACAACGTATTCAATTATGTAGTAAAAAGAACGTAGGTATACCTGCATTTGTTTTATCCTATATGCATCAAATTCCCAATCTTCTGCCATATTGTGAACAAACAGTAAATGAGGAAAATATTCGATAACCGTTTCGCCAATCGTTGTCGATGTGGATGGTTTTAACATTTCCGCCGTTTGAAGAAACCTAAAAAAATTGATAAATAATTCTCAAATAATATGAAAAGGCATTTTTTTTTGTTAGTGTGTGAGCTAGTCCAGACACATCAGTTGGTAGGTACACAAACTTCCAAAAGATTTGATTTGCCACTTTTCCTCAACCTTTTTTTTATACCTACTAGTTCTATTTCTAACAGTGGGTGATAGACTCACAGAGCTAGGGCACTAGTCCTAACCACTATCTACTAATAGCTATTATTATGTAATGATTGCCATTAAACTATTACCTGAAGTTGACAATAGAGGTCGACTCCGTGTTTTTCTGTGCTTTCGGAAGTTTGCACAGTGAACCCTTCAATAGCCCTAGCAATAGCTAACAGAAATCCAAACCAGAAAAAATTTGCACAAGTGTCTGAACAATTTTCCGGTTACCTACGTACACTGGGCAAACTTCACCATGTAGACACCTAATAATTATTTTTTACGGCAAGCTCAGTCATCACGTGCCTAATGGTAAGTCGGAGATAATTAAGAGCGGTCATGCCGTGTCACCAAATACCTTACAAAATCAGGATCAAAGAAATAATCTTGAACACAAAGAACAACATGGCAGACACTAAATAGGAATGTAGCTAATTCGAGGCTTTGCATTTCTCCACTTCCGTAACTTTCGCCTGAAAAAAATAAAGAGTCGTGTCACACAGATAAGTGCCTATCGGCAACACAATCGTTAGGATTGGGATAGAGACAGGTCAGTAATAGGTACTCAGAATCTATTGTTTCACAATAAATGAACGTTTTTACTTATTTGAGTTTAGATTACATATTTAGATTCAGCATAAAAAACTGCAGTAGGAAAGTTAACTGTGCACAGCCTCAATTTTTGCTTGTGTTGAAAAACACTGCATTTTGTCGTGACTGGTTTTTGAGTTACTTTCAATACACACTACAGCACATTCAGGCCCTGCAGAGTAAAACGGTTTTGGTTTTCCTACATTTTCCTCAAGGTCTTTTTCTACCTACCTGCAGAGGGGAGGAGGTCCACAGCTTGCACAGGCTGGCAGTCGAGTAAAATAATTCGATTACTCGTTACAAAAACATTGATTCCTACGGTCATACATCTTGCTGTCAGTTGATCTTTGATGCTCTCTGCTCTAAATAGGAGGTCACTGAAAATTAAAAAAAACACACTTGAATGGCATCGGCATGCCATGTTTTTCTCGAAAAATTCATTATGCCGGTTATAGTTAAGGTTCATTAGAAATCGATCTCAGGAGCTTCCGTACGTAATGACGAAGCCACTGCAAATCCCACTTACCTTACGATTTCAGGATTGGCAACTTCCGAAACGGGTTGTGCCAGGAGGGACATAATTGTGGATTTTCCAGACCCAACGCCTCCTAAACAACCGACTACTAGAAAATCCGTCTGATCCGACAAAAACTCCAGGCAGTTGTCTACTAATGTATAAGTGTCAGCATCGAGGAATGGTCTCGAAGATTTCATAGTGGGTGGCGCCGGAGCTAAAACCAATAATAAATGGTAAATGGTAGCCAGGCTCTGTGGATCACCAATGACCCTTTCCACGGGTTTGAGTTAACTACATAAATTCAGCAGAAAATATGAAAGGCCAAGCAGTTTTTCTGTGCAGGGCTCGATTCGCCATAGTTGCCGAAGTTATGTGACGTCAGGCGTCCTATACAAATAATAATAATAATAATTATTATTATTTCGTCTATATTTAAGCACTTAATTGCTGAACTAAAGCCGACTTACAAATCACAGTGGACTCCGAACCACTTGTATGTATGTCATACTTAGTCATACAGCTATCTCTTACCTAGTACGCATAATTTCAACTACAGCGAATAAGTGGACCCGGCACAGTGAGATGATTGCAAGTTTTCTTCCGTAGCTTCAGTACCGAATGTCATTATGTACGTAATTTGAACAGAAATTTACGAAAAACAGTAATTTTGGGGGTATAGCCATTCGGAGCCCACTAAAATTATTAGTCGACTCAACTCAAATAATTATTACCTTCAACAGGGGCTGCTGGCTTAGCCTGTATAGTATATGCGACGGGGGCATCAATTTCTTTACTGAAAACAAATAAATAGAGCAAAATGACTAGGATGCCACATGGCCAAAGCTGTCAGATGTTCTGTCAGTACTTCAAAAATCTCAATCAAATTCAAAAATACAACCATTGAGTGAAAGGAGCACCACCGGCTAGAGTTGTATTGTAGTAGCGGGCCACAACCCACAAAGGACCTAGAGTAGGTAGTAAAGCCAGTCGAACCATTAAAGACTATTTTGGAGAAGGTAAAGCAGGCCAATAGGCAGCTATTCCCCCACTAGTGAACGGTATAAGGGGGATCTCTATAACATATTATGCTTTTGCTCAGGTCCCTAAGCCGTGGCTGGTTATAAGAAAATAATTGTGGCCATTTCAAACCTATACCCCTACTACAAACAGGTCATTAATTAGTTCCACTGGCTATACCTCTGCCTACTTTCTTAATTTTCTAATATGTAGAGTATTATTAAAAAGAGCTGTTCATACCTTAAAATGGAAGGGGACGAAGAGCCAGCTAGTGAGCCTGCCGAAGTAGGGGACGCTCCTCGGTCCACTTCTCGGGATTTCAAAAGAATGGTTGGTTGTTGAAGTTTTTCAGGCGCGGGTCCTTTTCGAGCATCTCCTCTGTCACCTCGACCACCACCTCGTCCCTGAAGATAATCACTTTCTGTATTAAGTATATGTTAAGTAACTAGGTACAAGCTAATCACAGTGGAACTGGAACGTAACTTTAGAAAATCCTACCTCTAGTATACCTAAACATAACCCAAATCGAAACAGGAACTTTAAAAACCACCTTTATTAATGCCTTCCTTGCGCAGATGTTAATAAAATTACCCGAAAGATTTACACACACAGCTTACCTTAAAATCTGTCTTTCGCTTAAAATCCTTTCTATAATATTCACTCATTTTCAAACCAAAAGACAAAAACAAATAAAACTTGTTTACGTTTTGTTGTTTTTCGTGTAAACAGTAAATTGAACGTGGCAAAAAAATTATAAATCGATTCCGAAATTTTTTGATCGATTACTTCGATTTAGGGAGGCCGCCATTTGTAAACAATATTGAGATATTTTGTTATTTTTCATCTTTTTCATTTCTTTTGCTCATATTAATAACATTTTATCTCAAATTTATGAATATGCTTGATAAAGGTTGGTAAATATCAACAATTTATTAAATAGCGGCAGTTTTTATTCAATAAATAAGATAATAAATATAAGTAGGTACCTACGCATACTGTCATGCACTCGCTTACAGAAATCTTACTAATAATCACTTTTGTGCCATTTCCATTTACATAGAAATCCCTGAAAGTGGCGCATTTAATTAAACTCAAATTATCCAAATGGTAGTTTTAGGTTTTAATTTCATTAGTTTCCAATGGGTTGATTTTTGGCCTACAGATGCATCCACTTTCGACGAGCACATAGTCTTGTCCAGTGAGAGTGACGGGTCCGAGAGGGATGACCAGGAACAGATATGGTACGTAGGTCTGGGTGCATTCGCCTCGGACGACGGAGCATTCATTCGTTCTGGAATCAAGAAGAAAGGTAAGCTTTTTATGACGACTATTATAGATTACCTACTAGCCATCTGCGTCAGTTTTGCAAAAAAAATTTAGCCACAGCCATGACAAACACCTTGAAATATTAAATATGGGCTTAAGGGAACTTGAAAAGCAAGGCAAGTTTTCTTGAAGTTGCCTCTCAAGTCTCTTCCCTGATCAATTTTACCTCCTGGATTTATTGCCTATTCACCCTATAAAACTAAGATTTACACTCTGAATTTTACAACATTCAGCCATCTAAGGGCACCATGTCCACCTTCTGTGGCTTATTGGGGAGGACTATCAAGGGGAAAGCCTGGAGTTTGATTTCCGAGTTAAAACGAAAATGTGAATTTCCCTGTGACAAGTTTAGTGCAGCTCATTCATTTTCATATTTTATGTTATTAATATCTACACCTCTCTTCTCAATCTGTACCACTAATCAGGTGGATTTCTAAACTCAGTCTCTTTATTTGCCATCACATTGTGGTTGAGATTACTATACATACAGATCTCAAATCAGGTGTGAAAGTGAAATATATTGTGAAAATAATCTAAAGAACGCTGTCTATTTCCACGTAATTGTACATTAACTACAGGTTTCTCAAATTTTGGTTCAGACATGTTCAAAGTCCATCATTATTATCCTTAGGCCCAAGTACATCAATTACTAAAGTATAGTTGCAAATAATTAGCCATTATTCTTCTTGCAAGCAACATCACCAAATATTCTGGCCGAGTTTTTATTAGTGATAAGGTAAAAGGTACTGTTTATCATTGATCTGTTTGTACGGTATGAACGAATGACCTACTCTCGTATCAAGGACCGGCTTTGTGTCACTTCGTTTCTCTGGAGAATGCCCAGATAAGTCACGAAGCCGACGTGATTAGTAGGTCATTTTGTCGAACGTTCAGTTCTGAGTCCTGAGTTATATCGAATTTGTCTAGAAAAACCATGGTTTATGTGTGTGATAAAACAATTTACCTATTGCCAAGCCGTATTTTTTGCTGTGCACCCAACGATTCAAGGAGGTTTAATTACTGAGATGGAGGCGTAATATCCTATCCTCATACACAGTAGGCGCTGACTCCAGAACGCGTTATGACCAGAGACTAAGACTAGGTTCATATGAGCGTTCCCCATAATACATTGTAATCCTAGCATTGGTGTTACTGTTACACTTCCCCCAAAATGCAATGCAGAAAAGATCTTCCCGATTTGATATAATTCATTGGAAGGACAAAGTGGCACCGGCCGGCCGGTGATGTACCTTAGGTACCGTTCGGTTCCGTGACCTGCTCAATGAGTCTTCTGGACATTCGTGACGAGTTCCGCCTCCTTGACTTACTTTCCGTCGTTCCCCATGGACAACACGATTGTCTTCACCCTCCCATTTTATTCACGTACTTTTGCCAAAGAAATCTCTTCTTCAGATCAGATACCGCTACGAGAATGCTTTGGTTTTATGGATTGTTAAGACCCATCTGTTAATTCTCTTGGCTGTTCTAAGTCTTCTTTTGGTCATTTCATGAATTCACATAATTTTCTAGGTTTTCGTTAGAATTGTTGTTTAATTTCTACTGATTCTGCTCGAAAAGAACATTTAATTTAAATTACACCGTATACGTATGTCATTCAGTAAAGTATTGTGTTATTTATTGCATTATGGAAGTAGATAGAAATGTACGTATTCTATTTTCGGTTAGTTCGATAATTTCACTTCTATGTATGCGTGTTCGTCAATGGAACATCACATCAATGTGATATTTTGCTATATTTCTAAGCTATGTTTAGATCATCCATTGAATTCTTCTGCTATTTGTTGCTCTATTCATGGAGTAAACCTAGTAAATGCAACCAGCAGTTACAGTATTCACCTCCTCCAGAAAGAAATTTAATCATGTTTTCCAAACCTGGCAGATAGTGGTGATTTTTTCCCGGCCGGAACTGACTTCTTGTATGCCTGTTTGGTTTAATTAATTTTATACAGTTAATTGAATTGCTAAAGAATTACTTGGATAATAAAGTTTAAATTATTTAGACATTGTCAGAGTCATCTCAAACCGAGTTGTGGATATTTTGTCATACATAGGTAGCGATTTTCTTAAGGTGGGCGGCTTATTTCGGCTTCACCCTACATGGCAAATTTGTGGGGAACTTTCTAGTTTTAGTCCAGCTCTATTACCTTCCATATGCTAGACTAAGTCACTTTTTTAGACTCATCCCCATACGATGAATATCGACTTTACGGTGTGTCGTACTTTTCAATGATTTTCAAAGTTTGCACAGTCGCCCAGTGTGTAGCTTCCCAAAGAGAAATTCCAGCCGGGAAATAATTCCTACTCTTGTGCTAATTTTTTCCGGGTTGAAATTTTTGTTTGCGTGGGCCCCTTGTTTAAGTGGGAAATTTCCGCGACATTTTAGCCAAACTTTACTAGATTGGGCACGGCAGTCTACTTACTCGCATACTTCGAAGACGACTTGCTGAAGTAAATCGGGGAACTTTTGTACAATCGTCACCGGCTGCCCGCTGGTAAGGGACACGCCATACATAGGAGCTGTCGTGTTATATCTCGTTTTACACAGTCTTGTAGGTCCTGAACAGCTCCCTTCTGCTGCCCGACCTAAAATAAGAAAAATTAGTAGGTTAGTCATGGACGGTAACATATAACTATTGTATATAGTCAGAAATAGAATGGATGGTACGGCAGTGGTGGAAATGCCCGAATCCCGTCATAAGATTGGATTGGTCGTAATTTCCTCACTTACAAACATCAATTTCAATGTCTATGACTCATTCTATCGTCAGCCGGTCACCGTCACCTTTCGGTTTCTCAATCTTTTCATAACACGTGTATACATTTCTTTAATTCTTTTTGGTTAGTTTAGGCGGAAAATGAATTTTAATGAGAACATGCAATGCCAAATGGCTGCCACAACCGCCATTTTTCGCTATTGAAATGAGAAAGTAAAAGTGGCAGCATTTACCTGTTCTAGAAGTATGGATTTGGTTGGCTTGGAGGTATCCATTGACCAGAGCTTGTTGTGTGAGCTTCGGGTCCAGGGTTTGTCCTTCCAAAATCCTCGCTTTTCTTTGGCTTATTCCTAGTTTTTGTTCGCTGTTGCGTATGGCGCGGAGAACTTGCTCCCTTAAATCAGATTTTCACTATGCTGGTATTTATGGTCTCAGGAACGAATTAATGAACGATTTTGGAGGGAAATAAGGACGAAAAACTAACTAATGGGTATTTCTAACAGATCACATGTGTCTTCATAATTTTCCAAGCTATGATCGGCGGTGATGGATATGATTC
>Ga0194135_10002474_pt1 | contig 11236 bp, 6 predicted proteins | sample LitLau_LLRF_2013_FD_134024 | JGI IMG/M metagenome (GOLD analysis project Ga0194135, IMG submission 134024) | Freshwater sediment microbial communities in response to fracking from North America - Little Laurel Run_MetaG_LLRF_2013 (version 2) | ecosystem: Environmental > Aquatic > Freshwater >... | reverse complement strand
CGTGAACTGCTGCTGCTGCTCTTCTGCTGGTCTCGTTTCCTCTCGTCTCTTGCTGTTGGTTGCGGCTGGGGGGAACGAAGTGTAAAGGAAGGGAAAACGGGGAGAGCGGCGAGTGAGCCGAGTGAATGGAAGGGGGGAATGGGATGACTGGGAATGGGATTGGTGACGTGACGTAACGTCACAATACGCTCATTCACCCCAGCTTAAAGGTGGAAATACATTTTCCTTCTAAGTTATGCGAAAGTATGTGATGTGACACACTCTTAAAATGTAAGTAATAACGTAATGGTATTTTCAACCATTATACCGACAAAGGTTATAATTGTAAATTGCTTAATGACATAGTGAGATCCCACCGTAACATTTAGGGGTTTACAAGTGGCAAGGAAAGTATTTGCGAGGCTCCTTCGCACGCATGTCTGACGAAGCTTGTGCACTAGTGCCTTAGATATTGCTGTGATTTTATATGAAGTGGGTACGGTGTCTTTGGCGATGATTAGTGTCGCTATGGAAGTCATTGTAAATCCAAGTGATCCTGGAAATTTGACCGTGTCTGCCAGCCGAATCGTGGCATAGTTCCCAATGACGTTGACAAGGAGGAGTGTATAGAATAGGAATGGGAGAACTATGGTGCTGAAACAGCATTTGAAACGGTTGTTCATTGCCTGAAGGATTCGGTAGTGCCGCTCCATATTCACGGAATCCTGTGAGCTACAATCCAATTACTCTTAAGTACTACAGTCTAAAAAAATGTTTAAGACGCATACCAGAGTATCTCTAGGCAGAGACTTGTGGACTTGACGTAGCAGAGGTAGAAGATAATGTAAAGGAGCATAATACTCGCGCCAAGGAAGGACATGTAGCTTTCAAACATGGCAAACGGCACCAGTTTCCAAGGGGCAAGTCCCCGTATTCCGGTCAACGAAAACCAATATTTTGGATTCGAAGGAATGGCTTTGAGTGCGATGAAAAAATTAAGAAAGCAGTAGGCGTAGATGGCGTACGTGAAGACCCGGGACGAGGACGTCACTGTGCTCTTGTCACCGTCCCCTGCTTGCCGCATTGCCCGCTCAAAATAGTGATTTGTTTCAATGAGCATATTTACAAATTCTAGGAATTCCTCTCTGTGGCTAAGAGTGTTAATGTGGAACGCGGTGACGCATGTCCAAGTGAGGAGGTGGAATAGGTTCACAAAAAGTATGGCGTAGGATATATTCATACAACAAGTGGCTTGGACGAGACGGATGACCATGAACATTGCGTTCACGAACGTGTAAGAAATTATCACTTTCCATCGAAAAATATACATGGGAGAAGTTTTGAGTTTAAGTTGTTGAGAATTGGAATCCCAGTCATATGGGAAGCTTCCAAAAGTCCCACCGATTTTAAAAATTATACGAATGGATTGGAGAATCCCTTTGGAGAACATCTTCTACCAACCAATTCCCAAGCGCCTACTGAGAGAAATTTGTTCCAATTCTGTTGTGTGTTACGCAAATAAGAGAAACGGTTGATAACTGGTCAAATTGGTTTATTTTATTCAAAGACTTAAAATAAAGGAGCGAAACAAGTTTCGTCTGTCGAAAAACGTTTTTCCAAGCTGAAATAATTTTCTATGATGATAACTCGGACGATAATTTAAAATAGTTTGTTATTTCCCAAATAACTTGAGTTTGCTAAGAAATATCGGAGTCCGTAATCGCAAACGCTTACATAAATTAACAAAAATTTTGCTGACTAAGAATGCTTTTTAGTTGAATGTAAGAGAAAATATATTTGAAAATTTAGCTATATTGCACAAAATGATACTTCTGGGTCAGTAAATGTTGGAATGGCATTTCGCCCTGTACAAGCATTTGAAAACAAAATGAAACCCAGTGGAATCAGTTTTAACAGCTTAAAACATGTCAAGCCATCCAAGTTAATTATAGTTCAATACAGCATTTTATTTAATCCGAGTTTAGAAACTTTATGGATGCGTTGTTGGTAAATACCAACTGCCGCTCCGGTTCGGTGAGAGTAGTCTATCGGGAAGGTGAGAAATTTATTTAATTGGACGGACATTTAAAGTCAAGTGGTTTCGTAGTTGCTGGAAAATGTACAACTAAGTCGCACCATCCTACCAGTGCCTAGCAAACTTATGGACAGTGAAACACCATTTCCACAGTTTAGTGTGAAGAAAGCTAAATTAGTGATAAATTTCGTAATTTTATGCGTATATTAATGACAATTTTTTGGTTTTCATATGAAAGCGGGCGACAGAGGGAGTAAAAGTCCAAGTCTTGGGAAACCAAGAGCAAATTTTGAAGCATCAATTCGGCATGATAAGGAATCTAGACAAATTTGGACAAAATGTCACTATAAAAAAGAGGAAATAGATTATATTCATAGCCTGCTACTAGATACTAATGAGCTCTTTTTTTGGTTGAAAGCCTGAAAGAATAACCAGAGTTTATTTAATCGAAAGTTAGTAAGTAATTGAGAATAAGGAGTTATAAATGACTCAGAGAGTATGATTAGTATATCGAGAGAATAGCTAAATTTAACTTTCGAATTATAAAAATCGGGATTTAAGTAAGTAGGCCAAAACCTGAGAATTGAAGAAAGCTTAGCTCTGAATTTGGGCTCTACCAAGTCACTATCAACAGAATCCTTGTCTTTCCCGAGCTGACTGAGCTCAATGTTTAACCCTGAATTATTGCCAGCTGCAAATTATGGTGCACTAGCCCAAATCTTGACCCATGAAATTACTCACGCTGTCAATCTCGTAGGTGAGTTCTAAATAGCTCCCATTTCAGCCCGGAACTTTTCTTTTGATGTGATCTTAAAATCATGTCTACTACAATTTTACAGGGATTCAGTTTGACCAGAATGGAAATCGAAATCCGTCGTGGCTCAAAGCATCTGATATTAGTCGGTTTCTGCAAACATCCGACTGTTTTGTTGAGCAATATGCAGAGTATGTCGACATGGTCTTAGGACCATCTGAGGAAGAAACATTTGCTGAGAATGCAGTCACTCACGACAGTTTGACCGTGGGAAGGCATCGTCTCAATCAAAACATTGCGGACAGTGACGGATTGAGAGCTGCGTATGCTGCATACCACACGCTCAAACATTAATTCTAAATTTTCTATTGGCGAATTATACAGGGGACAAACTGTTTTTCTTATCCTTTGCCCAGGTAGGTGAAAGAAAGCAATAGTTGGGCCTCCGCAAACATTTCACTTAAATTTTCCCTATTTCTTTTGTCTAGACTTGGTGTTCTAGTGAACCCTTTGGAAAACATGACCCAACGGATTCTAATGCTCTAGCTGAGTACAGGGTTAATGGCCCTCTGGTAAACTTCCCAAATTTCAGCTCAATTTCTCAGTATCCAACAGGGATCAAGGTGAACGCACTAAAAATGTCTTCTTTGGTGATTTACCATAATTAGACTTTGCATCAGGGCTTGGCTAACTTCCAAAATAGACTTTCAGCAACATTTCATCTAATCCAATCAGCCCATCAATCCAATTGACTTTGACTTTTTGCATATTTGTAACAGTAATTTGTAATTGGGTAGCATTTCTATTTTAGTTTATTATAAGTTTTATACTCAACATTATGATGTGCAAATAATGTCACATTCTTGCTCTTTATAGTAATTATTCTATTTTGCAATTGATTAGGCCTCGGCGAACAGCATCATCATCCGTTGCCTTAGAAATTGTCACTGCTGTGGAGAAATGTTTCCAAAATTCCATTACGTTGAATTGGAAGGCTACCGAGAAGGAACAGATTGACGCTACTACTAGTAAAAATTTCTCTCTTTTTAGAAAACGTTACATGAATGTCAAAAATAAAATCTGGAACAGCTACAGAAGCGTAACAGCTGGCAACTACAAACTATGGACTACCAGTTACCTCAAGTAACATTCAGTGTGTTTACTATCTATACCTTATATGACTCAAAATTCCTGCCTCGTATTCCTGCGGTTTGCTCGGATATTGATGTGTTATCTCTTAAATTCATATTTATTGGAATTGCACAGAAATTGGCAGAGATAATCTTTAGTGTATATAGAAATGGTAGTTATCGAAAAAGACTTCATTATATGTTTACCATGCCATTTCCAACAAAGTAAAATTTCATGTGGATAAACAAGGTTGTTTGTTGAGAGAGAAGGAGCGCGGTGGGAGAAAATTATCGGCCAATAAGAGAAGTGAGAGTTAGTGGGGGAAATTCGCAGTTAAGTCTATAAAATTCTGAGACTATTTCTGTTTGACAAATTCTGCGTGATTATTTCGTTATGAGAAGTAACAATCTCGTCGGAGTCGATGAACATTTTAGGTCGATTGTTCCAATCCAATGACAGTTAAGTACTTTGTAGAAATCGACGAATTTTTATGAGAGTAGTCAGCCTTTCAATTTTATGAAATTTTAAAACGCAACAACGAAAAAATATTTTGAATTTGAAAATAGTTGTAAATTTCAGATAGAAAAAAGTCTCAAGTAACATATGTAAACGAACAACGCAAAATCCGTTCTTATCCACATCTTACTTAGGTATTAATCAAATATAACTTCATTCATAGTTCACAACTGATTGCGAAGTTGCTTCGAATATGACAGTGATAGAAACACAAAGACCGTGGAATTTTTGTGTCGGTGGAAATAGAAAGATGATTGTAGATACGACAAATACTCAAAAAAATCTTTTCAATTTTCAGCTGTCATATACAGTTAGTGAAATCAATTTATTAACCAACTTTACAGTTTCTTGTTAATTTTTTTTTAATGGATAACAGTGAATCTGAACCTGCTACACAATAGCCATGAAATTCTTTAGCGTCTCGTAGTGTTAGGGGAAAACTCCTTAAACCACCAAATGGGAAGGATGACGCGAGACCGGAGATTGGAATAGTAGTCGAACAGCTCACAATCTCAAATGATGAAATATGTAAAGTTAAGTGTGCTTAAAATTATAATTTTGCCATTCTAAGCGTATTCACAAAACACACAGTCAAGCTAAAGTTTCTTAAATTATTCACATTTTTAGTTTAGATTAATTAATTAAGAATTAGAATTGTCCGTTTTTAGATTCAACGGGACTAGACGTCAAGGATTGGTTGAAGTCAGCGTTGATAATTAAGTTGAAGACCGGATTAAAACATAGTCCCGTTTGTTATATTTGCAACATGGGTTAATCATCTGGCGACATGTCCCCCGGATTTCAAACTTTTAATTATCTCTCGAGGAACCATTTATCAACAGTTATCTGACGGTTCCAGCTTCCAGGCTTCGTCCAGATCCGAACCATATTGTTACTGTTCTTAACATTAATTCAATATTTACTACCATGGATTAAATTTTCTAAACATGAATCACGTGTAATGGCATTTTTAAATTTTACCACATCTTTCGGTTCTTAACTTCTTCTGGCTAACCTTCGACCTCCTGAATAGAATACTCAATTGCTCCACCGAGCGTTCTTTGGAATATTGCAACGTCGGTGCGTTCTAACTGCAAGCTAACTATCCCCAGAAGAGCACGTCTAACAACGCTCCCGAATTCCAAACTGTGTGACTTGATCAAAATTTTGGATATTTCAAACCACATGTCTACGTTTGATTCCATCACGACTTTTAGATCAGCCCCGGGGCTCAAAACGTACCGAAGTCTTTCCCACATTGTCTCTGCTAGTTGACTATATTCTTTTACAGTGCAACTCTCAACAAGCCCCTCAGCTGCAATTTCCACAACCCTTCCCCAGAAACGAGGCATAAGTACAGACTCGTTCATATGAGTGTACCTACGAACATGTTCTCGTATGAGTGTAACTGCTGCTACCCGATTTTTTGTATCCCGATAAAGACACCTCCCTGTCACCCATCCCTCAATCAGTCGACAATGTTGACATTCCCCAGAAACATAAGGAGGCAATTCTTGGATAGTACAACTCGGCTTCCAGGCAAAATCAAACATTGTGCTGTTTCTAAGCATAGCAGCATCTTTTGAAGTAATGAAGGCGCCGTGCTGTGAGTCACTGACTAATTTCTGATACTTAGCGGCTGAAAAATGGGACAGTTCGGCCAGTTGGGGGAGAGTTTTGTAGCGCGGAGTGATAGCACACCACGCGTTGCTTCCAACCGCTATGTCTGTTGCCCAATCATGTGACGGGTCGTCGCAATCACATAATGCGCACTGATCAAGTGAAGCTGCGCATGCGTCGGCATAATCACGCACAGCCTCTAAGCCACCATGCCTAGAGGCTACGTGCACCTCATTGCACGGTTCAACACCAATGTCATGGATTACATCTAGGATTTCGTTGTACCTAATCCCAAGATCTACGGCAAGCCTCACAGCTGCACACTTCCGCGTTCCCAACGGCGAACCATCAGGAGAAATGGGAATGGTGTATTTTCTAGCACTAGCAAGAGCAAGCGGAACCTTCACCCATGCAGGGAATGTGCCGTCCCACCATCTCAGTTCCATATAATCAAAAGGAGTTGGAATTGACAACAATGATGCAGATTTCTCAAAGTCCTCCGACGCCTTCACCTTTCCTCGGATATCTTTCTTGAGCTCAATAAACGAGGACGCTGTGACAACAACATCGGCCAATGCAGCAAGCGTAGGGCAGTCATAGAGCGCTAAACCTTCGTATATTGCCTCTTCGTATGCTTTCGCACCCCCACCACCTGACCCATCAACTTCACCCACAAAATCCACATAAGTAGTTAAACAAACTATAGAGCCAGATACTACCAACTCTTTCAGGTTACCGTATTTCATGTAATTCCACAAGAACCAGCTAGTTGCATAATCGAGCACACCCCGCGAATATAAGTCATTAATGTCTGTAACGGCTTCTGTATAAAGTCGTTGTAGTTCAAGAATTTCTAATCCTTTTGGATATCTCAAGGGATATTTCCGGAACACAAAACTCTTCTTATCCATCTTCAACCCATTCTGTTCAGCAACAAAATCATACATTATGCGCGTCATAGTAACTGCTGCTCTAGTTTTGGCCAAACAAAGTTTTCTTGGACCCTTCTTAATTTCGTGCATAATAGCTGTAGCTTCACTACCTCTGCGCCCTCTCTCACGTGTTACGACAGGCTCCATTCCGAAAGGAACATAGGTCATCTCCGGGATCAAATCTTCCAGGGAAGCTGCAGTGTGAAGAATGCTTTTTTCAGAATTTATCGTGTCTATTTCGGCTTTAATATCGTCACACAAGTCTCCCACGGACCAGGGAGAGTCAATTTCTGGATCCAACGCGTTGTACGTCTGGCGCTTGCAAGGCTCGATGTCGTTAGCAGGCAGATCGGAAGAACCAGGGATTCCCAATTCCATTGATTGGTCGACTTTGGCATCTGCGATTCCTTTCCATACTTTGTCAAGATTTATCCTGTTCATACGCCCCTTGTACAGTATGGGACCTTCTTTAGAATTAGTCGCCATTATTTTGTGCTGAAAATGCAAACGAGAAAATTTTTAGGTAATATGTAACAGAAAATTCGACTTAAAAACGGAATAATTTTCATTATTTAAGACCAAAGAACCAGGTCATGCTTCACAGTTATATTATTTTTCTTTTTCGGAAAATTGCCTAGTACAAAATCCACATAAGTTAGCCCTTTGAATTATATTTGGTCTCATCTTAAATTTATTCATATTTATAACGTTTTTTTAATTATAATCTCCGTATTGCATGTGCATCGAATCAATAAAGGATGACACAAAATTATACATCTATTTTTTGAACTCATTCATGGTAACCAGAGTACCTCGACTTTAAAATCGACTCAATTTAAATACGGATAAACAGTCAAAAACCGGTCCAACAATACTTCAAAAGCATACAAATTGCGAGAAGATTAGCCTTTTAATATACCCAAATTCCAATCAAAAAGCATGGAGTCTAAATTTGGTATTGCAGGTCAAAATAGGTAATATTACAAAATTTCAAGACCATTACATCTTCCACATTAGCTGCAGTGTAATCGTACCATATTGCACCGTCTTAACTAACCTTACCTAATCTACCGCTATACCTTTAAATTTTTGTTTAGCTTACATTTATGATGAAGGACTACTGTTTAGCGTCAAGCGTTTTCGTTCTTGAGTCTAGTGGGGCAGTTTAGAATCAAGGCCAGCTTCTAAATTTCCAGTTGTGCGTTTCACGTTCCAATACAATGAAAGTGGTCAGTTTCACGGTATACAAAATCAAATAAAATCAAGTTCCCATTTCGCAATTTTTGCGTGATTCTTTGCTGAAGACAAATCACTATGGGGTTGATTATTCTCTAATCTAAGCAAAGATTACTATTTTGTCAGAAGCTTTATCAGAGCTGATAACCATTTGATTTTATTAAATTTGAAAATAACAAGAAAGCACCTTATTTTAAAACGGATGGCAATTTTTCGACCCGAATACTGGAAACTTTTGCACGAATCGACAGACATGTGCACCGCCTTCTCAGCTTTTTAGCGTGTAGAAGAAAATCGGGGAATAATTCTCAACGCTTTGATTAGTTTTTGACTTTATTCACTCAATTTTATTAATTTTAAATATATTTTAACTCATTCGATCAATTAGTGAAAATAAAATACAAATGAAGAAAATCTCAATCAGCACTTGAACGACCCATCCGAAATCCTTCCTATCTTACGTAGTTAAATTATCTATTGCTTCACTCGCATTTCACAGCCGGAGGTAAAGTTACTTTGAAAATAAAAAAACGTGACTGACGCGATAAAGCTATAAAACTAGCACTCGTAATTTATTATTATCATTTTAAGATTAAGCCATCATCAAGCTTACTTTAGGGGCTGTCAATTATTGCAGTAGATGTAAAATTGAAATTGTAAAAAGAAAATCATCAAAAGTATTATACCCTAACGAAGAAGTGCATGGAAATCTTTGTGACGATTTCCAATTATCTCCTGCGACTGTAAATAAAACCATGTAAAGTAGAGGATCAGAAATGAAACATGGATAATGCTAATGCAAATGGGAGTTCTAATATACCTCAACTCTAGAATCACAGGGAAGTGACGCAGTGTGTTTTAAGAATTTCTATCAAGTCAAAAATTTAATTCAAGAGGTCACACGGAACCCGTTCGCATAAAATACTTTAATTTAACAACTTTAGTTCCATGAAGTTATGGAACGCATTTAATGAAACTGTAAATATTCTCGAAAACGATCATCATTACAATGTTTCATTGGAAATTTTTCGAACAAGTTCTAAACCAATTCCACAAGTCCCTACCTAAGGAGGTAATGGGGAATTGGAATTATGCATCATCTGGACTCAGTAGATCTACCAACTCGAATCTCCCACGATCAAATCAAATCCAATCTGAATATGTCGCCAAAGTTGGTGAAGCTGAAGGTGGTTGGTAAAGTTGGTAAAGTAAACGAATTTAAATTTGAATTTTTTGAGAAATATAGCTTTACATCACCTCTTAGCAATAATTTTCATAACATTGTGGAAAAGAGACATCGACAATTTGACAGTTACCTTGCGATAATAATCCCCCGCATTCTCATTGAGTACTTGATCATACTTAATCGTACTTGTTTGTCAGTACTTTTAATCGTAAATAAAACATTGACTTTCAGATATAAATAGATTAGGATATTGGTGATGTGTTGGTTGGAAATGCAAAAAAAATAGAATTTCGTGTGCTGCATATTTTAAACTGAAATGTAAATAAAGTTGCTCCGGTTCAAATATTTTTCTAAAATTTACTTTGAATCCATTATTTGAACGGTATTCTTTTGTATTGCCAATGTGTATGAAGAAGCTTGCTAGGAACGTATTATCTAAAAAAAATTACCAAAAATGCCCTTTCGTTGCAAACTTGCAAGACAGATATTGAATTTTTAATTTGTTAACATTTGACGAAGAGTTTTCAGTGTCAATTTAGAATACCTCCACAACCCAATGTCTTTATGTTTGTTGAAGGCAAGCTAATCCAGAATAATACAATTCCAAAAAATAACTAGTTTGGGTAAGGATGGGCTTCTGCGTCATCAGATTTGGTGATTGTCGTGACATAATTGGGATGTTGTTGTATAATTACTAAAACCCAACTTACGAGATGATTTTTTTAGAAAAATATTACTGCTCAAGAAGGAGGAATGGGCATTTCTCAGTGCCCATTTAACTTGTTTGGAAATTTATTTGTGCTCTATCTTGGTTCCCTAAAGGAAAAGATTAATAGATATAATAAACTAGTTGTCATCAGTAATACTCAAAGAGCTTCACTCACTCGTATTTTCTCCGTTTATACTAAGGTTTGTAGAAGCATTGTCTGTGGATGGGGTTTGCTGGTTAATATTGTCATTGCAATCTTCTCCAAAACCGACACAAAAACGGGACATTCAACGAGAATCCGCTTCTGTTGGAGTTTATGCGCTGGGTCTTTCTCCTTCATCTCAAATACTCATGAAAATCAAGAAGCCATAACTCTTCTGCCTCAAGTCGGATTTCAAAAATTCTTGCAGATTTGGATTCTACGGGAAAATTCCAATTGGAGGTGCTTCTCACTTTTCAAAATGGAATAACTTCGGACCAATGTTTTTCGTTTGGTACTTGCATTGAGAGAAAGGGGAAAGAGGATTTCGAAAGACCCAGTCACCGCAGCCCCTTACCTAGAGCGTAGCCAACGAAATTTTCAGGGAGAAGGGTTTAAGGAGTTAGTGCCTGGACTAGAGCATAAATATTCGGAGCAAAATTTCATATTCGAATAACGCATAACTATTCGAACATTTAAAACAAACTATTCGAATATTCGAAGTGTTGGTAAATCCCTAAACCTCTCGTACGTCCCCTATTCCATTTGAGAAAGTTAGAAATACCGTTTGTAATGAGTTTTTTTTGTAGAAATTTGTAATGAGTTCCCATTCGTGCTGTTCAAAAGTGGTGGCGGCCTTAATGTCGATCAACGACTTCATTATTGAGCTTTGGAGTTTGGAAAATCTTTGTAAAGAGTATTCCAGCGTGATTTGAAGTCCGGAAGGAGGCCAAGCTGAAGTTGGGAGAGGCTGCTTAAATCCAAGAGCAGTGATTGCACGGCGGAGGTCTTCCGACGTACAAAATTTTGCAAATTGAATCCCATCCTTGGCTGTCATTCTGGAGATTACTTTTGACAAACTCTCCTTCTCTTTCTTTTTGAAAAAATCAAGCAAGGTAGGCTGACTCGGCGGTTCTGAAAATTATAATTACAAATTTT